>ENA-OZXH01000019-OZXH01000019.1-human-gut-metagenome-genome-assembly--contig:-NODE-19-length-51525-cov-5.563746_pt1 | contig 51525 bp, 30 predicted proteins | sample MGYA00243542_ERZ654097 | MGnify/ENA primary metagenome ERZ654097 (study PRJEB26926, sample SAMN06165280) | human gut metagenome | biome: ENVO:00009003; feature: ENVO:2100002; material: ENVO:00002003...
CTAGTCTCGTGGGCTCGGAGATGTGTATAAGAGACAGTATGTATTTAGTACATTTACTGAATATCCCTAAATAAATATAACCTTATTGGAACCCTATGACGTGATGTTACGCCATAGGGCTATTTTGAAGAATATTAGTTTTTTATGATAACATAAATATTGCGTTTACATATTGGAGTCATGAAACTGTTTTTCGATTACGTATACATGAGAATAAGAATATAGTCTGTAATTCATATCATTAATGGGCATATCATAGGGAATATTCACCAACTTACCTTCCCAAAAACCCTCTTTTCCATAAAAATATAGTTTGTAATCATAAGGATCTTTACCTTGATTTGAGATACACCAAACTCTTATGATATCGAATGCAGTAGGAGCGCGTATGAAATCATGTAATAAGACAGGGTATTGATCAGGTACACCACCATGTATATATATAGGATATTGATATCCTCTTTGAAGTATCTCTGGTCTTTCGACCTTAAAGTTGGGATTTGATGATGATATACGGGGAGAGTAGACTGAAAATAAAGCTACCAATCCTAGTAAAATAAAAATGCTCTTTTTCATGTTTTAAATTCTTAAGTTTAACAATATAAGGTGATACAAGCTTGTATTACAAATATATAGATAAAAGACTGCACTTATTCTTCATTTAACAGAGATTGTACAACTTTTATCTTTGGCAATATTGTTAAAATAGTATCTGTTATTTCAAATAACATTGAATGATAATTTTAGATGGAAAAATATGATATTTTTTTGAATATATATTGTCTGTTTTTAATAAACAATTCAAAATTGTTTTGCCGATAACACTCATGATAATATTGACGAATAATCGTATTGGATAGTGCTACAAGCCAATAATGGATTTGCAGGTGAATAGATACTTTTGGGATTTCATAGACTATACAGATATTGTGACTAATCTGAGTGGCTCAATAAAGAGATGTTCTCTATTGCTTCACAAGAAGAGCAAATAGCATCCGGCCAGTAATAAAATGAGTGTCTCATAATGAAGAGATTGGGCAAGTTTATTATCTTTGCTTGCCTAATCTCCTTTATAACCCCAAAAACATCACGTATGAAAAGATGTAGAATTCACATTTTATCTGTTTTGCTTATCTGTCTTTCCTGCCCTGCTCTGTTGTATGCGGCTACGGAACATGCTGTATCTATTGAAAAGCTCAAAGTGGAATATGCCGAAATGCCATTGGGTATAGATGTGGAAAAGCCCCGCTTCAGTTGGCAGATGGTAATACAGAATACCGAAAGGGGGTATTCACAGAAAGCCTATCAGATAACGGTGACTGACGAAGCTGGACAAACGGTATGGGACAGCGGAAGAGTGTCGAGTGACCTGTCGCTGAACATTGAATATGCCGGTGCTCCCCTGCAACCCACTACCTGCTATTTCTGGACAGTAAACGTATGGAATCAGAAGGGTGAGCAATCTTCCTCAACCTCCTGGTTTGAAACGGGACTGATGAGTAAAGCCAATCCGTATGAGGGATGGAGTGATGCGAAGTGGATAGGTGGCGGAGATGAAGACATGGTGCTCTATTCCCACTATCTTCCGGTGTTCAGGCTGAACGTTGCACTCCGGTTGGATAAGGAGACAAAGAGTACCCGTGCAGGCTTTGTCTACGGAGCGAATGATCAACGTCTGATGGATAAGAATAAGAACCTGTATCAGTTGCAGAACGGGAAAGATGAGTCTTACATAAAAATAGAACTGGACTTGGATTCGCTTGCTTCGGGTAAAGAGGCGATGTTGAATGTATATCGTGTAGGATATCACCCGGACGACCGGAAAGATGTTCCTTTCAAGAGTTTTCCCATCCCCCTGACATTGATTAATGAAAGTAATAAGTATGACCGGCATACGGTGAGCCTTACTTCTGATCTGGGTTTTACAAGATTCTATGTGGATAATGCTGAAGAACTTGGTTGGATAAATCTGAATCCGCTGGGGCAGGGAGGTGATTTCATCGCTTTCCCGGTAGTGGGCGACATTGGCTTTGATGTTCCCGCCGGGCAATCCGCTACTTTCCCGGAAATGGAGATTGCTAACTTCAGAAGCCCTTCGAACGTGATTGCTACTTGCCGGGAAGGAAATAGCCGGATAGTCGGCGGCACTTCCGGTGTTCTTACTATATTCACTCCCGAAGGAAACTCCGCACCGATGCTTCGTACGGTCTTCTCTTCTCCCGATGCGGAGATTGTAAAAGCTCGCCTGTATGTTACTTCACGTGGCATTTATGAGGTCTATCTCAATGGTAAGCGTGTAGGGGATGATTATTTTAATCCCGGAGTTACCCAGTATAACAAAACTCATCTGTACCAGACGTTTGATGTGACAAAGTACGTCCATTCCGGCAGAAATGCCCTGGGTGCTTTGCTGGCAGAAGGCTGGTGGAGCGGTGGCGCTACTTTTACGGGAGATAACTGGAACTTCTTCGGTGACCGCCAGTCTTTATTGGCAAAGCTGGTTATCACGTATGCGGACGGTCGGACCAATGTTGTGGTGACCGATCCTTTGTCCTGGCAGTATTTCGGTAAAGGCCCCGTCGCTTACGGAAGTTTCTTTCAGGGCGAAGTGTATGATGCTTTAAGAGAACCGGCAGTGGAAGGATGGAGCACGGCATCTTATGATGCATCTGCCTGGAAACCGGCTCATGAGGTTGCTTTGGAAGGACATATCAGTACGGCGGGAAACCCGAATATGCCGTGGGTGAACGATTATTCCGGTTTTGAACTTATCGGGCAATTCGGCCAGACGGTGAAACAAATCAATGAACTGACGGCTCTTTCAGTAGAAGAAGTCCGCCCCGGCGTGTTTGTGTACGACATGGGGCAGAATATGGTAGGAGTCCCCCGTATCAGTTTGTCGGGCATGCAGCCCGGAACGGAAATCACTCTGCGCTTTGCGGAAGTGAAATATCCCGATTTGCCGGAATACGAGGGAAACATCGGCATGATTATGCTGGAGAATATCCGTGCCGCTATGGCTCAGGATATTTATATCGCTAAAGGCGGGCAGGAAACCATCTCTCCCCGTTTCACCTATCATGGCTACCGCTTTATAGAGATAACGGGTATTGACAAACCCTTGCCTGTGGAATCTGTGAAAGGGATAGTGCTAAGCTCTATACACGAACTGGCTTCTCACTACGAAACTTCCAATGCACGGGTGAACCAGCTGTGGAAGAATATCACTTGGTCTTCTTACGGCAATTTCCTCTCCATTCCTACGGACTGTCCGCAACGCAATGAGCGCTTGGGATGGAGTGGGGATATCTCTGTCTTCTCCCGTACCGCCACTTATCTGGCGGATGTACCGCAGTTCCTGCGCCGCCACATGCGTGCCATGCGTGATGTGCAGCGGACGGACGGGCGCTTCCCGGATATCGCCCCGCTGGGTGGTGGTTTCGGTGGTATGCTGTGGGGCAGTGCCGGAATTACGGTTCCCTGGGAGTGCTACCAGCAATACGGAGATACCGCACTGCTGAGCGAGCACTACACAGCCATGAAGCGTTATATTCAATATATCATTGACCAAACGATTGAGACGGAAACCAACCTGATCGTGCAGACCCGTTCATGGGGTGACCTGTGCGACTGGCTGGGATTGGAGGATGAGAAGAATGATAAGTCCCTGGTATGGGAAGCCTATTTCATCCACGACCTGGAATTGATGACGAAGATGGCGGCGGCTTTGGGTAAGACATCCGATGCCGCATGGTTCCGCGACTTGCATGCCGCCCGAAGGGATTTCTTCAATAAGACCTATATAGAGCCGGAAAGCGGAAAAACGATATTCTCCGCTTTCATCCCTGACAAGAAGGGGCAACCTGTCGATATACAGACTTCGTATGTGCTTCCATTGGCTTTCGGCATTATTAATGAAGAGAACCGTAATAAGGTGATTGCTAATCTTGCGGAGACAGTCAGACGGGAGAATACCACTGATAGAGGCCGCCTGTGTCCTTCTTACTCTCTTATGACCGGTTTCATCGGTACGGCATGGATCAGTAAGGCTTTATCCGATTACGGGCTGAACGATCTGGCTTACAGACTGCTTCAACAGACAGATTATCCTTCGTGGCTTTACTCCGTGGAACAGGGGGCGACTACCATTTGGGAACGTCTGAACTCTTACACTCACACGGATGGTTTCGGTGGTAACAATCGCATGAACTCTTTCAATCATTATTCTTTTGGTGCCGTGGGTGCCTGGATGTACAATTATTCTTTAGGAATACAACGTGATGAGGCTTATCCCGGTTTCAAACAGTTCATTCTGAAACCGATGCCCGATCCGACCGGAAAGATGAAGTATGCTCGGGGATATTATGATTCGATGTACGGACGTATTGAGAGTAGTTGGAAAGAGGAAAGAGGCATGATCCATTACGCTTTTACGGTGCCCGGAAATACTACGGCTACGCTGTATTTGCCGGCTGCATCGTTGAGAGATGTCCGCGAAGGGGAGAAACTTATCCGAAAATGCAAGGGAATAGAATATATTGGTGAAGGAAGCGGGCAGGTAGTCTTGAAGCTTCTTCCCGGTAGCTATTCGTTTGAGGTGAAGAAGGAATATCCGATGGCGGGGAAGAAGGGAAAGAAAAGGAAATAGGTATGGAAATGGAGTCTCACCACAGAGTAACACAGAGTTTTATTTCTCTAATTTTAAACGAATTGAACTCTGTGTTACTCTGTGGTGAAGGGACTCTACATCTTCTCTATTCTTATGGCCGCTCCTCCGCCTCGTGCCAGCGGCAATTTCAATACCGTATCCGCATTCACTTCCTGTTGCGTGATGCTCACCGGATAGGGATTGGTTTCATAATCCGCTTTCTCACCATCCAGATAAAGAGTTGCTTTATAAGTGGCGTGGGCATCCAGAAAGTCCAGGGGCAATTCCGTGTTCCGGGCATCCCGGTTGGTGATGCAGCCTACAAACCAGTCTTCGCTATTCCGGTCCTTGCGGGCGATGGTCACGTACTCGCCTATTTTGGCGTCGGGTATCACCGTCTTTGCCCACGTGGTGGGGCAGGAAGTGATGAACGTGAATTCCGGTCTTCCTTCATAGTTCTCTATCATATCCGATGCCATTTGCAGCGGGCTGAAGAGAATCACGCTTAGCGCCAGTTGCTTGGCAATCGTGGTCTGTACCCGTGTGCCGGGAAAGACGGGGTTGCTGAAGTTGAACGTTCCCGGAGTGAAATCCATCGGTCCGGCCAGTCCGCGGGTGAAGGGGATGATGCAGGTATGTTCGGGCGGATTACCTCCGTCGGCCGACCAGGCGTCGTATTCCTGCCCACGTACTCCTTCCTGGGTCATCAGGTTGGGATAAGTGCGTTGCAGACCGCTGGGCATGGCCGGTTCGTGGTTGTCTACCATGATGCCGTAGCGGGCGGCGGTTTCAATGACTTTGCGGTAGTGGCGTACACCATATTGGCTGTGTTGCAGCTCTTTGCCATCAAGCTGTGGGTTGACGTATCCTGTCTTTACAGCATTGATGCCGAGCGAACGATACAGGGCGTAAGCACTGTCCAGCTGCTGCTCGTAGTTGGTGGCGGCACCGCCGGTTTCGTTATGCGCTATCAGGCGTACCCCTTTCTCACGGGCATACTCGGCCAGCTTCTTCAGGTCATAGTCCGGATAGGGGCGGGTGAAGCTGAATTTATCTCCTTCAACGGTCCAGTCACCGTCCCAGCCGTAGTTCCAGCCTTCCACCAGTACACCGCTGAATCCGTTTCGGGCGGCAAAGTCGATGTAGTGCATGGTGTTTCGGGTAGTGGCACCATGTTTGGGGCCTTGTGCCCAGGTGTATTTCTCCATGTGCATGCCCCACCAGATGCCGACGTAACGGCCCGGTTCTATCCACGACGTATCTTCCAGTTTGCAGGGTTCGTTCAGGTTCAGCATCAGACGGGAGAGGATGAGGTCGCCCGGTTTTTTCGCTACGATAATCGTCCGCCAGGGACTGGCGAAAGGCGCGGTGGCAAATACCTTTTCACCCGTAGACCACGGAGTAAGTGCGGCGTGCAGCGTAGTAGGGTTTTCCACGTCCGGTGTCAGGTTCAGACTGGCATAGTCTGTCAGGTTCGCTTCGTGCAGAACGATGTAAAGGCTGTCGTTGGCCTCTACCGTCACCGGTGTGGAAACTGTGTCCTTGCTGCTGACGGGCGAAGACGTATACAATGCTTCGTAGTATTTGGTTCCGTTTGTCGGGATACTCCAGGTGGGGGCGTCCCATGGCAGGTTGAATTCTGTTTGTTCGTCCAGGATGACGAATTGTTTCAGACTTTCCTGCTCGGGAAATACGTAGCGGAAGCCCACTCCGTCGTCGAACGCTCTGAATACGATGGAAAGTCGGCGGTGAAGACCGCTCTTCTCTTCCAGTTCCAGTGTCAACTCGTTGTAGTGGTTCCGCACTTCCACTTCTTCGCCCCAGGGTTGTTCCCAGGTTTCATCTAATGAATCATGCTTCACGTTGAGGATGCGGAAATTCCCGTCGAAGTTTCCTCCCTCCAGTTTGAAGCCGAGGAAGGATTGGTTGATGACGGGTTCTGTTCCCCGCTTTACGGTGTAGTAAGGTCTTCCGTTCTCCAATCCGGCAGTCAGACGGATTTGCCCGTCGGGGGATTGGAGGAGGGACGGGCTGTCCGTAGTGCATGCGCCGAGGGCGAGGCATAGCCATGTGGCTAATAATGTATACAACAGGTATGTTCTCATATTCATCAGTTATTTCTTCAGTTCATTCATCAGTTGTTGGGCTTTGTCCGCTTGCAGGGATACGAAGTAGTAGAAGGCTTGCGATAGAATCTTCTGCGCCGTCGCATCCTTGGCATACTCTTTCTCCAGCACGTACCAGCGATGCACGTCTTTCAGTACGCTTTCGCTATAAGTGACGCCGGCAAACTGTTGCAAGGCGGTCAGGTAGCGGTATTCCCATTCTTGCGTAGGTTCGATGTTGGTACCTTCGCCAAAGTCGTTCCAGGTGATTAGTTGCAGATGGTCCAGTCCGGCGGTTCGGGCGGCTTTCAGTTGGCGGGTGAAGAGGGCACCGTTTTCAGATTCTACCTTCACGTGGGGATTGTCCCCCCATCCGCCTTCCTTATAGTAGGCGTCAAAGCCGGGCATGGCACCTCCCATAAATACGTCGAACTTGTCTTTTTGCTCATAAGCCTTTTCCGGCTGCGCGTCTACCCACAGATATTCTCCGGCGGCATTCGTGTATTGGCTGTTGTTGGCCGTACTGGCTGAGAATGTGTAGAGCGTAAGGAAAGTGGGGCGGGTTTTCAGGCTTCCCAACACGTCGTTCCACTCTTCAGGGGTTTGCAGGGCTTGCGGGCCGAAGGTCATCAGCAGTGGTTTGCCGTTTATCCGGATGTAGCAGTCCTTGCTGAAGAAGGTGTTTTCCAGATACTTCAGGTCTTGCTTGGCTTGGGTCAGTTGTCCCTGTTTGTTCAGGTCCTTCAAGGTCTGGTCTTCGTAGACGATGGCAAACTCCAGTCCGGCACGTTCCACGGCTTTGACGAGGGCTTCCGTATTCCGCTTGTTGGCGGGGTAGTCCCATTTGTCCTGGATGCCGTACCAGTCAACCAGTACTCCGTCTATGCCGGAATACTTCATCAGCAGGAGGTGGTAGTTCAGTACGTCGGTATCACTGGAGGCATACGGGCCGATGAGCGGGTAGTAACGGGAAGCTATTTCCCGTTTTCCACTGCTGTTCACTTTGTCCGGGTTGCGGTTGCTCATGGTCCAGTGCTGTCCCCATGTGCCGTTGTTGCTGGCGGGGTCTTCAAACCACGGCATATAGTGCACGTATAGCTTCATGGGGTTCGTTTTGGTCACGTCCACGGGGTCCAGCGCTCCGGGCAGGACGGGATCTCCGCCACCGTTGTCGGGAGAATCGTCCCCGCTGCTGCAAGCACCTGCTCCGGGCAGGAGCAGGAGGCAACAGGCCATAGATATAATAGCTTTTATCAGCTTCATGACAGTTCGCTTTAATTAAGTTCTTATAGATAATCCGGATTCTGTTTCAGATTCGGATTCTTGTCGAGCACTGACTGCGGAATGGGGAATACTCCCTTGTAAGTAGGAGTCGCATCCTTGTTCCACCAAGGCTGGAAATAGGTACCGAAACGAATGTTCACCGTCCGGCGCAGACCTTCGAATACGAACTCATGCAACCATTCTTTATCCAGGTCTTCTTCCGTCACTGCTGCCAATGGTGCCACTTGGGCACGGCCGCGAAGCTGGTTCACCAATAGCAAAGCATTGCCATCAAATCCCAGGCGGAAGTTGGCTTCGGCCCTCATCAGCAAGACTTCGGCATAGCGCATCAGCACCCAGTCATTATCGCGTTCCCAGATGTCATCCGTCTTCCATGCGTACTTGTTGAGGCGGGCACCGGCAGCCTGCGGGGCCTTGTCGTAAGGCTCTATCTCTTCGGTATAATTCAGTGGAGTACCGTCTTTCTGGCAACTGAGCGGTGCACCGGTAGCCATATTGTATTGCTGTCCTACCATGAGAGACTTCCGGCGGATGTCCGTTTCATTGAATGAGGAATATACACCCGGCTGTGCGGAGATACCGTTTCCGCACCAGGGATAGCTGCCGTCGATGGAGAAAGCCCAGGTCTGGTTGTATTCGAAAGTCATGGATGCCAGATAGTTTCCTACCGTACCTTCTTTATGGTCGTAAGGAATGGCAAAGATGATTTCCTTTGATTTCTCATTGTCCTGTGCAAAGTTGACGAAGTAATCGGTTTCTAAAGAGTAGCCGCTCACCTTGTCGCAGGCATCAAGACATTCCTGCCAACGCGGTGTACCTGTGTATACTTCCGCATTCAGATAGAGGCGTGCCAACAGCGTGTAGCCTACATTCTGGTTGAAGGTAGCATAGACGGCTCCGCTGGGTAGCAACGGGAGGATTTCCTTCAACTCCTTTTCTACAAAGTTGAATACTTCCTGACGTGTGGACAGTTTCGGGAGTTCCTTTTGCGTATAGTCTGTTACGATGGGCACACTGCCGAACTGGTCGAGCATCTGATAGTAATAATAGGCCCGCAATCCGCGGAGCTCGGCCTTTACGGTGGCTTTTGCCTCGTCTGTCAGTGCCGAACTATCCACTTGGTAGATGATGGCATTTACATTGCCGATGCCTTGGAAGGCATAGTTCCATAGTGACAACACCAGTGTGCTGTTGGCGGTCCATTGGTGATACTGTATTTCGCGGTATTGACCGGCGTCGTCCCAGTCACCGGTGTTGCGGGTGGGCACGCAGGCTTCGTCCGAGGCACATTCCAGCATGAAGAACACGTACTCGCTGCACGGATAGCAATTGACGCCGCCATTGCTCGAATCGAATCCGCGCAAGGTAGAGTAGGCGCCGGATACAATGGTCTTTACCTCCGCAGGAGTCTGTCCGTACTCGTCCATGGATACCTTGTCATAAAGAGTTTCGCTCAGATCGGTGCAGGCGCCCAGGGCAAGCGATGAAATCAGAAGGGCTGATATGATTCTATTTTTCATAATCGTCATTTATTTAGTCAGATTAAAAGGAAATATTGAGTCCCAGTGAGAAAGTGCGGGGACGTGGATAACTATCGAAACGGTCGATGCCCGGAGCGTCCAGACCGCCTATGTTTACTTCGGGGTCGATGCCGCTGTAGCCGGTTATGACAAAGAGATTTTCACCGGTTACGTAGACGCGTATCTTCTCCAGGCCGATTTTCTTGATTCCCGGAAGGGTATATCCTAATGTCACGGATTGCAGACGGAAGAATGAACCGTTCTCAATCCAGTAGTCGGAGTATACGGGAGTGCTCCGGATTCCGCTTTTCAGGAAGTCGTCCGTAACGTTCTGGGCGGGAAGCCGGGTAGGACTGCTCATGCTGATGGCAGTAGCGTTCAGTACCTTTTGTCCGAACATGCCATAGCCGGAGAAGGCGAAGTCGAAATCTTTATAAGCCAGATTCATGCCGAAACCGAGGTTGAACTTGGGCTGAGCGCTGCCTAAGTATTGTTCAATGGGTTTTCCGGCTTCGTCCGTCTCTAAGATGTATTCACCGTTTTCGTTCAGTCCGTTGCATTTGGGACCGTAGAAAGCTCCGGCGGGATACCCCTCTTTGATGATCTGCGAGTACATGCCCGACATACCGGGCAGGCCATGCAGTGAACCCGATTTCAAGCCTACGGCCTGATAGTCACTGTTGGACAGTTTGGTGATTTCCTGTTCGTTGTAGGCAAAGGTCAGGTTCGCATCCAGCGTCAGGTCCTTTTGCCGCAGGATATTGGCGCTCAGGCTGACTTCGATTCCTTTGTTCACCAGGTCGCCCACGTTGGCAAGCATGGTACCTACCAGATAAGGCGGTTGCGGTACGGGGTAAGTCCACAGCAAGTCACTCGTTTTCTTGTGATACGCTTCGATGGTACCGTTGATGCGGTTGAAGATGCCGAAGTCAATACCCACGTTGAACTGTGCGGTCGATTCCCATTTCAGGTCGGGGTTGACGTTCTGCGTCGGGGTATATGATTTCTTCCATACACCTGTAGCCGCATCATAATAAGAAGCACCGTTTGCCGAGAGGATAGCTAAGGATTTGTATTCGCCGATGCCGTCCTGATTACCGGTTACTCCGTAGCCTGCACGCAGTTTCAGGTTGTTCAGCCAGGAAGAAGTACCTTGCATGAATGCTTCGTCGGAGATGCGCCATGCCAGGGATACGGAGGGGAACATACCCCATTTGTGGTTTTCGCCGAAGCGTGAGGAACCGTCGCGGCGTAGGGTGGCAGTAATCATGTACTTACCCATCAGGTTGTAGTTGAGGCGTCCGAAGAAGGAAATCAGTTTCGAATTGCCTTTGTAAGAGTAGACATCTCCTGCACGATAGTCGGAACCGGCGGCCAGGTTGTTGTACAGGAATGCATCCGTATCGAAACCGCTGCGGGTGGAGCCGAATCCTTCGTACGTATTGTCGAGGTAAGAGTAACCGGCCATTGCGTTCAACCGGTGAATTCCGGCGAACTCCAGGTCGTAGTTCAGATAAGCTTCAATCTGCTTGTTGGTATATTCGGCTAAGGTGCGCTGTCCCCACCCTTTCTCTGTTTTGCCTTCCATCATGGCATACGTGGGTTTGTAGAGTCGCCCTTGCAGGGAGTTGTACTCATACGAACCGTTGGCAACGGCTTTCAATCCTTTCACCAGATCCAATTCTATCTTTCCGTAACCCAGGAAGCGGTGGCGTGAGCTGTCGTCTTCACGGTTAGTCAGTATTTCTACGGGATTCTCGTTCAGCGTACCGCCGATGTTGGTGAAGCTGCCGTTCTTGTCTCTTACGGGCTGGGTGGGGTTCAGGTTCAGTGCACGCTCGAAGATGCGGTTGTCGATGGGATTCCATTTGTCGAAGTTGCCACTGACGCCGGCTTCAAGGCGCAAACGCCCGTTCCAGCCGTTCTGGAAGGCGGAGAGGCTACCGGTAAGACGGTCCAGGTCATTGCGCTTGATGATACCCTGATTGTGCTGGTAGGTTACCGAAGCACGGTATCCGCTGCTCTTGCGGGTATTGCTGAAAAACACATTGTGGGAGTGTGAGATGGCTGTGCGCTGTATCTCTTTCTGCCAGTTGGTGTCACCTCCGTAATCGGTGGCGGAGGCAATGTTGTTGTCGCGTACATAAGCCCTCCATTGGTTGGCGGAAAGCAGGTCCAGATTGTTGGCTGCGGAGCTGATGGCTACATAACCGTTGTATTCGATGCTTTTGCGTTCTACGTCCGACGAAGTGCGGTTGGTGGTAACGATGATAACCCCGTTGGCTCCGCGTGAACCGTAGATAGCTGCGGCGGAAGCATCCTTCAGCACGTCGATAGAAACAATCTCAGAGGGTTGTACGGTATTGAAATCCACACCGGGAATGCCGTCCACCACTACGAGCGGAGAGTTGGAAGCGGAAAGGGAAGTACCGCCACGCAAACGGATGGATGCGCCTACCGTAGGGTCACCGGAACTTTGCACTACCGATAAACCGGCAATTTTACCTTGCAGCAGTTGCTCTGCACTGGTGATGATGCCCTGTTTCATATCTTTCTGGCTGACGGAAGCGATGGCTCCGGTAAGGTCCGATTTACGCATGGTGCCGTAACCTATGCCGACGATGACCGTCTCCTGCAAAGTGATGGCATCTTCTTCCAGCACAATGGTCAGGTTTTGGCCGGCAGCCACCTTCTGTGACACGTAGCCGATGAACGAAACTTCCAGCATGCTGCCTTTGGGACATTCCAGTGTGAACAGTCCGTCCGGATTGGTGATAGTGCCCGTGGCAGTATCCAGTACCTTTACATTGGCTCCGATCAGAGGTTCCTGGTTTCTGTCCAATACCTTACCGCTGGCAGTGATGGTCTGTGCCCATACACTTTGTCCGAATCCTGCGAGAGTGAAGAATACGAGCAGGAAACAAATATGATTTATATATTTATTTTTCATGGTTCTTGTATGATTAATTATTTATTCGACTTCTGACAGGGATACCAATGGAATGGTGGTGTTCACTATTTCTGCACCGTTCTTATGGCTCACTTTCACGGTGATCTTGTCTACACCGTTTTCGCCTGCCAGCTCTTTCAGCAGGTTGATGTGGGCAAGGCGCTCGGCCAGTGTTCCTTCGAACTCGCCGGTGATGGTCTTACTGCCCGCCGTAATCGTATATTCCAGTCCCCGGCTACTCTTTTCGTTGTTGATACGTATCAGCGTGAGGATGTCATGCTGCGTGAATTGTTGCGGGAAGAAGAAGAACTCCGGTGTCAGGGCTGTGGCATCCACTTTATATTCATCATCGGGACTCTTCAAGCCCCAGTCGGGGTTGTGCGAGATGAAGAAGTATTGTATCGTTTCCATTTCGTAGAACTCGTCTATGCCCCAATAATCCGTGGGGATCAGTGAAATCTTGTACAATCCGTCGCCCAAAGGGGATAGTTTGGTCTTCTCCACGATTTCAGGCTTGTACATTTCGCCGTCCACCTTATGATCCCAACCATTTAGTCCCGACACCAGGTGTATGGACTCAAATTCCTGATCGGCGAAGGGCAGGCCGTTTGCTGTCAGTACGGCGGCGTTCACCAGAATGGTTACTTCATCGTTGTTGCCGAACTGCTGCGGATAGAACATACTGGCCTTTCCCGATTCTTTGAACTCCTTCAGTGTCTGGCGCGGATCGGACATGGCGAATTCTTTGGTGCAGAGTCCGTCGTGTTTCTCTTTCAGTTGCATCCAGAAGCCCGGAAAATCGTTGAATTTAGCGAGATCGCAGTTGAAGTACACGGTAGGTATGAGTGTCTTTTTATAGATACCTTTTCCTACGTACTCCAGTTTGGCGAAGTCGGAAGAGTTGTCGCGGTTGCCCGCATCGGGTTCGCTGGGTTCCCATGCCCACAGGTAGAGGTCCAGCCCTTCTTCGAATCCGAGTCCGGATACATCGAAGTACCAGGTTACTTCTTCGTCAAAAGCATATATGGCGGGTACTGTCCAGAACTGAGGGAGCGTACTACTTACATATTCGGCAGAGGCGGTGCCTGGGATCATCATCCATACTAAAGCTATTAAAGCCATCAATTTACTTTTCATAATGTGTTTCTCCTTCCTTACTTGGCAGCAGGTGCCAGTTCATAATTATATGATATGAATACTTTTCCTTTAGCTGAGCGTGTCAGCTTCAGTCCCAGAATTGCGGTGGAACCGGGCACTGATGAGACAGTCAGTTGACCTGTTTTCTGACTTTTGGAGGCGTCGGAATACAGATACATCACGGTTGGAGATCCGTCGGTATTGTAGAAATCGTTGCTCAGTTCCCAGTATCCGTTGGTGGGGAACAAGGCGGGGGCATCTCCACTTACCTGGAAAGTTGTGGGGCGTCTACTCTCATCGAGTTGCAGATTGAGCTTGAAGGTGGTGAAATCAAAACTTTGGGTAAGATCCATGGTGGTGTACTTGGCACCGCTTGCTTTTCCGGCTTCGTCCACTTGTTGCAGAGTGAGCAGGCTCCATGTTCCCTGCAATTTCTCGTAAAGGGTGATAGGCTCTACGTAAGAACCATCCTCGGTATCGTTGCAGGCGGTAAATAGGGCACCGGTCATCAACGACAGTAGTAGTAAAGCATACAAAGATTTCAATGCTTTCATAGGTTGTAGTTTTTTTAAGTGAATAAATAAATAGGTTAACTCTCTTTAGCAATGCATTGATCAAGGGAAGGGTTTCTTCCGGTTGACATTGCAAAGCTACAGGGTTTGGAGGGGAAAGTGAAAATAAATAGGAATTGTATAATGCTTTTTTGCCTTTGTATTTTGGCAAATAGCTTGTTATCAGTGGATAACGGTTTTCTGAAAGGTCGGTTTGTATAAGGGAAATATTGTTCTTTTTCCTTCTCTTCTTTCTATTTCCCTTAGTGTTTGGTGCTTCAATCTATTGCGGCGTCACGGAGGCAATCTCCATAATCTTAGTTTCAAACAGTTCGTTCGAAACAAGCGATTTGTTTTTCACGCGAGTCTTATAAGTATTGATGGTGTGAACTGAATAGTTCAGGAATCGGGCAATGCGTTCCGGTTCGCAGATACCCAAGCGTATCAGTGCGAAGATGCGCATTTCGGAAGAGAGAGATTTTTCATGATCTCCGCGTGTACGTTCTTCGATGGGGAAGAGCTTGTTGTAGGAAGCGATGAAACCGGGGAATAACTTCAGGAATGTCTCATCGAAAGACGCATACATATTATCACGTTCTTTGTTCAGGTCGGACTCTTTGAACGAAGTGCGCAGGTCCTCGAACTGACGGGCGGCGATCTTCCGGTTAATCATCTTGTAGAGGCTTTCCATCTTGTCTATATACTCAGAGTTGAGGTAGAAGGAATAGCCGATGTACTCATCTTTGATGTTGTTGGCTTCGGACAGGAGGTCGTTTGTTTGTTGCAACTGTGTGTTGCGTTCTTCGATGGTATGACGGGCAGAGCGCAGCTTTTTCATCTGTTTATAAATGATGAGTGTAGCGGTCAGCAGCAGAATGAAAAGCAAGGATACAAGGGAGACAAATCCTATCAGTACGTTCCGTTGCTTTTTTACAATGTCGAACCGATCCTGTTCGATAATAGGCAGAATGGAGCCTACCTCTATCTTTCGGTGACGGGCATTGTAGAAGTTGGCGTCTTCCAGTGCCAGCCGCACATAGTTGTTGGCACGGTTGATGTCACCACGTTCGTAAAGTAGACCGGCGAGCACGCGCAGGGCAGTGGTTTCTTTGGTGGCGGAACGAATGTCTCCGATGGCGGCACGTATCAGGTAAATCATGGCTTGCTCTTTATCACCGCACTCGTAGTGCATCCAGCCCAGGCTGGACGAGATGATGGCTTCGGTATGCGGATCTATGTCCTTCCTTTCTAATAGCGTGGTGAATGAGCGAATGGAAGCATCGTACTGTCGTTCTTTCATTTGCCGTTGTCCGACGGCGTACCACCATTTCAGGGATTTCTCCGGTAGGAGGTTCAGCAGGGAATCGGTGTAGACGCTGCCTTTCTCCACATATTCGTGCTGGAAGGGGACTTCGTGGTTATAGTCGGCAATGTCGTAGTAGAGTCGGCTGTACAGGGAGTAGTAAGCAATCTGGCCTGCCAGCGATACGTCTGTGATATCTATTTTGTTGATAACATCGAATGCCTCTTTGAAGAGTCCTGAGGATAGCAGGCAGAACACGATGTTGCCGTTTGCTTCTGCCACATATCCGCGGTTGTGTAGTTTCTCTGCCAGGTGCAGGCTTTTATTGGCGTAGGCGTAGGCCGAGTCGTATTTGTAGGATTTATATTCGTTGAACAGGTGGGTGCAGGCTTCGTAGCGTTTCTCGTCGGAGACGGCTTGCCCCAATTGCAATCGCCATTCGGAAATTTGCTTCTCCTTCTGGTCGGCGTATTGCTTACTGTTTTCGAGGTAGCTGTCCAGGCTGATCAGCATAGTGTCTAAAGGTAAGGTGGCGGAATACCCTCTGAGGCAGCTGACAGTGGATAATAGCAAGAGGAGAAAGTGGTTTATTTTCATAGCGTTACTTATAGGTTCATGTCTTTTTTTCTGACGAAGTTTTGCAAATGTAGGAGAATAAATTGAAAAATCAACATCATTCAGGCACTTTGTATGGCTCATCCCTCTTTCATTATATAAAAAGTTCGCGGAATGGAAAATCCTTATGAGTCTAAATGGAAATTTCGGAAATTATAAATGTCGTTTTATTGTTCTATCATTTTCTTGTTTCCCATCATAGATAACAGCTGTCCGTGTAATACGGTCTTTCAATAACTCTTGCAAATATTTCAGGTGTTTGAAGTAGTCGCTGTCATAAGTCATACCTGCTTTGATTTCATACGCTTCTATGTCGTTTGCTTTCATTCGTATAACGTCCACTTCCCGTTGTGTCTTATCACGATAGAAATAGAGGTATTCTTCCTTTCCTTTATTAGTACCTTCTTTCATCATCTCATTAATAACCATATTCTCAAATAAAGCTCCACGCAGTGGATGAATGCTTAAATAGAGTTTTGGGGGTTTAGTAAGTCGTTTACCGATATTGGCATGGTAGGATGATAACTGGTTTAGCATTCCATAGATTATCCCAAATATTCTACTTGATAATCCTTTAGTCTGGTGTTTTCAATGAAGAATGCGCCTTTTATTCGCAGACGTTCTATGTCTATTTTCCGTTTCTGGCGTTTTATTTCAATGATTCTGGTGGATTTCTCCAATTCATTCGTCGAGTTTCATAATCAGAGATTTATATGGATATAAAGAAGTTCCGTAATGACAGTTACGGAACTGACGGCTATGGAACAAAAATGCAGAGAATAATGAAATCACCCAAACGGAACTACTTTTTTTTTAAGACAATAGTTCTGACTTTCTGTTTGTTTAAAGGTTCTCTCTTCTAATTTGTTGTAGCAGCATCCGCTTTCGCGTTCCACACCAGTAACGCAAGCAAAGTAGATAGCAGTGCAGCTCCAATCCAGAACCAATTGATATATGTGAAATCATACACATCCGTTCCGTTTACTACAGTCTTTAGCCCTTCTATCAATACACCGCTCATCACATCCTGTAACCCCGCACCGATGTAACTTGCAATTCCTACCACACCCAAAGCTGCACCCGAAGCATTTCGCGGAGCAATATCAACAGCCATCAGTCCACCCAGAAAGCAAATCAGTACTCCGATGCCAATACCGAAAAGTACCATTGCCAGAGCATCCAGCCAGAAGTGAACACCGGGAACCAACAAAAACAGGCAGAGAGCCAGTGTATTTGTCAATCCGAATATCAGTGCGGGAACATTTCGGCGCCCTTTGAATAACCTGTCGGATACCACCCCGGAAAGCATGGTTCCTACAATGCCGCATACCGAACTGATAGAGATAATGAAACTGGCATCCAGCGTAGAGTAACCTTTCTGTGCTTCCAGATAAAAAATCCCCCAGCTATTTACCGCATAACGACTGATATACATAAATGCACTGCTCAATGCTAATATCCAGATGGCAGGGCTTCTCAGTACAGCTTTTTGGGCACGGTTGAACTCCGTTGTTTCCAATGCACTCATCACTTTCTTTTCTTTCGGGGCATTGACCGGAGGAAGCCCTTTGCTCTGTGGTGTGTCGTGAAAGAAACGCCAGATTATCAATGTACCCAGCAACCCCACTAACCCTGCACCCAGAAATCCGTACCGCCAGCCCAATGCACTCACAACGGAAGCGATAATGATAAATGTCATCGCTTCTCCGATGTTATGACTGGCACTCCAGAAACCGTAGAACGAACCTCGGTCCTTATCCGTAAACCAGCGCGATAGCCCTACTACACAGGATGCTGCTCCCATAGATTGAAACCAACCGCTGATACCCCATAAGATGGCAAACAGTATGAATGAGTTTATAAAACCCAGGCAAAGGTTTATCAATGCCGTCACTAATAAACCTGTTGACATAAACCGGTTGATGTTGCTCCTGTCCGCAAGGAAACCGTTGGAGAACTTGCCTATGGCATACGTGAAGAATAGTACAGAGCCTATAATACCTAATTCCGTTTCAGAGAAAATACCTTCGTCTACAATCGGCTTTTTGACGACGTTCAGGCTCAGCCGGCATACATAGTACATGCTGTATCCAAGGGTTGCTGCCAGAAAGGTAGACCATTGCAATCGTTTTAACCGTTGCTTCTGTTCGGGCAAAAAATCCCCGTTACAAGGTGCCGGAGCCGACACCTTGTAAAAATCAATGATATGTTTCAACATGCTTTTCCTCTTATTCGTGCAGTTTCTTTTCTTTCAGGTATTGAAGCAGTAGGGCGGGACGATCCGTCTGAATCAGCTTTGCTCCCTGGTCAATGATCCATCCCCAACTTTCATCCGGTTGATGCAGTTCTACGGCACGGTCATCATCGTGTCCGCCACAGAGTTCGGGCCAGAGGGAGTTGATGAAAATCTTTGCACCGCTGTCACGTACTTTTTTTATCAGTCGTTGTACCTCGGGACTGTCATTGTTGAATACCAGTTCAAAAGCCTGCGGTTTCATGTGTTCCAAGTATCCGTCGATGGTAGCTTCCGCACTTTCTTTATGCAGTTGGACCACGGGCATGAAGATCATTTTATCCAGCACTTCTCCGTTTTCGGCTTTCACCCGTTCGTAGGGCAGGCTGGCTTTCATGATACATTGGTCTACCGTACCTGTCTTTTTGAGTACCTCGTACGCATCCTTGAAGTAATCATAGCCTTTGTCTACATTCACCATGATTTTGCCTTTGCACAGATTCATGACTTCTTCAAAAGTCGGTATCTGATGCCGGGTTTTAATCCCGGCACCGTTTCTTAATCTCATGGCTTTCAGTTCAGCCAAAGTATACTCATCCGGACTTCCTGTACCAGTCATGGTGCGGTTTATGGTCTTGTCATGCATTAAAACCAGATGCCCGTCTTTTGTCTTTTTTAAGTCGATTTCTACCATGTCTGCGCCCATATCGATGCAGTTCTGAATGGCTTGCAAAGAGTTCTCGGGTGCATTGCGCCAGTCGGCACGATGGGAAACAATGAGTATTGACCGGCTTGCAGGTTCATTGAAGCACTTTTCTATTTCTTTGAAGCGCCCTTGTGCAAATGCTGCCAGAAAGACGGTCAGCAGTATTGAAAGTGATATTATTCTTTTCATCTTATCTTTTCTTTTTGAAGTTTAAATGATTCTTTGTTATTGTTTGCGTGCGCTTCTCCGGTAGTCTCCGCTGCGCATAGACCAGCCTTGTTGCGCTCCGGTTGCATGAGTTCTCAATGCGTATACTTTGCCCGGTTCCGAGGACTTTGTAACATCTGCACAGATGTAGATTATACCATTCTTATCAATGACCGGAGAAGACCATATATTTGCTCCTAACTGAATTTCCTTATAACTCAGTTTACCTTTTGAACTCAGCACATAGAAATAGCCTTTACCGTCACCGAAGTATATGTTTCCGTCATTGTCGATGGCAGGTACCGAACGAATTTGTCCCTGAGTCCTGAACTTCCAGATCAAATCACCGCTTTCCTGAGAGTAGCAGAGCATATCGCCGTCAGAGTTACCCACATACAATTGTCCGTCTATACCCAATGAGATACCGGAATTTGGGAAAGTGGCAGCCGACTTTTGTTGCCATCTCACGGTACCATCCGGATTTACAGCCATTACTATTCCACCGTCGGCCGTTTCACCGCATAAATAGATGGTGCCGTCTTCTCCGATAGCGGGAACGGAAGTGCAAGTTTTTCCATATTCAAGAGTCCACTTTTTCGCTCCGTCAGTTTTAGCAAGAGCATATAGTTTGCCACTGTTGGAACACATATATACCGCATCGTTGCCAATCACGGGAGTAGATTGTGTAACACCTTCACAGTCGACATTCCATTTTTCAGTCATGCCGGGTGCGGCATGGATGGCAAATAACTTTCTATTGGCAGAGAAGTATACTGTACCGTCTTTGTCTATAGCCGGACAACTGAACTTGGCCGTTGCACCCAGGTCGAACTTACCCAACGGATCGGAGGAATGAGCGGCGAATGCATACAAGTTCTTGTCGTAACTGCCTATATAGACGGTACCATTATCAGCTATTGCCGCCGAAGAACGGATTACATCACCGGAAGAGTAATGCCAGACCTCTATCCCCCCGTTAATCACCCAGATATTTTGTCCGCCGCGGGCATTGTTCGCATCACAGCCGACGAAAACATTTCCATTGTCATCAATGGCCGGAGAAACATCCTGAAAACCGCATGGTGTCTGGAACTCCCATACTATTTCAGGTGCCATGTCAGCCGTTGATTTCTCTTTTACAGTGATTGTTTTGTTGAAAGTATTTGCATTCTGAACTCCCAGGTTATCCCAGACGGATAAAGTCACTGTATATTCTCCGGCTGTGGTATACTCCACAGTGGGTGATTGTTCTTCAGAAGAGACTCCATTGCCGAAGTCCCAGGCCCATTTGGTCACCTGTCCGTCTTCATCAAAAGACAAGTCTGTAAAGGCTACATGTTGTCCTTCTTCTATTGTGACTTCACTCGTCTTGAAAGCAGCCACCGGCTTTATATTTACTTTCTCGTCATCGCTGCACGATATCCATAAAAGGGCGGTCAGCATTATTATGATTGTATTTTTCATCTGTGTATCTTTTTAATTGTTTTTCAAATACTCTTTCAATTCCACCGGGTAATCGGTTTGTATGATACTTCCCTGCTTGGCAAGAAATGCCTTTACCTGTTTGTAATTGTCCGAGGTAGGGGTGATACTCGTATTTATATAGATATTCTTGAACAGGGAGACTCCGTTTCCGGATGCCTTAGCCAGTATATCCTCTGTAAAGGCTGCACTATTGAACTGTGCCACCGGAAGTGGTTTGCAGACTGCCAGGTAATTCTCCATATCCTGCATTTCATAAATCACCGGCAGCAGAATGGCATTCCTGTCAAGATTGATCACTTTTCTGGCTGTAGACACATCATAGACCGTGAACAGTACCTGAGAGAGCATTCCATAGCGCTTCACCAGATTGTATACGGCTTTATAATCGGAGATCTTTACGTCTATATCTATATAGATTTTGCCTCTGGCAGCTAACAATATATCCTTGAAGAGCGGTATTTTTTCTTCTGTCAGTGCTCCGTCATGGTAAAGGTTATATGAAAGCAACTCCTTGTAGTTCAGTTCTGATACTTTACCGGTACCATTGGTGGTGCGTTCGATTGTGGCATCGTGCATGAGTACCATTTCTCCGTCTTTCGATGTTCTGACGTCCAGCTCTATCATGTCTATCTGGTTTTCGATAGCCAATGTGACGGCTTTGACGGAGTTCTCCGGTGCATCTTTCCAATATCCCCGGTGGGCGCATATTTGTACATGATCCTTGTTCTTCAATGAAGTGGTGATGGCAACCCGCTGATCTTCGCTGACTTCCGGATACTCAACCTCTGAAGGTTGAGGTCCGGGCGGAGTAGAAGGTTCACTTTCGTCGCTGCCACATCCTGTGAGCAGAAACAGAGAAAAGAATATTCCGATTATGCAGACTTTGTCTATTTTCATGATTCGTTCCGCTTTAATCATTTCCAATTCGGATTCTGTTCCAGATTCTTATTCAGCATGATGTCGCCCGAAGGTATCGGATACAGGTAATCACGCGTCTCATCAAATTTCTTTGTGATATTCAGAAAGCCGACCAGATAACCATGATCTCCCTCTGTGAGCTGGATAACACCGCCAATCTTAATCTTTTGTTTGGCTTTGCTTTCCGGAGCTTTATCATCATAGAGCAAAAGATCGATTGTTCCATCTCCGTCCAGATCGAATTCGCCCAATGAGGGGAAATACATACCAGTGAAGTGGGGTTCAAGCAGTTTTCCCATTTTCCAGCGCATCAGGTCGTCATAACGGAATCCTTCTAGTGCTAGTTCTACACGGCGTTCGCGTCTGATTTCCAGAATTACCCCTTTATTGTTTCCTCTTACATTGGGATATTCACTTGCCAGTATCTTATCGGGGTTAGAGTTGGCTATGTTCTGATTCAGGTTAGGCATTCCGGCTCTTGTACGTATCGGCCTGATGGATTTGTCTATATCGTCCTGAGTCAATATGTCCAGTTCCGCTTTGGCTTCCGCATAGTTGAGCAGGACTTCTGCATAACGTATAATGGCTACATCCTGATAAGAAGCTCCGTCTCCGTCCTGTGTTTCCTTGGAGATGAATTTGGCAATCTGGTAACCTGTCATGGAGGCTTCGAGATCAGGTAGCAACGGCTTGTCGCTGTCAATCCGTGTATAGCCGACGGAACGGATGGTTTGCGCCAGACGTTTGTCCCTGTTCTTCATTTCATCGCTGAACATCATGGTTGCATACCCTGTTTGTGAGGTGAATGCCGTGCCGTTGTTTAGCAGGTAGGAGTTTACAAAGTCTTTTGTCAAACCTACATCCTGTTGGGTTTTTGAGAGGAAATAGTAGTTCGTATTATGCATTTTGTTCAATGTCAGTGAATAACGCCTACCCAGAATAACTTCTGTTTCCTTCAAGTCATCGGAAGCAAACAAATCCCTGTAATCAATATCGGAGTTACCCGTGGAATATAAAGTGTATCCCGATTCGTTCATGACTCTTTCTGCCGCCTTATATGCTTTCTCCAATAGTTTACCGGCATCAGGCAGATTCAGTTCCGTGTGATATTTGCGGTAGGTACCTTCATAGAGGCATACACGTGAGAGGAAGGCCAGCGCAGTCCATTTGGAAATCTGGTCGGGTTTGCGGGTAGTGCCTAAACGGTCTACTGCAATCTCAAGGTCTTCAATCACTTTGTCCATTATAAATTCGCGTGAATCTCTGGGCTTGTATAGCAAATCTTCATCATCGGTCTGAATCTCCGTATCATACCAGGGTACACCACCGAAACTCTTTACCTTATCGAAATAGAACCAGGCTCTGAAGAAACGTGCCACGCCTTCGTACTTCAGTGCGGCTACTTTGTCTTCGCAGCGTGTATAGTTGTCGAAGAAGATATTTATTTTCCGGAGAGTACTCCAACTCCAACCGCTACTGCCGGCTTCCGATGGAATATCTCTTTCCGGACTCCGTTGTTCCATAGGTACATTGCTGTAGAGTACGTTGTCCGAGATATTGTCTCCTCTGACGATATCATTGATTTTAGGCAGGTTCTCATAGAAACCATTTGTGTACAATTCAAGGTCTTGTGCAGACTTGAAGGAGTTTTCAGGTGATATTTCCGCAATGGGATATCGATCCATGAACGAGTTGTTGCATGAAGCGGCACTTATGCCTATCGCACACACCACACAAACTTTTAATATATTGAATGTATTCATAGCTGTTTCCTCTTTAAAATTTAAAATCAAAACCAAAGGCAAATGTCTTGCTGAACGGATAGGCGTTGCCATCGCCCAATTGTTCAGGATCTACGGTGCGATCCTCATTATGCTTGTACAACGGGGAGAATGTCAGGAGATTAGTGCCTGAAACATAAATCCGGATGCTGGAGAAACCGATCTTGCTGCAAAGTGTTTTAGGCAACGTATAGCCTAAAGTGATATCTTTCAAACGAACGTAAGCCGCGTTTTGCAGATATTTATCCGAATAAACCCTTAGCTGGGCTCCTTCGTAGTCACCGCCTTCGTTGGCTGCATACACGGCCAGGCGAGGGAAATATGCATTCGGATTCTCCGGTGTCCAGGAGTTCTGTTCGATGCTCTTCGGATAAAAATTCTCATACTGACGGGTAAACGGTCCCCAGAAGAAACTGTTGTCTTTTCCCGGCCACCAGTCTCTTTTCATTATTCCCTGGAAGAAGGCGGAAAAATCGAAACCACTGTAATTGAATCCCAGGTTCAGAGAACAGGAGTATCTGGGAGATGTGTTACCGATGATGCGTAAGTCGCCGGGATTGGACAAGGTCTTGTCGCCCGGAGATATTTCTTTATTTCCATCCAAGTCTTTGAATTTGATATCTCCCGCTACCGGGTGATTAATCAGATAGTTGCGCTGGATTCTTCTGTTTACTTTCGTCTGGTCTGCATGATCCAGGTATTCCGTATCTGTCTGGAAGAAGCCCTCAACTGTATATCCCCAGATTTCACCCAGGCGTTTGCCTTTATAGAACTGGTCTATCTGGCCGTCGGGGTTATCGAATTTGGTAATCTCAGTGATGTTGTCGGCAAGAGTGAACCCTACCCTGTATTCGAATGGCCTGTGTGCCAACAGGAATTTGTCTTGCCATTTCACAGAGAGTTCAAAGCCCCGTGTGCGCAGGTTGGCGGCATTCTCCTGTGGTTCGGAGGTTCCGAATACGGACGGAAGTTTTTTGCCTTGTGTCAGCATGTCTTTCGTATCACGTTGATACCAGTCGAAAGAGGTAGAGAAACGTCCGTTGAACAGAGAGAAGTCAATTCCGAAATCAATGGTCTGTGACTTCTCCCAGGTGAAATTTGAGGAAATGGCATCAGGAGCAGTCAGATAACTCAGGTACGAGCCGTCTACCAGATAATCTCCCTGTGTAACTTTCATTTTAGCTATATAGTCGTAGGGACCTACATTCTGGTTACCCAATGTACCATAAGATACACGCAGTTTCAGATTGTCTATGGCAGACTTCAAAGGCTTGAAGAAAGGCTCCTCACTTACACGCCATGCGAAAGAGCCCGATGGGAAGATGCCCAGACGGTTATTGTGCGGGAACTTGGAAGAGAGGTCGAAACGACCGTTGAATTCCAGCAGGTAGCGTCCCAGATAGTCATAGTTCAGACGATAGAAAGCTGCACGGATGGCCCATTCGTCCGCATTTCCCTGTACTTGTACATTCTCTCCGGTTGCCAGGTTGAAGGAACCCAGTTCTTCGGATGCAGGCGAACTGCGTCTTGAAACGGTACGTTCCCAATGCCTCCATTCCTGGTTGAAACCGATCATAGCTTTTAAGTCATGTTTCTTGGCAAACAGATGGCTGTAGGTACCGAAAGCATTGAATGCCTGATAGAGGGTTGACCAATGCATTTCCTTATACAGTGATTTATTGGGCATGTAGCGGCTTGTTCCTTCACCGTTCGGCTGGTTGGTGTGTGGAGTGGAAACTAGCAGCAGTTTGGATACGGGGCTGCCTTTCCGGAAACTGTAGTCAGCATTCAGTATCACATCTTTAATAGGAGTCACCTGTAGTGAGATGGTATTTGAAACATCATGTTCCTGATCCACACCTTTACTCTTTCCGTATGTCAGGTCGGCAAACGTACCGTCTGCTATGTCACGACCGGGAGTGTAAGCACCGTTAATCAGGATGGTTCCGTCCGGATTGCGTGGATGGAATACCGGAGAAGCGTGGAAGGTGTATTTTCTCCAGTCCTCACTGTTGTCGCTACCTCCTACATTACGGTTGTTGGTTGCCGGATAGTCGTAATCACTGAAATAGATGTTGGTAGAGTTGGTTATCTTGATGGTGGAAGTCAACTGAAAGTCAATCTTACTGCGTAAAGTGTAACTCTTCAACTTGTCCGGGTTGATGCGGTAAATTCCCTCTCTTGAATAGAACCTTCCGGAGAGGTAGAAACGTACTTTCTCACTACCTCCGGAGATATTCAGGTTGTGCTCCATAGACGGCTGGTTATCCTGGAAGATGTAGTGCCACCAGTCCGTATTCCCATAGTGTACATAGCGTTCCACGCCGTCAACGGTCTTTATCAGGGTCGAAGGGAGTGAGGGATCTTTCTTGCGGGCTTCCATATAGGCATAGTCTTCTTCAGTATATCCCAAATAAGTACTGGTGTTTTCCAAAAGACTCAGTTTATCGCTCAGACGCGCCCATTCCAGACCGTCGGTAATGAAGTTATCCGTGTTGATGGTAGGGTTGCTCCAGCCGAAGTGATTGGAGTAGTTCACCTGTATCTTCCCTGCATTCGGGTTCTTTGTTGTAATCAGCACTACACCGAAAGCTGCACGGGCACCATAGATGGCAGCGGAAGAGGCATCTTTCAGAACAGAAATAGATTCGATATCTTTAGGATTGATATAATTCATATCTCCTTCCACTCCGTCGATAAGTACCAGAGGACTGCCACCATTGATAGAGCCTACCCCGCGTACGTCGAAAGAAGCTTTTGAATTGATAGAGCCGTCGCTGAACGAAACATTTAGGTTGGGGATCATGCCTTGCAGCACTTGTCCCGCATTGCCGCTGACGCGGTGTTCTATTTCTTTAGAGGAAATTTGGTCTACGGCACCCGAGAGATTTGCCTTTTTGGTGGTACCGTATCCGACAACGATTACTTCATCCAGCATTTCGGCATCTTCCTTTAATATTACTCTGGAAAGTTCCTTGCTGGATGCCGGATAGCTCAACGGTTGATAACCTATATAAGAGATGCTGACGGTAGAGTTCTCCGGGACGTTTGACAATGAGTAGTTTCCGTCTACATCGGTGATAGTGCCGTTGGTGGTTCCTTTCACTACAATGCTGGCACCGATAACCGGTTCTCCGGACGAATCGACTATTGTTCCGGTAATGGTTTTGGTCTTCTGGCTGACAGCCTCTTTGTGAAGCAATACCACTACATTGTCACTCTCCATCTTGTAAGTCAGTTCTTTTCCCGCCAGCACTTTCTGCATGGTCTGGGCGATGGTGGCATTACTTACGCTGAAAGTGACTGCCTGATCCAGTCCTGCCAGTTTTTCATTGTAGAAGAATTTGTAATCACTGACCTGCTCGATCTTTTTCAGTGCGGCACGCAGCGGAGTATTTTCCACGGTGACGGTAATCTGCGAGAAAAGGCTCAGTGATACACTCAAGAACAAAGAGAGGCAGAGAGCCCGCATAGTTCTTAGATTTTTGGTTTTCCTGTCTTTCATATCAAATAAATTAAAAGGGTTTGATAGGTATACAGGTTCCTTCATGCTGCTGTCCAAGCGGCTCTCTGTTTTTAACTCACATTAACAAAGAAGGGCTTATTTCTCTTTTAATACAATGACAGAGTCCTTTACTTCGTAACGGAACGGAGAGGTTAACATTATAATATTCAAAGCATTCTGTATACCACCACCGGGTATTGTTCCGGTAAACCGCTCTTCTGCAATTCGCGGAGAGTCGATGTGTATCGTGACGTCATAAACGCGTGAAAGGGCTTTCATGATATTGTCCAGAGATTCATTCTGGAAATACAGGCTGCCTTTGGTCCATGTCACGTAATCTTCGGGATAGACTTTCTCGGTAGTGAATTTGTGGGTGGATTTATTATAGTTCATTTTCTCTCCGGGTTTCATGATCAGGGAGGAAGAAGGAGTATGCACACCGACTTTTCCTTCCAGCAACACCACAGTTACATCCTGTTCATCTTGATAAGCGCAGACGTTGAATACGGTGCCCAGGACCTTTACTTCCAGTTCGCCTACTTGGACAATAAAAGTATGACGGGTATCGTGTGCTACTTTAAAGTAGCCTTCACCGTCCAGTTGCACCCGGCGTTCGTTTTTGCCGAAATCTCTCAGATAGCTGAGCTGGGAAGCGGAGTTGAGGATAACGTCCGTTCCATCAGGCAATACCACTGTGGCTTTGTCTCCTTTATCGGCTTTCACAATAAAGGGTGATTGGATATCGGTGTCCGAAATACTCAGGATGTTGTAAGTGAAGAAAGCGATGAAAATGGGGATACAGATCATAGCTGCCCATCTTGCCCAAGCGGGAACGAGAGCTTTTCGCGGAGGACGTCCGGCAGGTTTCGTATCAGGGATGCGGACAGGTTCATTGAGGACTTCCGTCTTGATCCGTGCGAACATCTTGTCGCGCAGGGCGAGAGGGATGTCAATGTCGGATTTCTCAAATTCCTCTTCCCACCAGTCGGACAGTTGTACGTTGTTGCGTATCCATCCGGCCAGTTCGCTGATTTCCGCTTCTGTGATGTCTCCTGCGAAATATTTCTCGGCTAAGTTCTTATAATATTCTTTCTCCATCTTCTTACTTATTTATATAGTATACAGTTATCCTTGTTTTCGTATCCAAACGTATCGGGCATTATTGCATTTCGTTAACAAAAAAGGCCCATAAGACAAGAATCAGCTTATCATAATGCTTTGCAAATTGTTCGCGCATGAATTTCACGGCAAGTGACAGTTGCGTGGCGACTGTACTTTCTGAAACACCCATCTTCTCAGCTATTTCTTTATTGGTATAGCCCTGACGTTTGCTGAGCAGAAAGATTTTCTTGCGCGAAGGGGGCAGTTCTTCGGCCAGCGAATCGATATAGTCGTTCAGGAAGCGCAGGTCTGTGCTTTCTTCTGTCTGATGATCCCGGTCGGGATTGCTTTTCAGCAGGTATTCGGTATAGATGTATTCCACTGTCTGATGCTGGTACATATTCATCGACAGATTACGGGCTATGGTGCAGAGGTAAGAAACGAAATTTTCGGTAGGATCCACTTTCTCACGTACTTCCCACAGGCGGATAAATGTCTGCTGCACTACTTCTTCGGCCATATACTGATTGCCGGAAGAGAGACGCATTATAAAGTTATAGAGTTTGCCGCTATACAGATTGTATAACTTCTCGAATGCAGAAAAAGAACCCTCCTTCAGTGATTGTAGCAATTCACTTCTATTTTCGTTTGCAATCATATATTATTGATTTAGGCTTCAAAGGTATGCCTTGTGCTTACGTAACAGGTTGCAATATTATTAATAATTTCCGGAATTACCGAATAGCGGGATTTCTTTTTGATTTGTTGGTGGCTTGTAACCGTATGGCTTGGTATCTAAATGCTATTTTATACAGCTTTATTTTTGTACACTTTTCCTTTGTAAGATGCTGATTAATAGAGCCTGTTTGTAGTAAAAGTGTACAAAAATGAAGTAATCTATTTGTTTGGTTTTTGCTGTCCTTACCTGTCAGAAACACACTGATAAGACTCTTATATAGTTTTCAAATGACTACGGTTAAGGTATGGGCATAAAAAAAGGAGTACCGCTGTACTCCAACCTTTGTTAACCTTAAATCTAATACTATGAAAAAAATCACATGACAAATATAGGGGTTCATCCTATTCCCTCCAAATATCTGTTAGTGTTTGACATTCCTTTTATAATTCTTTCACGGATATTCACTGTTTTCGCACACGAACTGTCTTTTTGAGATAATATAGGGGTGGATAGTGGCTAAATGATTATCGGGCGGAAAGGGGAATAACCATAGTACATAGGTGACATACATGTATAAGATACGTTTATTTTGCTATATGGATAATCGCATGTTGATTACTGTCGGTAAGTCGTTTGACTATTGTCAGCAAGCATGCTGATTACTGTCAGTAAACTTACTGACAGTAATCAAACGCTATGGATGTCCTATGCAAAATAATATAATGTATTATAGATTAGTTGAATAGCTAATGACCTGTGATTGAAAAATATCCGTTGGCAATGTTGCAGAAAGTATGTGGATATACCCTTCCATCCGCTAAGGCTGATGGATAAGGAAATACGGGGGTGTGGAAGGGTATGAAGGAAAGGGAAAAGTTGCAAATCTGTTTCAATCGTTTCACAGAACCTTTCACCTCCCGAAAAGAGTTGTAAAACGTGTAATTTCTTCAATTATAATAATATATATTTGCCTCCATACAAAGCAAAGTTATGAAGGTTCGCGTCGGTTTATATATACTTTTGATACTCTTTCTTTTGATATCAGGCAAAGAAGAGGCGCGGGCTGGAAGATATGCGGCGAAAGGAGATACTTGTAGAGTATCGGACCGGATGAATCAGCCGGAAACCTGGAGCAAAATTTACCAATGGGTGATGGACGACCCGCAAGTGCCGGATAAAGAAGATGTGTTGATGTTGATCCGGTATCACTTCGGGAACTTTGAAAAGCTGAGAAAGCTGTTGCGCTATTTGGATGGTGGCAGACCTTACGTTTATTTATCGGAACATCAGTTCCGGAAGATAGAACGGACAGGGAAGATGAAAGACAGTTTGCCGGTAGCTGCATTAACATTGCCTGCGAATACTTTGCCGGAGGAGCAATTGGAAACTATAGCTTTCGCTCCTTGGCTTGAAGTGGAAAGTAAGCGGGAAACCCCGCACAGAACAGTGCTTGCATTGAAGAACAATATACTTTATGATTTAGCTTTGGCTCCGAATGTGGAGGTGGAATTGCCCGTAGGGCAGCGGTGGTCTTTGAATATGGAATATAAATGTCCCTGGTGGTCGAACAGCAAGCATGGCTTTTGTTACCAGCTTCTTTCGGGAGGCGTTGAGGCACGTTGTTGGCTTGGAAAACGCAAGAATCGTGAGCGGCTGACAGGACATTTTTTGGGAATATATGCCGAAGGGGGAGTGTACGATTTTCAATTTGACAAAGACAAAGGATATCGGGGAAACTACTATGCAGCTTCCGGTCTGACGTATGGATATAGTCATCAGCTGGCACGGCATCTGGCTCTTGAATTTAGTTTGGGCATTGGTTATCTGGCAACAGAATACCGCAAATACACCACTTACGAAGGCGATTTGATATGGACGAACAGCGGACGCTATCATTTTATGGGGCCTACAAAAGTCAAAATCTCTTTGGTGTGGCTCATTAAGGGAAGGAGGCGATAGCTATGAGGTGTACGCAATATGTGTTTCTTTTACTTCTGTTCGGGCTGTCGGTGCTGTTAGCAGGATGTGATTTCAGAGACATACTGGATGATTATCCCGTCAGCGGAGTAAAGATAAAGTTTAACTGGAAGGGAGTGGATAAGTTGCCCGAAGGGATGAGGGTGATTTTCTACCCGAAGAGTGAAGAAGGTAGAAAGGTGGAGAGTTATCTCTCGGTGGAAGGGGGAGAGGTGAAAGTGCCGCCCGGACGTTATGACATGGTGATCTACAATTACAATACGGAGAGTGTGTTGATTCGCAATGATGAGGCGTATGAGACGATTGAGGCTTATACTGATTATTACAAAGGGCTTGAAACAAGTGAGAAGATGGTATGGTCACCGGACCCTCTATATGTAGTAAGTATGAATGATATGAGGATAGAAAAGAGTGAAGATGTGCTTTTGATGGAGTTTCAACCGAAGCTGGTAGTCAAGAACTATTCTTTTGAAATAAAGGTGAAAGGATTGAAGAACGTGGCAAGCATTGTTTGTAATGTGGATGGAATGAATGGGGCATATTGCATAAGTAATGGCTCATGTACGGCAAGCATTGCTCCTATCTATGTGGAAGCTCATAAGGGAGAGGATGTGATACGTGGTAGTTTCTCTGCTTTTTCTGTATCGGAGTCTGCGAATACACGTTTTACCGGAGGGGTGGTAATGAAGCTATTGCTAGTTAAGGTGGATAATACGATTCAAGAAACCAAGGTTGACATCACGGCGGCTGTAGTTCCTCCCCCACCCGAGGAAGAAGAAGATCCGGTAACGGATATCGAGATACCGATTGAAGAGGAAATTGAAGTGGAGGATGTGGAAGTTCCTCCCGGTGGAGGCGGAGGTATTGGCGGTGATGTAGGAGACTGGGATGACGAAACGAATGTTGAGTTACCTGTAAATTGAAAAGCAAAACGAACAAAATATTAACTTATAAAACAAACGATTATGAAGAAGATTTTATTGGCAGCAGTTGCTGCGTTGGCAATCGTAGGTTGCTCACAGAATGAAGAGATTGAGAAGGCTGGTGAAAAGGCGGAGATTAACTTTAGTACGGTAGTGAAGGGCTCTACAAAGGCATTGATAATGACCACTGATAATTTGGAAGATTTTACTGTAAATGCCTATAGAACGAAAGATGATTTAGCTGCTGGCATGGATCTCACAGAGTTTATGGCGAATTTGCAAGTAAAAAAGAATAAAAGTACTAGTGCTTGGGAACATAGTGGTACTTTTTATTGGCCAACTGCGGATAAAGTTCATTTCTTTGCAACTTCACCAGCGCAAACATTTGAAGGAACTCAAGGTTATCCTACATTCTCTTATACAGTAAAAACAGTTGCTGCTCAGGAAGATTTGATCGCTGCAAGCCTCCCTGACCAAGTAAAAGGTAATGGAGCTGTATCTCTTACTTTTCAGCATCTTCTAACTCAAGTGAATTTCTCAATTAAGGGAGACACGAAAGATTGTACGTATTCTGTAAGTAAATTGGAACTAACAGAAGTGAAAGATAAGGCAACTTTTACATTTGCAAAAACAGGAACGGGAGCATGGGATAATCCTACAAGCTCAACAGATCCTACAAATATGTCGTATGCATATACTCCTACTTCAAATATTGTTGTAGTACCTGGAGAAAAACTTGAAGAGACGACAAAATGTGACCCTGATAATACACATGCTTTATTTATGCTAATGCCACAAGATGCATCTACTATAAAGTTAAAGATTACTTATACTGCCACTCTTAAAGGTGATACTCAGTCTAGTTTTAGTGGAGAGAAAACAGTAACTCTTTCGGGTACTTGGGGAATGGGAAAAAACATTCGCTATACTTTGAAATTAACGAGTGATGCTACTGCTGTTACATTTGATGCTCCGACTGTTGATGCATGGGGTAATGAAGCTCCAGAACCTGATATTACTACTCCTAAAAACTGAATTCTAATCCTATAACTTCTTTCCCCGAAGACTTTTTTCCCACAAAGTCTTCGGGGATTTTTTTGTTTCTTCCCGGAATATTCTTACTTTTGCTGCACAAAACAAACAAAAAAACATTCAATCTGCAATGCAAACTTACTCTGCATGTGGTGCGGCTATATCGTGCCAGCAGTGCCCTAAGGCTGTGGGTAATGCTATCATTTATGCCTCTCATTCAAGAGGCTTCCACCTTCCAGCTCAAAAATGCGAAGAAAATATAATGATTTTTTTATTGGAAGGAGAAGTACTTGTCAATAGCCAGGAGTATGCCGGAACCATACTGCGTGCGGGGGAATTTATTCTTCAAGCCATTGGTTCAAAATATGAGATCCTTGCTCTGACGGATGTGGAATGTGTTTGTTATCGTTTTAATCAGCCGGAGTTTTTCTGTGAGGAACGTTATAAATACATTATGAAAGAAATAACTCCACCGTTGATATTCACTCCATTAAAGATTATTCCGGAATTGCGTTTCTTTCTGGACGCTTCCAAAGCCTATCTGGCGAAAGAGAAGATTTGCCGGGAACTGCTTTCGTTCAAGCGAAAAGAACTTGCCTTTCTTTTAGGAGAATATTACTCCGATTATGATCTCTCGATACTGGTACATACTCTTTCCCGTTATACGTCCAGCTTTGAGTATTTTGTCCTGCAAAATCATCTGAAAGTGAAGACGGTAGAAGAATTAGCCCAATTAGGCGGATACACCGTTGTTACCTTCCGGCGTATCTTCAATTCTGTATTCCATAAACCTGTTTATGAATGGATGATGGAGAAGCGTAAAGAGAACATTGTTTATGAACTCCGCTATACGGATGCCACTATTTCTGAGATCTGTTATAAATATGGTTTCGAGTCTTTGCCTCACTTCTCTAACTTCTGCAAGAAGAATTTCGGGACTTCACCCCGTGGCCTACGTTCAGTGCAGTCTGTTCCTCCACAAGAAACGCAAACTATTTGTGAAGAGGCTGGTTGAAGCGATACTTCACTGAGACAATGAAGTAGCTGCCTATCTGTTGCGTATGGTTTTCATAAAGTCCGTCGGCCATTGTGCCTCGGAAATAATTCTTTTGTTGGCTGAGTATATCCACCCAGTTGGCTGATATCTCAGCCTGTTTCTTTTTCAGGAATCGCCATGTGATACTTGCGTTCCAGACAATCTGGTCGTCTTCTCCCTTTTTTATGTTTGTACCGTTTCGGAAAGAATAATTTGCGTCTGTTCTTAGTTGTATACCTCCCGGCAAATCGGCAAAACCGTTCAACCCGAAGGTATAATTGCGTGTGTATGTATCCGTCTCTAAAAGTGAGTTGGAAGAATGTTGGAAGTTCCACCTACCGTTTAAGTCCAGATTACCCCATTTAGGTTGGTAGGATAGGCGCAGGTCACTGTTGAGGCCGGTGTTATGCGTGGCACTGCGTTCAGGTTGCTCGCTCTGGTTTTCGTTGATGAGGTTGACATCCTGTGCAAAGGAACCTCCGGCATTTGCACTCAGATTAAAGTCCTTGATGCGCTTCTGATACCGGAACACACCGCTTATGTTCCAGTTGCCGTTAATATTTACCGGATAAGTTTCACGTCCACCGGTTTGCTGGTTGTAGATCACTGCACGGGTCTGACTATTGATTCTGTTGTTCCAGTTTAGTGTGGCAAAAAGTCCTTCCTTCGTATTTTGTGCTTCCAATCGTACAGACTGATTGTAAGTAGGCTTCAGATTAGGATTGCTCCGCGTGATGTTGAGCGGATCACTGTTGTTGGTTGGTGAAATCAGATCGTATAATGATGGTTGCCAGGTATTTCCATAATAATTCAGGGTTATCCTGTTTTTCTTTTTCTGCCATGAGATGAAGAGCATGGGCTGAAAGCCGACTGAGTGGAGGGTGGTATCAGCTCTATGCAGACCTGTTTTCTGGTTCAGGCTGCGCCGCTCGGGTTGTACGGATACTCCGGCATTGATGTTCCAAATGGTGTCGGAATAATTAAAGTGCAGGTTGATTCCGTGTTGCAGGGTACTGCTATGGCTCCGGTTGCTCAGACTGTCGATGTAGCTCGCCTCATATCCTTCGGGCAGATAGCCGGGTTGTACTGCGGTTTCTTCCATAAAGCCGGACAGGTCGTAGGTATTACGATCATTCTTCTGCTTACTGTAGTTGAGGTTATATGAAATCTGTGCGTGCAGCTTCTTGGAAAAAGGATGGCTGAACATCAGCCCGATGCCCTGTTGACGATTGGGGGACAGGTTCGACGAGTATTGGTTACGGTAGAGTATGGAGTCGTTTCCTGCACTGTTTTTCAGTTGATAATATGTGGTTGATGAGATAGAGAAGTTATTGTTGTCATTCTTGCTATCATTGTATTGTGCAGTCAGGCCGATAGAACTTCCTTTTTTATTGATCCGGCGCATGATATTTGCATGGAAGGAATATCGGTGTTGCTCTCCTTGCATTAGTGATCCCATGGCGATGTCATTGATTCTCAGCTCATCGGGTACATTGTTGATATGACTGAAAGGATCGAGGATATCCAGATGAGGATTTTCATTGAATGTGGCCTGGCGGTTATTATTGGCATTATTATTCCGGACAAAGCTGAAATTACCGAAGAAATTGACAAAAGTCAGGGTATCGACCTGCCAGTTTAAGCCCAATGATGAATTCATATTGCGATTGCGGTTCGTATTGTTGCCGGAAGAATACTGGTACTTATTGCCACTTGTCAGATATTGCTCGTTGTAGGATGTCGAAATATTGCCCTGCTTGTTGTGGTGATAGGATACATTTCCGTTGAGTGTTAGTTTCTTATTGTACTTTTGGGTGAAATTTACAGCAACGTTCTCCTGTATGTTGTCCTTGTAGCTGGTCCGCATATGGAGGTTACCGGAATTGGCGATGACTGAGAAATTGTTTCCGTTATTTTTGAAGTAGTTGCCTTGCAGGTTGAAATCCTTTTTGTTGTTATTGCCGTATCCGGCTTTTCCCGATGCAAGAAGGGTACCATTGAATTCTTCTTTGGTTTGCAGGTCGAGCACATAGTTCTCTTTCCCCGTGCTGACACCCGTCAGCTTTTCCAGCTTGCTTTTCTTATCGTACACTTTTATTTTGCTGATTAACTCCACAGGAAGATTTTCCAGTGCCATCTTGTTGTCACCTGAGAAGAAAGCTTCACCGTTTACGTTGATTTCGTTAATAGGCAGTCCGTTGTATTTCAGTGTTTTGGTTTCGCTGTCGTATTCCATTCCGGGAATACGTTTGACAAGTGTCTCCAGATACGAACCTTCCGGTGTTTTGTAAGCTGCTGCATTGATGACGGTGGTATCTCCCACCTGGTCTACGTCGCGCATCCGGGCGTTTACTGTCACTTCGCCCAATTCGATACCTTCTTCCAGTAAAATGCTGCCCAGGTTGATTGTTGAAGCGTTGCTGTCCAGTTTGCGGAAGACAGACTGCATTCCCGTATAAGAGGCTTTCAGTAAATATTGCGTTCCTTTTTGAGGAGTGAACTGGAGATTGAAACGACCGCCCGCATCGCTTGCAACTCCTTTTACAAAGGTGGAATCTTTGCCTTCCAGGATAACAAGACTTGCATAGGGCAGAGGTTCTTCTCCTTTTTTTGTCTCTGATGTAGTGCACACCAGTCCTTTGACTGTCCTTGTTTTTTGGGCGAATAGAATAGTCGGAATCAGTAAGAATAGCAATAGTAACCAGATTTTGTGCACGTTCATGTCTGTCTTTTTATGGCAGTCACAAAATTAGAGAGTTTTCGTCATAAAATCTTCTTTTTTTATAGATATTATGCTACTTTTGCTCAATATAAGTGATACAATGAAAACCGACAAACTAAAATATGTTTTAGCCTTTATCTTTTTGCTGTGTGCTTTTTGGTGCGGAGTCAATTTTAAACGGTGGTACACTATTAACCACCGGATAGAAAAAATGATTTCTCTTGTTTATTCTTCCTCTCCCCAGTACGATTGTTACGGAAACTTTGAAGAACTCTTGGTGAAGGAGTTCAGAAAACAAGGCATAGAACCGATATTTGAAAAGTTCTATCTGGATTTCAATACGGTTACGCCGGAAGATGGGATAAAAAATATGGAGGTATATCTTGAGGTAATTAGAGATAAACCGATAGCACTGATGCTCACTGTGGGCGATCAAGCTGCGTCTGCTTTGTTTTCTACCCGCCATCGGCTACTTTCTTCCATTCCTGTAGTAGCTTGCAACGTACATTTTCCCGATGAGAAACTTATAAAAGAATATGAGCGTAGAAAGGTATATGTGCTGCGTGATGCACCGGATTTTAAGCGTAACATTGATTTTATAAGGGCTTTACAACCACATGTAGGGATAGATGTCATTTATAATATTGATCTGACTCCTCTTGGATATAAATCGTTTGATTTGTTAACCCGGTTTGCTGATAGAAAGGAAATCAGGCTTTTAGGCTATGAGTCTGCCTTTTCTGTGGAATCTGAATACAGAAAATTGCAGGAAATGGTTGAGCATTATAATTTGATGCCTGCTAAGGTAAACAATCATATTGAAAAGGATGAGTTAACCATTAGTCTTTGCCCTTTCCGTTATACCAAAGGGACTTCTTTGTTTGTAGACATGGAAAAATCAAAAAGCGGACAGAGGAGAGAGTTTTTTCTGTTGGATAAGTTTGATCAGATGTCGCTTCCGATCACTAAAGCTTTAAATATTCCCTCTTTTAGTTGCATCCGCCAGGGATTTGGGGAGGATGCCAAGATTGTGGGCGGCTACATGGCTACTGATGAGATTTCTGCGCGTACTGCGGCTGATTTTTCTGTTCGTCTGATGAATAAGGAGAAAATTGGTATGCCGAAAATCAGGGATATGGAAAAGGAGTATGTACTGGATTGGACCTATTTTTCATCCTATACGGACTTTGATGTGAAAAATGTACCTGAAGATGTCCGTATTATCAATTACTCCTTCTATGACCGGTATCGGAAGGAGCTTTATTTTCTGCCAGGATTGTTTATACTTACTTTTATTCTGGTATTGATCAGTCTGCTACGTATGCGCCGACGTTCGCGTGTGGAACGTAAGAATATGGAGATGCTTGAGGAAACTCATAGGCGGTTGATGCTTTCTACAGATGGAGGGCGGATTTCACTTTGGGATATACAGGGAGAGAATATCGAGTTTGATGAGAATTATACGCGTTTGGTGGGAATGGAACAGAGAACATTTGTACGAACCGATTTCTTGAAGTATGCATATCCTGATGATGTACCTCTTCTGAATTCATTGTACGAAACGCTGCATCAATCTACGGATATGCAGGTTCGGCGTGTACGTTTCTCTTTCAGTGAAGAAGATTATCGTTGGTATGAACTTCGGTGTCGCAGTCTGAAAGATGCAAAGGGAAGGATAATGCTGGCGGGCATTATGCAGGATATTCAGATACAGGTAGAGCATGAAGAACAGCTTATTCAGGCTAAGCAGATGGCTGAAAATGCTGAGTTGAAACAATCTTTCCTGAATAATATGAGCCATGAAATCCGTACTCCGCTGAATGCCATTGTCGGTTTCACCAATTTGTTGGTTGGCGAGGGTGGCGATGAGATTGAACCGGATGAGAAGAAGGCCATGCTTGAGATCATTAACCGTAACAACGAATTACTCTTGAAATTGGTCAATGATGTGGTGGAAATATCACGTCTGGATTCCGGCAACATGGATCTCGAAATAAAAGAATGGGATATGGCAACGGTTGTGAAAGAGATTTATATGGCTTATCAGGCATTAATCAAGCCCTCGTTGCAGTTTCATCTGGCTTTGGATGAAAATCTCTCTTTGCCTGTCAATATAGATCGTATGCGTTTTATTCAGGTCATTTCCAATTTCCTGGGCAATGCGGATAAGTTTACCCGGAGTGGTTCTATTACATTAGGATGCAAAGTGGATAAAAAAGACCGGAAGGTCAGTGTGTATGTACAGGATACCGGGAAAGGTATTGATGAGAAAGAACTCATGATGATCTTTGACCGTTTTTATAAGACTGACGAATTTGAACAAGGGAGCGGACTTGGACTTTCTATCTGTAAAGTCATTATTGAGAAGCTTTGCGGACGTATAGAGGTACGGTCTGAAGTAGGAAAAGGAAGTCGTTTTACGGTTGTTCTATCTTTGGCGGATGAGGTATAGGACTTCTGACGGGTTCTTTAAAATAATAGCCGAAACATTTGATATCGCTCTCAGGGTATTGTATATTTGTGGCATTAATCTTTAAATATGAGAACATACAAAATCAGAACGCAACGATTCATTCTACTTATTCTACTCCTATCCTGCATTACCTCCGTTTTTTCTTCTGATTTTTTCCACCGGATAGCAGAAGATGACGGTCTGAGTAATAGAAGGTGTTTCTCTGTCCAGCAAGATAAGCATGGCTTTATGTGGATTTCTACCAAACTGGGGGTAGACCGGTTTGATGGGAAAAATTTCAGGCATTATCCTTTGAATCTATTTCCTGACCAGGGGTATAACCGGATAGGGGTAAATTATCTGCGTTGTTCACCGGATAGTACACTCTGGGTATTTAGCGAAGCAGGGCTTCTTTTTCAATATGACGAACGGAAGGATGAGTTTGAACTGATATATGCTGTACGTGACTTCTTCAATAATCATTCTATTATTCTGAATGATGTTATGTTCGATTCCCCTGAAACAGCTTTCTTGTCAACCTCCAAAGGAGTTTTGAAGTTGAACTTACCGGACAGAATGGCTTTACTGCTTCCCGGAACCGAAGAGTTGTCTGTAAATCAAGTGAACAAGAATGATGACCGATATTATATTTCTACCCGTGACGGACTTTATATAAGCATCTTCCCCCAAACCGGTCCTATGGAAGTACGCTTCCGTTGTCTGGAAGGGAAAAATGTATTATCGACCTATGTGGATATGGAAAATCGCAGAATACTGATCGGTACCCTGGATGCAGGTCTGTATAGCCGTTCCTTAGAAATGGAGGACTTACAGAAATTGCCTCTGCCAATTACGAAGCCCATACGCTCCATTGTTTCCTATACACCGGATAAAATTGCCGTAGGAGTGGATTTGGAAGGTGTCTTTGTCATAGATAAGGCTAACCTGACAATAGATAAACAATATGCCTACAATGAAACGTCTTCCACTTCTATCTTTACGAATAATGTGCGGGGACTTTTTGTCGATAATCAGTTCAATCTGTGGGTGGCAACTTATCACGGGGGAATCTCTTTTCAAGACTCTTACAAATTGAACTTTGACTATTTCCAGCATCGGACAGGTGATTCGCAAAGCATCGGAAATGATGTGGTGAATGCAGTGCTGGAAGATTCTTCAGGTAATTTCTGGTTTGGAACAAACAGTGGTGTCAGTATGCTCTCAGTGCACACGCACACCTGGACGCATTACTTTAACAGGAATATTTCCGGTGAAAAAGGAAACGCGATACTCACCATTGCCGAAGATTCGCAAGGACGTATATGGGCGGGAGGATACTCTTTCGGTGTTGCCTGCATCGACTGGAAAAGGGGAGATGTGAAAAGATATCACGTTGAGGATCGGAATCCTATTATCTCCACCAATTATATTTACTCCATTTATTCGGATGGTGATCTGTTGTGGTTTGGAGGAATTATGGGAGATATCACTTCACTGAATATAAAGACCGGGCTGGTAAATAAGTATAATATTAGTAAGGTGAATCAGTTTGAAAGACAGTCGGACCGACTGCTGGTGATGGGATTGTATAGCGGACTTTTTATTCTCAACAAAGAAACCAGTGAGATAAAATCAACAGCTATCACCAAAGAAGTAACAACTATCTATCGGATCAGGGATGGAGCCTACTGGGTGGGAACAAGAAACTATGGACTGTATTATTATGATATGGAAAACGATTCCATACGCCAATACACAGTGGACGACCATCTTTCATCTAACTATATTTATGGGATAGCTCCCGATGCGGAAGGTCATTTGTGGATTGCCACGGAAAATGGTCTGAATAAACTGTCTCCTGATACGGGTGTTATCGAAGTATTCGACAAACAGGACGGTTTGCCATCCAATCAGTTCAATAAGTCGGCTTGTTGGGTTTGCCGTAACGGAGATATACTGTTGGGAAGTACCGACGGGGCTATTTTGTTCAAGCCGGATGAGATAAGAAAGACGAAGCTTCCCACAGATTACGAGACAATCGTTTATCAGTTTGATGTGTTCAACGAACCGGTATATTGTACGGATGCATCAAATCTGTTGCGTGAACCGATCTATAAGACAGACCGGATAGAATTGCCTTACAACAGGAATTTCTTCTCTTTCCATTTTGTTACACCTAATTATCAGACACCGCAAAAGACACAGTATTCTTATTATCTGGAAGGGCATGATATTTCGTGGTCGCTTCCGGCTTCGACTCATGTGGCTACGTATTCTAAGGTGGCACCGGGCAGTTACGTCTTCCATGTAAAATCGGTGATAGATGGAGTGGATCAGAAGGAGCGGATAATTTATGTTACGGTGGCTGAACCGTGGTGGAATACGATTTGGGCACGCCTGGTCTATCTGGCTTTGTTTTCCCTGTTTCTTTTCTATATTTACAGGATGATCAAACAGAAGCAGGAGAAGAGGAATACAGAAGTCAAAATAGATTTCTTTGTCACCACGGCTCATGATCTGTTGACACCGCTCAACCTGATACAGGCTCCATTGAAGGACTTGGAGAATGAGATTCCGCCTTCGGGACAAGGCGCTCAGTTGTTGCAAATGGCCTTGAATAATTCATCCAAGTTGGCGCATTATGTGGAGAAACTACTGGACTTTCAGCGTGTATCACTGAATGCAAGCCGATTGGTCATTTCCAAACAAATGCTTGAGGTTTTCCTGCGTCATCGACTGGATTCCTTTAAATTAGTAGCAGGAAACAAGTATATTCATATAGAAAACAAACTGGAAGATTCTACCCGGCAGGAAATCTGGTTCGATAAGGAGAAGATAACGCGTATATTGGATAATCTTCTATCCAATGCAATCAAATATACTCCTTATGGAGGAAAGATTAGTATTGAAGCATCGGTAGACGAGCATAAGTGGTATTTGCGCATCAAAGATACCGGTATCGGAATCTCCGCCCGCGAACAGAGGCATATCTTCAAACATATCTTCAGAGCGGATAATGCAATAAATTCCGGTGAAATAGGCAGTGGTATCGGATTGAAGTTGGTAGGAGCGCTTGTTAAACTGCATCAGGGTAAAATCTCTTTCCGAAGCAAAGTGGATGAAGGTACGGAATTCTTTTTGTCCTTTCCTTTGACATACGAGAATGCAGTGGATCATTCGGAAAATAGTGAGAATGTTCCACTTGGTCATGACGTCTCTGTTAGCGATCCTCACGTAAATCGCGTTATGGTGGTGGAAGACGATCCCGAAATGTCCCGTTACATTGAGATGTCGCTGAGTGATGTCTATCATGTAAAGACCTTCAATAATGCCGTTGAAGCTTTGGATGGCATAGATGCTTTCTCACCTCAACTTATTATTTCGGATGTGTTGATGCCGGGAATGACGGGGTTTGAGTTCTGCCAGAAGGTGAAAGGTAATATAAAGACTTCTCATATTCCATTCCTGCTGCTTACGGGAGTTACGGATAAGAAAAGCATACTGGAAGGTATGCGTCTGGGAGCTATCGACTATATTGCCAAGCCCTTCGACAAAGAAGTATTGCGAAGCAAAATAGCCAATATCTTTGAATTGCGGCAAGCCGCCCAAAGGCAATGTCTGGAAGAACTGAAAAACAACAATGCCGTGGAATTGTCGAACAAGGCGGACAATGAATTTATGGAAAAGCTTTTGAAGTTGATAGAGACTAATATAGATAATCCGGAATTAAATATTCAGATGATGTGCAGTGAACTCGCCATGAGCCGTACGTTGCTATATAATAAGATTACCCAACTGACCGGTAAGTCTCCCACTGAATTTATCCGGATTTTCCGGCTCAAGCAGGCGGCTGCGCTTCTCCTTTCGGGAGAGTATTCGGTGACGGATGTTGCTTTTAAGGTGGGAATTGACAATCCGAAATACTTTAGTCGTATTTTCAAGGAATTTTATGGTGTATCTCCCAAAGAGTATCTGGCAAAAAGAGAATAAGTAACGCTACTGAATAAAAGAAATAAAAATGCGGTGTGATTTTAATGGTTACACCGCTTTTTGTGTCATATAAGCCTTGTTGAAGGCAATATATGAACATCTGTGCACCTGGAATGACGTATAATGTACCTCTTTTTTTTCCCTTCCCGCTACATTTGCAGCTGTAAATCGAATGGTTTTATGTAAGGCCGGATAAATTTAATACCTTTATTATATATGAGAATTTATTTATTAGTTATGATGCTTCCGATTTTCTTTTCAGGGTGCTCTGATAAGGATAAAGATCCGCTTTATCTGGATGCTTCCCAACCTGTGGAGAAAAGGGTGAATGATTTGATGAATCGTATGACATTGCAGGAGAAAGTAGCACAGATGTCACAATACGTTGGTATAGAACACATGAAAGCTGCCGAAAAAGACATGACGGTGGAGGAAATGAAGAAAAGCCATGCCAAAGGATTTTATCCTGATCTGCATTCTACCGAACTGATTGAAATGACCAAACAAGGGCTTATCGGATCTTTTCTGCATGTAATTACCAGTGAAGAAGCCAATCGATTACAATCATATGCCATGCAATCGCGCCTTAAAATCCCTTTACTTATCGGCATTGATGCCATTCATGGTACCGGACTCTACAGAGGAGCTACCATTTATCCTACTCCCATCGGACAGGCTGCAACCTTCGAACCGGAACTGGCTGAAAAAGCTTCTCGCCAGACTGCTCTTGAAATGCGTGCCACCGGTACCCATTGGGCATTTACTCCCAATGTAGAAGTGGCTCGTGATGCCCGTTGGGGACGGGTGGGAGAGACCTTTGGTGAAGACCCTTTTCTTGTAGGACAGATGGGAGCAGCTACCGTCAGAGGACTTCAGACAAGTGACTTTACGGGACAGGATAAAGTACTGGCCTGTACCAAACACTTTATCGGTGGAAGCCAACCTGTCAATGGCATCAATGGTGCTCCTTGCGATATCTCCGACCGTACATTGCACGAGGTTTTCATGCCTCCTTTTAAAGATTGTCTGGATGCGGGCACATATACTTTCATGATGGCACATAATGAACTTAACGGAGTGCCCTGTCATACCAGTAAATACCTGATGAAGGATATCCTGAGAGATGCCTGGAAATTCAACGGGTTTATAGTGAGTGACTGGATGGATATTGAGCAAGTGCACGAAAAGCATTGCACCGCCGCTACACTGAAAGACGCGTATCTGCAAAGCGTAAAGAATGGAATGGATATGCACATGCATGGTCCTGAGTTTGCGGATGCCGTTATAGAACTGGTTAATGAAAAGGAACTCCCCATGAGCCGCGTAGATGATGCCGTCAGCAAGATACTGACTGCCAAATTCAAACTGGGCTTGTTTGAGAATCCTTATATAGATGAAAAGAAAGTCTCCCAAGTTCTGTTCAGTGCCGAACATCGTGAAACAGCACTCGAAATGGCGAGAAAAAGTATTGTGCTTCTGAAGAATGATAATAATCTGCTTCCTTTGGATGGCGACCGTTATAAAAAGGTTTTTGTAACCGGCCCCAATGCTGACAACCAGACTATTTTGGGTGACTGGGCTTTTGAACAGCCGGACTCCTGCGTGACTACAGTCATTGAGGGATTGCGAATGGTTTCTCCCCAGACTGACTTTGATTTCTTCCCTTTTGCCACCAATTTGCGCACTATGGAAATGTCTCGTGTGTTGCAAGCGAAAGACAGAGCCCGAAAAGCCGATCTGGCTATTGTAGTGGTGGGTGAGAACTCCATGCGTTATATGTGGAAAGACAAAACTTGCGGTGAGAATGTGGACCGTTATGAATTGTCATTGGTAGGTTTGCAACAACAGTTGGTAGAGGAGATTTATGCTACGGGAGTTCCCACTATTGTCGTATTGGTCAACGGTCGTCCGTTAAGCACTGAGTGGATTGCTGAAAATATTCCTGCATTGGTTGAGGCCTGGGAACCCGGTTCATTTGGCGGACAGGCTGTTGCGGAAATTTTATACGGGAAAGTGAACCCTGAAGCAAAGCTTCCCATCACTATTCCCCGTTCTGCCGGTCAGGTTCAGACTTATTATAACCACAAGCAAACGAGCAAATGGTTCCCGTACGGTACGGGAAAAAGTACTAATCTGTTTGAGTTTGGATATGGATTGAATTATGCTTCTTTTGAATTCAGCCCTGTGAAGTTATCTGCCAGGTCGATGAATGAACAGGATACCTTGCGTGCTTCTGTTGAAGTCCGGAATATAGGTGAAAGAGCCGGAACGGAAGTGGTACAGATGTATATACGCGATTGCTACAGTTCGGTAGTACGTCCATTGAAAGAGCTCAAAGGCTTTCATAAAATTACTTTGCAACCCGGAGAAAGCCAGACAGTCACTTTTAATATCACCGCCAAAGAACTTAGTTTTTACGATATCGATATGAACTATGGTGTGGAAAAAGGTGAGTTCGAGGTTATGATTGGGAATTCTTCCCGTGATATTGACCTGCAAAGGGAGTTGTTTACCATAAAATGATGAATAGTGCACCTTTTTAGATGAATTGGGGGAGTAGCAAGTCCCTCTCCCCCATATCTTTGCCGAAAATAAAAACAATAAATAAGTCTATGAGAACACCTACTGAAAAACTGATTATAATAAGTATCGCTTGTTTTCTAAGTGCCTTTGTATCTCAACCGGTACTGGCGCAAAAGTCTAAAACGATCTATCATAAAGACTGGATAGATCTGAATAAAAACGGGAAGAAAGACATTTACGAAACTCCGACAGCTCCTATCGAAGCTCGCATTGCCGATTTGCTTTCGCAGATGACCGTTGAGGAGAAAACCTGTCAATTAGCTACCTTATATGGATATAAGAGAGTCGCTAAAGACGAATTGCCCATTCCTGCCTGGAAACAGGAGTTATGGAAAGATGGTATTGCCAATATCGACGAACATCTCAATGGGCTTGTAAAGACTCAATATTCGTACCCTTTCAGTAAGCATGCTGAAGCCATTAATACAGTGCAACGTTGGTTTATTGAAGAAACACGCCTTGGCATTCCTGTTGATTTCAGCAACGAGGGGATTCATGGACTCAATCACGACCGCGCGACTCCGCTTCCTGCTCCTATTGCCATCGGTTCCACCTGGAATGCTGCTCTTGTCAGACAGGCGGGAGAGATTGTAGGCCGTGAAGCTAAAGCTTTGGGCTACACCAATGTATATGCTCCTATTCTGGACTTGGCACGCGATCCGCGCTGGGGGCGCGTACTTGAATGTTACGGTGAAGAACCTTTTCATGTAACCACATTGGGCAAGGAAATGGTGGCAGGTATCCAGTCGCAGGGAGTTGCTGCAACGTTGAAGCATTTTGCTGTGTACAGTGTCCCCAAAGGTGGACGTGATGGACATGCACGTACCGACCCGCATGTCGCTCCCCGCGAAATGCACCAGTTGCATCTTTATCCTTATAGGAAGATTATACGTGAGGTTCATCCGATGGGAGTGATGAGCAGTTATAATGATTGGGACGGTATTCCCGTATCTGGTAGTTATTATTTCCTGACTGAGTTGCTGAGAGAAAAATATGGTTTCGACGGTTATGTAGTTTCCGACAGTGAAGCAGTTGAGTTTGTCTATAGCAAGCACCGTGTGGCTCAGGATATGAAAGGAGCAGTGAAGCAGGTGGTAGAAGCAGGACTCAACGTGAAAACGAATTTTACGCAACCTTCCGATTTCGTATTGCCCTTGCGTGAACTGGTTGCAGAAGGAAGTGTATCCATGCAGACACTGGATCGGAATGTAGCAGATGTACTGCGGGTTAAATTCCGCTTAGGGCTTTTTGATAGTCCGTATGTCACGGATACGAAAGCAGCTGACAAGATTGTCGCTTCGTCTGATACCAAGGAGTTTGAGAAACAGATGGGCAGAGAATCACTGGTGTTATTGAAAAATGAAGCCAATCTCTTGCCTCTCCAATTGAGTAATCTTCGGAATATTTTGGTTACGGGTCCTTTAGCTACGGATACTACCGCTTACGTTAGCCGCTATGGGCCGCAGAATTTGCAGGTAACCCACGTGTTGCAGGGTGTCAGAGATTACGTCGGACAGGCGGCAACTGTACATTATGCCAAAGGATGCGAAGTAGTGGATGCCACTTGGCCGGAAAGTGAAATCATTCCGACTCCTTTGACGGAGGAAGAACGCCTGGAAATTCAGGAAGCTGTGGAGAAAGCTCGCCGGAGTGATGTGGTAATTGCCGTATTGGGTGAGGACGAACACCGGGTAGGTGAAAGTAAATCGCGTACAGGATTGGCTTTGCCCGGACGCCAGCTGCAACTCTTGCAGGCTTTGTACGAAACCGGGAAACCTATTGTTCTGGTGCTTATCAACGGACAGCCGCTTACCATTAATTGGGAGAATCGCTACATACCTGCTATTCTTGAAGCCTGGTTCCCAAATTCCATCGGTGGGCAGACGATAGCGGAAACTCTTTTCGGAGAATATAATCCCGGAGGAAAGTTGCCGGTAACGTTTCCTAAGACTTTGGGACAGATTGAGCTGAACTTTCCCTTCAAGCCGGGTTCACATGCCGGACAACCGGGTGACGGTCCCAACGGCTATGGTAAAACAGCGGTAGTAGGTTCTCTTTATCCTTTTGGATATGGATTGAGTTATACCACTTTCGAATATAAGAATTTGCATATTACCCCTGACAAACAGGGAGTGCAGGGGAAGATAGAAATATCTATGGATCTGACAAATACCGGACAGCGGGCGGGTGATGAAGTAGTGCAGTTGTATGTGCGTGATAAGTTAAGTTCCGTGATTACCTATGATTCTCAGTTGAGAGGTTTCCAACGGGTCACCTTGCAACCGGGGGAAACCAGGCGTATTCATTTCACTCTTCTTCCCGAGGATCTGGAAATGCTTGACAAAGATATGTACTGGATCGTAGAACCCGGTGAGTTTGAGGTCCTGATTGGTAGCAGTTCCGAAGATATCCGACTGAAAGGAAAGTTTGAAATGATGCAACCCTGAAACTGTATAATGAACGTTCAATACAATAAATTAATCCCATTATTTATCTTAAATTTATAACCATGAGAAACAATGAAACTGATTAAAAGAGCTCGTTTGAGCTTATGAGTAGAGAAACTAATACTGAAAATTTGATTAATACACAATTAATTATGAATACACTTTTTACATTTGTGAAGAGAACTTATGTTCATCTTCTTATGTGTGCCGTGTTGGTCATCGTTGCGATGCCACTCTCTGCACAGAACATTTCATCCGGAACAGCCAACCAGCAGATCACCGGTCTGGTGACCGACGATAAAGGCGAACCACTGATTGGCGCGAATGTAGTACTGAAAGGATCCTCGTCTATAGGTGTGATTACGGATCTTGACGGTAAATTCTCATTGAATGCACCTTTGCAAGGAACCTTACAGATTTCTTACATCGGCTTTCATGCACAAGAGATTGCGATAAACGGAAAGAATCATTTCACTGTAAAGTTGCAGGAAGATTCAAATACTCTTGATGATGTGGTGGTTGTGGGATATGGAGTGATGAAAAAGAGTGATGTGATCAGCTCTGTAACCACGATAAAGACAGATAAAATGACGAAAGCCGCCACCCTGGATATTGGTGAAATGCTTCGCGGACGAGCTGCCGGCTTGAAAATTACAACCTCAGAAAATGCCGGCCCCGGTGGTAGTTCGAATATACAGATACGTGGTACAAACTCTATTTCGGGAGGAACTACTCCTATTGTTGTAGCTGACGGAGTGGTGATCGGTTCCATTAATGATGTGAATCCGAACGATATTGCATCTGTGGAAATTCTGAAGGATGCTGCCGCTCAGGCTATCTATGGTGCACGTGCAGCAAATGGTGTCATATTGCTTACCACCAAAAGAGGAGAAGCGGGAAAAGCTCGTGTAAGTTATCAGGGGTATTATGGTATCCAAAACGTCGACCGTAACTTTGATGTTTACACGCCTGAAGAATTTATACAGTATAAACGTGAGGCTTACCGCACCACCAATAATAACCAGTATGGTGCCGATTCTGATGTATTCAGCCAATTAGAACTCGAATCTATCCAGAATGGACAGTTCATTGACTGGCAGAAAGAGTTGATGCGTACCGGTACTATTCAGAATCATGACCTCACGGTGACCGGAGGAGGTGAGAAAACAAAGGTATTTGTGAGTGGTAACTTTATGAAGCAAACCGGTGTGGTGCCTGCTACGGATTTTATAAAGGGGCAGCTTCGCTTTAATCTCGATCAGGAGATTACCCGTTGGCTTAAAGTCGGTTTAAATACCAGCCTGAGCATTTCGACCAAGAATGATCCGGGGGTAGCCGGCCTGTTGCGTGATGCTGTAACCTGTTCACCTTTAGGCTCGGTTTATGATGCTGAAGGTAACCTTAATATGCATCCCACCGGATTGCAGGAGAATTGGAACCCGCTGATTGACTTGCAGGAAAAAACATCGACCACTAAGAGCCGTAATGACTTGGTGAATCTTTTCTTCGACTTCAAGATTTTTAAGGGACTGACCTATCGATTGAATGTGAGCCGTCGTAGCTGGAATGCAAAGGTAGAAACCTATAGTACAGCCAATTCGAAGGCAGGAAGTTACACAGGTATGGGAAGTGGTACTATTAAAAATCAGGATGAGAATGAATGGACGCTTGATAACATCCTTTCGTATGATAATCAGTTTGGCAAACATCACGTATCCGGTACGTTGATTCAGAGTTGGAATGAGCGTAACCAACATTCCAATCAGATGGATGGATCGCTGATTCCGAATGACTTATTGGGTGTCTATGGCATTGAAGCGGCTGGGAAAGTAATACCTACTTTAAGTGCGTCTCAACGCCGTCTTGTGTCTACCGCTCTGCGTATGCAATATGATTTTGCTTCGAAATACTATGTAACCATAAGCGGACGTCGTGACGGTTCATCTGTGTTCGGTGCTAAAAACAAATGGGCTGTTTTTCCTGCCATGGCATTGGGATGGAATGTGTATCAGGAAGAGTTTATGCAAAACTTTGAGCAACTTACGAACTTGAAGTTACGTGGTAGCTATGGTAGTGTAGGAAATGAAGCTATACAGCCTTATGGTAGTATTGCATCTGCCGACCAGTGGGATTATTACACCACGAAGAAACTGACAGGATATACGCCGGGAGCTGTTCTTTCGAATCCTAAGTTGAAGTGGGAGACTTCTACAACCTTGAACCTGGCTGTGGACTTTGGATTCTTCAATAATCGTTTGTCCGGTACTGTGGAATGGTATAATACTCGTACGAAGGATTTGCTGATAGACCGGTCTATCAGTTCGGTTACCGGATATTCTACCATCAAGGACAATATCGGAGAGATTCAGAACAGAGGTCTTGAAATACAGTTGGAAGGTGTTGTGGTAAAGAGTCAGGATTGGGATGTACAATTGGGAATGACTTTTGCACGCAATCGCAATAAAATTATAAAACTGTTCGGTGACTTGGATGGTGACGGCAAAGAAGATGATTATCCTATTAATAATTGGTATATCGGGCAGCCTATCAATGTATCCAAAATATACGAAGTAGCCGGTATCTGGCAGGAAGATGAGATTGATGAGATTCCTAATTCAGCACAACCCAATGCTCAACCCGGAGATATTAAAATTGTAGACCGCACGGGCGATGGCAAGCTGGACGATGATGACAAAATACTGGTTTCACAATTCCCTAAGTGGAATGGTTCTTTCAATGCATCGGTAAGATATAAGAATGTTGACTTTTCCATGGATATTTATACTGTACAGGGAATAACCAAATACAATCCGTTCCTGGCAGATTATAATTATGGTGGTAATATGCGTGCAGTGTTCAACGGTGTGAAGGTGAATTACTGGACACCGGAAAATCCTACCGGTAACTTCCCGCGGCCCACAACCAATGGTGCCCTCGAAATGGGAAGTATAGCCCGTCAGGATGCCTCTTATGTGCGTTTACAGAATATAACGATAGGATATACCTTGCCGAAGACATGGCTTGCAAAAGTACACTTGAGCAATGTCAGGTTCTACTTTACCGGACAAAACCTGTTAACATTGACAGATTATGAGTCGTACAGTCCCGAACAGCCCGCTGACAAGTATCCCGAAGCCCGTACGTTGACTTTCGGCTTGCAGCTTGGTTTCTGATCGGAAGGCAGTCAGAGATATAATTTCATACATTCAACATTTTAATGATATAACCATAATGAAAAATTATATATTATTTCTTATCATCGGATTACTGGTAGTCAATACCTCTTGTGATTCCTGGCTGGAAGAAACACAGTTCGACAAGATTAATAGTTCAACGCTCTATGAGAGTGAAGAAGGATTGGAAATCGGCCTGAATGGACTATATGGCCTCTCTCGACGCTTTTTCCGTTTTAATGATTCGGATGCACGCGGAGCTTACTGGTTTTATTGTGCTACCGACCTGGCTATGGTGCGTACGTGGAATGAAGCGGAAATGTATCGTTCCAATATGCGTGCAAATGCCATGCCGGCTGAGATGTGGAACCGTCCCTATCAGATGATTGATCGTGCTTCCGCCATTATTGATGCCGCACCCGGTATTAGCTGTCTCTTATACACATCTCCGAGCCCACGAGA
>ENA-OZXH01000029-OZXH01000029.1-human-gut-metagenome-genome-assembly--contig:-NODE-29-length-42597-cov-5.914414_pt1 | contig 42597 bp, 19 predicted proteins | sample MGYA00243542_ERZ654097 | MGnify/ENA primary metagenome ERZ654097 (study PRJEB26926, sample SAMN06165280) | human gut metagenome | biome: ENVO:00009003; feature: ENVO:2100002; material: ENVO:00002003...
GCTCGGAGATGTGTATAAGAGACAGATATAAGTGGCTGTATTCGTCCAGTTCCAGTCAAACCATTCCTGATTACGACGGGTAATTTCGCTCAAGGTTTGTTGTTCCAGCGGGTCCATGCTAAATTCAGGAATGAACGTGTCGGAACGACGATAGTGCGCATTGGCACCAAACTGGGTACGCAAGGTCAGCTTTTCTATCGGATTCACCTGCAAGTAAGTATTCAAGATAGCCCCCATTTCCCGAGAGTGCGCGTTTTGACGGGCTACCGTACCTGCCGGATTCCATTCCTGATTATTATAGGAACGTTGGTAGTTGTTGAACTCATTGTCTTCCCATTGATCCTGAGGACGAAACACCGGAGTTGTAGGGTCCATAGCCATTGCTGCCGAAAAGACATTCGGAGTATCATCCCAGGATTCTACACGCGGAGCAATATCAACGCCCAATTTCACATACTTATTGAATGTGTATTCGGTATTCAGACGGATATTGATTTTATCCCAGTAACCTACATCGAATTGTGAATTGTTACGGTAGTAACCTACACTGAAATTGTAGACAAGCTGTTCTGATCCACCGGAAACACTGAGTGAATGATTCTGTACCAGAGCAGTTTTATTCACCACCGTGTCCCACCAGTCGGTCCCGTCAGGGTTGGTTGTAGCACCATTATCTTTCCAGATGGAACCCAGGCCATCGTTCGTATAACGGGTATTGAACACTTCTTTGTATTCGGCAGGACCGGCAATATTTGGTTTAGCTACAGTCTGGAAGCCCACAGAGGTAGTGTAATTGATGCGGGCCTTGCCTGTTTTACCTTTCTTGGTGCTAATCAAGATGACACCGTTTGATGCACGCGTACCGTAGATAGCTGCGGCCGACGCATCTTTCAACACTTCCATAGAAGCAATGTCGTTACTGTTCAGGAAGTTGATATTATCACCTACCGGCATGCCATCCACTACATACAGCGGGTTAGTGTTGTTCATCGTGGTTACACCACGGATGAGCACTTTCGGAGTAGCACCTGGTCCACCACCGCTGGTGACTTGTACACCATTGACCTTACCTTGCAAGGCGTCCATAGCATTACCCGTCACGGTTTCAGTGATTTCTGTGCCTTTCACTGTAGCAATGGAACTGGTCAAGTCACTCTTCTTTACGGCACCATAACCTATTACTACCACTTCGTCCAGCAATTCACTGGATTCCTTCAACACCACATTAATCGTAGTGCGTCCCTCTACCGCTATTTCCTGAGAGTCAAAGCCAATGGAAGAGAATATTAATACGGCATTCTTGCCTACATTAGATAATGTATAATCACCGTCGATACCAGTAATCGTTCCTGTACCGGTACCTTTCACTTGAACTGTAGTTCCAATCAACGGTTGTTGGTCGGTGCCCGAAGTCACCACGCCTTTTACCGTTATCTGCTGCGCATAACCGCAAAGGCTTATCAGCGCAAGACACAATAATAGAATTTGCTTTTTCATATTTAAAATCTAATGTTACTTTTTCATTTAGCAGGAACAATCTTGCCGCGTCCCAAGTGTGCATCAAACTCAAAGCGGTAGTTCCCAGCAACCGTAATCGTAGGCTTCATCCAGTTATCGCCTACAACCGTTCCGTCTTCCCAGCGCATATTCGTACCTTCCCAATTGGGATTCACATCTCCCTTCTTGCTGTAGTAGCCAAACTTTTCCACCTCTTGAGAATTGTCGCAACGCCACTCTACATGGTCCCACCATCCATCGGGATGAGAATTGGAGATGATGAAATTAAGTTCCTCACCGGCTTCAAGTGTCCAAGTTCCGTTTTCAGGATAATAGAATAGGTGAGGATTAGTTGTATCCTGAACAAACAAATGATTGCCCGCATCTTGAGGAGAACTGCCCCAGCCGATATAGAAATTTATAAAATCGGCTTCATTGCCATTCTCCTTACGGTCGAAGCATTTCTTGCCATATTCATAGTTTATAGGAGTAGTTGCTTCTGTTACCGAATAAGTTCGCATACTGTAAGTGGCATCCTTCACGTTGATATCTATTTCATAATAGACGCCCGCCTTATCAAGAACAATGGGTTTTGCTGTTTCAGGATCGTCTGTCAGTTTCAAATTATCTTCCGGATCGAGACCGAAGCAGATAGGAGTAAAGTCTGTCTTCTGTGGTAAGAAGAAGATTTCTGTACCGGCAGCTTTGTTATAGTAACGTGCCCGATATTGGAACTCACCCGTATGGTTAATCAGCATCGGCACACCGAAGACATCGCTGTTCAGTTCTTCTACAGTCTTCACGTCAGCCAGATACATATTGGAGAAGTCGGGCATTTCGGAAACATTGATAGTGCTTGTTGTTGTCGTCTCGTTTCCTCTGGCATCCACAGCCGTCATCGTAATGTTGTAGCTTTGTACTTCATTCGGGAGAATGATTTGTTCTGTGAAGCTCAATGAAGACTTTCCGTCAGCCTCTACTCTACGATTATCAAAACCATCTATACCAGGAATATTGATAATCACATAATCCAAGATACGGTCATCTGTAACAGTAAAACTCAATTTGAACTTTGTTTCAGACTTCATTAGTACTGTAACCGCAGCGTCGGGAGCGATAGTGAAGGTAGGCGAGGCAAAATCACCATCCATCGTTACCAACACATCTTTTGAAACCTCACGTCCTCCCACATCAATCACTGTAACCTTCACAGTGAAACGCTCACCGATTTCGTCACGTTTGATGTTGTAAGAATAACTCAAGTCGTACTCCGTCTTGGGAGCGCCATAGATTTCAATCAAGTCAATAGTCTTGTTCAGATAGAGGTCCGGACATTGCAAACGAATGGAAGCAATACCGTCGGTATCGGTCAGTTTCCCTTCGATTGTAAAACTATGTCCGGCACCGGATTCGATGTGTTCCGTGGCCAAAGTCAGGGTCGGGCTCTGTCCGTCCACATCAGGATAGCCATCGTCGTCACTACATCCTGTAGTCCATAAAGTCAGTGATAAGAATGCCCAGAGTAGGGCGGCATTGAATAAATGCTTCTTCTTCATACATATTATTTTTAAAGTTAAACAATTAGATACATTCTTTACTAAAATATCACTTTTAGATAATGCAAATGTAATCTATATTAGGTTTCTTGAACTGCATAAATCTTGCAGTGAGGGGATGTAAATCTTGCAATGAACGATTTGTGTATCTGAAATAAAGAATTTATTTATACTTTTGGATTGCAATAGAAAATTGATGTCATGAAAAGCAGATTATTACTTTACTTACTGTTGTTACCTGCCCTTCTGACGGCACAACCTTATGCTGTCAGGCAATTGGGAATTGAGAAGGGATTATCCAATAACTATGTGGTTAGTATAGCCCAGGACAAAGAGGGCTTTTTATGGTTTGCGACTGAAGAGGGCTTGAATAAGTTCGATGGAACGCGCTTCATTACTTACTATAAGAATGAAACAAAGAATGGCTATGGTATTACGGGGAATGAACTGAACTGCCTGCTGGATGATCCGAAGGATTCCATCTTATGGATTGGCACACAGAGGGCGGGGTTGAATGCTTATAATTATGTAAAGGACACCTTTACATTCTACCGGCATAATGAGGCTGTGCCTGAAAGTATCATTACGGATGACGTAACCAATGTTATTGCCGCTGCTGATGGAAATCTGTGGGTGACAACTTATTGGAAAGGAATTGAATATTTTGATAAAGAAACCGGTCACTTTTCTCATTATAATACAGCAAATATACCGGGGCTTGTCAGTGATAACATCTGGACTGTTGCTGATGGGGGGAATGGTAAGTTATATGTAGGTCATGTCCATAATGGTTTTAGTATTCTTTCCATTAAAGATAAAAGGGCGAAGAACTTCGTGCATGATCCGAGTGATCGGCACAGCTTGCCGGGTAATGAAGTGAGATGCGTATATAAGGATCTGAATAATAATATCTGGGTAGGGACAAACAAAGGTCTGGCATTGTTTAATCCTGAATCAGAGAATTTCATCCAGTTTAATTCAGACGGGAATCTTTCGCACTACATCTACGACATTAAGCAGCTTGACGGGAATAAGTTGTGGATAGCTATGGAATTTGGCGGAATAGCCATAATGGATTTATCGCAGCGTTTGTTCCTGCTACCCGAACAGACTCAATTTCATTATATCAGGGAAGGAGATGACGGATACAGTCTCTCTAATTCAAGTACGAGGTGCATTTTTCAGGATTCATTCAAGAATATCTGGACGGGTGTATGGGGTGGTGGCATAAATTTCTTAAGCTATGAGCCACCTTTGTTTGGCGGTTATTACTATTCTCCCAATCAGAATTCAATGAGTCGCCTGAATAATAAAACAGCAAGCAGCGTTTGTGTGGATAGCCAAGGTAAATTGTGGATTGGAACAGATGGGGGAGGAATCAATGTCTTTGATCAAGGTAAACGGGTATCCGTTTATCAGGAAGAGATTGAAGATATGAGTGGAAACTCTGTACTGGCCTCACTGCGCGACTCGGAAGATAATCTGTGGTTCGGCTTATTTATGGGTGGAGTGAATTATTACGATGCGAAGAGAAAGATATTCCACCGGAACTTCCTTAAAGAATTAGAGCACGAGGATATCCGTTCGTTCTATGAAGACGACCGGCATATTCTGTGGATTGGTACCAGTCGTGGTATCTACAAAGTTAGTCTGGCTGATAAGAAGATTGTGGGACATTATGAGTTTGAGAACAATCTGGTGCGGTGCGTTATGAAGGACTCTCAGGGACGTCTGTGGATCGGTTCTTTTGGGAGTGGCCTGGGGATAGGAGATGATGAGTTGCAGGATATCAAGCTCTTTAATATGGAGAACCTGTTCCCTTCCAATACCATCAATGCAATTTATGAAGACAGCAGGAAGAATGTATGGGTCGGGACAGGAGAAGGTCTGGTGTGTTTCTCTTCGCCATCCGATTGGGAATATAAGGTTTACCGCCGTGAAGAAGGCTTAACCAATACACATATACGTGCTATAACGGAAGATGCGAATCATAATATCTGGGTGAGCACCAATAAGGGAATCAGTTGTCTGTTGCGGGATAAGGATGTTTTCTATAACTATGACCATTGGGATAATGTGCCGATGGGAAATTTTATGAGTGGCAGTGTAGCTAAGGATCAGAATGGAGAGATTTATTTCGGTTCCATCAATGGACTTTGCCACTTCAATCCGGATTTTGTTCTGACAAAGCGTGAGTCTCCTGCGGCTGTTATCACGGAAATGAAGATATTTGCTCCTTTGGGTAATATGGGAGACAATGAAGAAGTGGTCAGTATTGACGGCCAGTCGAAAGTAAGGCTGAAGTATATGCAGAATAGCTTTAATATTACTTTTAATATACAGAACTATGCATTGGTCAACCAGGTGGAGTATGCCTATATGCTGGAAGGGCTGGAAGATGCATGGTATACGGTGACGGATCCCAATAGCGTTACCTTCCGTAATGTGCCTCCCGGTGATTATCATTTCATGGTAAAAACCCGTATCAAGAACCAGGAATGGTCGGATGAGGTTACAACTTTGGATATCCATATTGTTCCGCCTTTGTGGCTTACCTGGTGGGCGAAATGCAGCTATGTATTGTTGAGTGGAGCCATCCTGTTCTTCATTCTTTATGCTTACAAGAAGAAGCTTGATATGGAAGTTCTGTACGATCTGGAAAAAAAGAATCATGTGCAAGAGCAGGAACTGAATCAGGAGCGTCTGCGTTTTTATACCAACATCACGCATGAACTTCGTACACCGCTGACATTGATACTGGGCCCACTGGAAGATATGCAGAAGAGTAATTCGCTTTCTAATAAGGATGCCCAGAAGATATCAGTCATCCATCAAAGTGCCATACGATTATTGAATCTGATCAACCAGATACTGGAATTCAGAAAGACGGAAACACAGAATAAGAAGCTTTGTGTGGCTCATGACAATATTGCCAATCTGGTATACGAAATAGGACTTAAATATAAAGAACTGAATCGTAAGCCGGATATTGAGTTTCGCATCGAACTGGAAAAAGAGGATATGCCTCTATACTTTGATAAAGAGATAGTGACTATTATCCTGGATAATCTGATCTCTAATGCTATTAAATATACCGAGAAGGGTTCTATCACCCTGGGATTGCACAATGTGGTACGGAATAATATCAGCTATACTGAAATAAAAGTAAGTGATACCGGTTTTGGCATTACTCCTGAGGCATTACCCCATATCTTTAATCGTTATTATCAGGAAGGAGGCGATCATCAGGCTTCGGGTACCGGTATCGGCCTGGCACTGGTGAAAAATCTGGTGACGTTGCATGAGGGGGAAATAAAGGTGGAGAGTACCTTAGGCACAGGTAGTACCTTCTATTTCAGTCTATTGACTGATAATACTTATCCTCATGTATTACATGCCGATTCACCGGAAAGAACCGTAGATGAAAAGGAAGAAAAAGAAGAGATTCCTGAGTCAGCTTCCGGTGGAAAGCGTATTATGTTGATAGTGGAAGATAATCAGGACATCTGCAATTATATTGCTGAATCCTTCTCTGATGATTTTGAAGTGAAAACAGCGGCGAATGGCGAACAGGGGATGGAGCAGGCATTAAATAGTATTCCTGATATCATTGTGAGTGATATCATGATGCCTGTGATGAATGGAATTATGATGTGTAAAATATTGAAAGAAGATGTGCGCACCAGTCACATTCCCATTATTCTGTTGACTGCTAAAGATTCGTTGCAGGATAAAGAAGAGGGATATCAGGTGGGAGCCGATTCTTATCTGACGAAACCTTTCAGTGCTACTCTCCTGCATAGTCGTATCAACAATTTGCTTGAATCCCGCAAGCGGCTGACAGAGCGTTTTAATACCAGTACTCCACATCATAATATGGATGAGAAACGTGCTTTATTGGCAGAGTCTTTGAATAAACTGGATAATGAGTTTATTGAGAAGATAAATCAGCTGATAGAAGCCCGGTTGTCATCCGAGAAGATTGACATAGGTTATCTGGCTGATAATATGTGTATGAGTAAGTCTACGCTGTATCGCAAGATGAAAGCTTTGACAGGCTTGTCTACCAATGAATATGTTCGTAAGATAAAAATGCAGCATGCTGAACGGTTGCTTCTGGAAGGCAGGTATAATATCTCCGAAGTTGCTTTCAGGGTAGGTATAAACAGCGTGGTTTATTTCCGGCAATGCTTTAAGGAAGAGTTTGGGGTATTGCCCTCAGAGTATTTGAAACAATAGTGCTTTGTCGCACCTCTATTTGTTCTATTTTGTTTCTTCCTATTGAAACAAAAGTGCCTTGCCTATGGAACAAAAGTTTCACAGGCAAGAAACAAAAGTTTCTCAGGTAAGAAACGAAAGTTTCACAGATAAGAAACAAAAGTCTCACAGGTAAGAAATGATGGCTGATCAATAATGCTTGTAGTTATCATTAAATATTCGTGCTTAATTATCTGATACTATCTGTCATCCTGAGCTTATCGAAGGATCTCATTCTCTTCATCATTTCAAGAGAGGAGATACTTCGACTACGCTTAGCATGACAGATACTCCCAAAGCATAAACGAATTATGCTCACTTGCTTATCATTTTATTGAAGAAATTTATTTCTCTTCGAATGTATTGAAAGAGTGCGGTTGAAGTTCAATGTTCAGGTAACGGTCCCGCAACTTCACGGTTACTTTTTTAGCCTCATCATTAAAGTTTCCGGCTATCACTACCTTTTTCTTTTCTGGAGTTTCCACTACCAAAACCGGTGTTCTTCCTTCTGTTGAAGGCTTGTAGGCTATAACGCGTGAACCGGGTGTTACGAACTGGCTATAATGTCTTACTGCATAATATTCCGGTGTAAGAGTTGCCGTACGGGTTTTTGAATCAACATGTATCAAAGCATTCTGTTTCCAACCCCAAGGACTTTCACCGTTATCGCAGAGGGTATTGTTCCAGAAGGTGTACTCTTCGCAGCCATTACCCAGGTAGTGGTTAATTAGATGGAAGGTGTGTTCGCCCGCTCTCCAGTCGAAGGTACCCCCACCGCATTCGCTTTCTGTCTGCATATACTTGTACTGGGGGTATTTGGCACGTATTTTAGGCAGTATCTGTCCTCCTTCCCACTGAAAGCCAACTCCCTGAACGCTTTGCGGCATGCGTGGATCGGAAAGTATTTTATCAACATAGTCATAGCGGTTGGTATTGAAAGTACCAAGGTAGAGAGCTACTTCCGGATGATGTTTCTTTAATGTGGGCGCCAGATATTCTACGTTGAAACGTACGGTACCCTCAGCTGTCCAGGCACAACCGGGATACGGGGTATAACTGTATGCTTCATTCTGATACATGATCATATCGATGGGAATTCCTTGTTCTTTATAAGCATCAATGAACTTACAGAAGAAGTTGGCATAAGTTTGCAGATAGCGTGGGTCCTGAATCATGTAGTCATTCACTGCGAGTTGTCGGGGGAAGACGTTATCGCGTGTCTCCGTATTATCCTCATAGAGTACTACATCAGACAGAGGCGACATCTTATTAGTCCTGTCACTGCGAACCGGATAGTCATTGTTAATTTTCATCCAGCTGGGAGGTGACCAGGGAGACATCCAGAAAGTCATATCCGGATTATACTTTTGCGCTGCACGGACAAAGGGGATAATAGCCAGTTTATCACGGTTGATATTGAAATACTTCAGTTGGAAGTCGCCTGATACTTCGTCGCAGCTATACCAGTCGCGGGCATAGTCATTGGCATTCATCGAAATACGGCCTCTGTTGAAACGAAGTTCTCCTTCAGGGGAAAACATTTTCTTCAACAGGTCGTCCTGTTCATCACGGGTGAGCATGTTCAAGGCATCCCAGCACAGTTCGTTGAAGGTGGTTCCCCATGCTTTGAATGTGGTGCCTTCTTCCGTTCCGCTGATATCTAAAAGCGGGGTTTGGCCGGCGCTCGATTGTAATTTCACTTTTGATTGTTTCCAAGTGTTGCCTTCTGTACTGCTGACCCAGTTGAAATTCTGGGCATAGGTATTAACAGCCAAAGCGGTGAGACAACACAAGAACACTCTTTTGATGTTTTTTTCTCTCATGATAATAGTTCATTTATGTAATTAATAATTCACCACGGATTACACTGATACTCACAGATTGTTTATATTGAAGAAGCAAGTATCTGTTTTTATCTGTATAATCTGTGGTGGTTTTTAATATATCCTTTCCGGTTACGATTATTCTTCGCTTGCCGTTGCCGATATTAAATAGGCTTCCACTTCATTCCCATTCACCTTGCATGTAAAGCTGAATGTTTTGTTTTGAGGATCGTAGCTTCCGCTTCCCTCTGTAACATTCAGGTTCTTCCATCCGGCAAGGCTGAGTGTGTTATCTTCGTTCACTGTAATGGTGAGTCCGGTATCTTTCGCTCTTGCCAGTTCCTCAGTGCCTGTATAATAAATACGAATTGTGTTCTTGTTTACGGCAACGGCATTACGAATCAAACTAAAGGAAGCTCCGTTGTTGGTACCGATGTAATTGTAGTATCCCGAGTAGTTGTTGTAGGTCTTTATAGCGAACAGAACCACTGTTTCAGCTTGTGCAACAGGGTACTCTTTGCAAGATTCCATTTTCAGCGGAAGGGCGTATAAGGAATCACAATGTAATCCTTCCGGGTGGATGGCGACAGGGATGCGGGCATAAGATTCTCCGGTACGGATCACTGCATTCATTGAAGATATGTTGTAATTGGCCGTAGGAAGTGCCTGATATTGGATTTCTGTACTCGATTTATATTTTTGATTGTAAGAAGTGATGCCTGAGGGATCTTCAATCAATGTACAGTGAATGTCCCCATCCGGATTCAATGAGCCGCTGGTGCCTACTGATACGAAAGTTTCTGCACTTTCGTCCGCATAGTTGACGTTGCGGGTCACTAATGCTCCTTCTTCTCCGATACCTACCAGATAGGCTTGTTTTATATACTGTTCCTCTTCCCAAACATTGGTGTTCTCACATCCGGTGAGTACAAAGAGCGAACCTATTGCTAATGAAAATAAAATATGCTTTTTCATAATTGTCTTAATATTAAAGATAAAAATCTCGTTCGTTTACATTTAATTGAAAATTGAAATCACGGTCTTCATCACTATATCCATAATTCGCAGCCCAACAGGGAGTGATATCATGTTGCATTCTTATTGAAATGTTGCCATTTCTGCTATTTGATTTGTAGCTTGAACTGAATGACTCATACGCACTAAATCCATCGAAATGAATAGATTCATAATGTACAGAATTATCTATTGTAACGGTGAATTTAACATCTCCTTTTTTATAACTTCCATTGTAGAAAAGAATGTTTAATGCAACATTGTTTCCATTACTAACATCCCAACTGGCATAAGATTTTATGTGTAGACTATATGGTTGAGAATATAATGTTTCTCCCCCTTTTACTCCTCCTCCATCATAACCAGCGACAGCTTTTATCCTAAATTCATAAGTATTTCCCTGTGATAATTTATTGCTGTTTATTAAAAAATTATCCCATGATAATCCCTCATATCTTCCTGCCTCATATGGGATGTCTGGATAATTTATATTTGTATGATTTGCCTCAGCAAGAGCACAGTAAGTTTCCCATTCATATAATCCAGAATGTCGATATTCTAATGTGCTACCAGTAAGGTTTATTATATGCCACCAAAAGAAAGAAACCTCAGATTTATTTTCTTCTTTGGCATAAGATAGAACTATCTTTTGTCCTGACGGAGTTCTGGTAGATATCTCATTGGATATATTGTCTTTATCAGATAATATTTGATTTCTATCACATGCAATAAATAGGCATGCCATCAATAAAAAATATGTATATTTTTTCATCATGGTTATTGTTTTCTAATGTGTGGTTTATTATTACCAACCTGGATTCTGAACCAGTTTTGCATTATGATCCAGCGTAGTCTGCGGGATGGGGAAGAAGTACATTTTCTGTGTAAATACACGCTTCTGTATTCTTTCGGAATCCCATATTGTGCGGGTGTAGAATCCGGTGCGGTTGTTTACCCTGGCTTTGGTGTTCCAGCCGATAATCTTTGCATTATAAGCCGCATCCGCATCGCCCCAACGGCGTAAATCATGGTAACGGAGTCCTTCGAGGGCAAACTCAACTTTACGCTCTGATTTGATGGCTTCGCGCATGTCGTCTCTGCTGTTCAGTTCGGCATCGGTGATACCCGGCATACCGGCACGATAACGTATCATATTGAAATACTTCTTAATTTCTTCTGTATTGCGGGTCACGGTGATGCCTGTGGCTTCATCCGTATAACTTCCTTCCAATTCATTCAATGCTTCTACATAGTTGAGCAGGATTTCTGCGTAGCGGAATACGGCAAATGTTTTGGTACGGCAGGAACCTTTCATGTTGTCTTCCTGATTGATGTATTTGCGGAGCGTATAGCCTGTACGGTTATAGTTGTCCGGATATTCAGGAAGGGGGCCTGCATTACCATCCGAGTAATAAGTCACTTCTACATTTGTTACCGGATCATTGCCTACATAAGAAGTACCGGGCCAGATGCAATGGTTGTATCCTATCGTTGCATAGAAACGCGGTTCGCGATAAGCATCGACTTTGGCTACATTGCCGTTCACGGTATAGCCATCGGATATTCTGTAAGCAATATCTATCGGGTCGCCTGCATGAGACGCGTCAGGGTAAGGATAGTTTGCGCTGGAATGATGTATGTCATACCCATCTATCATTTTATAGGAATCAATCAAATCCATGCAGAGGTTTATACCGTTGGCACCTCCCAATGCGGTAGGAGTTGCCAGCCATTGAGGAGAGTTGTCTTTCACTATGGCATTGCAATAGTAAATATATTCCGGAACCAATTCGGCGTTCACAGAACCATCGAACAGGCTCTTGTAAGATGCATAAGGGTCGATATTGCCGGCTCCGTCAGGAAAACCGGTCTGTGAAATATTGGATGGAAGCTCCTGTGTCCTTTCTGTACGGGCAGTTGTATAGAGTGCGTATTTCCCCATATCAATTACCCGTTTGGCGGCTACAGCGGCTACACCCCATTTAGAGTTATCGTTGTTTTGGGAAATAAAATTCCGTCCATCGGCTGTTTTCCAGCCTGCATAGCGGGTATTTCCATTATACCACGGACTTGCTGCATAAAGGCGCAATCGGGAGATGACCGCCAGTGCCGCGCCTTTGCTTGCTACATACTGGAATTGCTGCGTACGGGAATCTGGAAGGAACTCCGCAGCCTTTTCCATATCATTGCAGATGTAGTCAATGCATTCATCGTACGTGCTTCGTTCGATAGAGGCTTCGTCGGATGGGGTATCGGCGTCGAAAGGCTTGTCGGGAACGATAGGCACCGGTCCGTATTGGCGCAGCAAACTGAAATAGAAATATCCGCGCAGGAAGTAAGTACGCCCTGTATAGTCGCGGCGTTCCATATCCGACAAATCTTTGCATTCGTTGATGCGAGTCAGTACGATGTTGGCTTTGCGGATGCCTTTATAAAAGTTTCCCCAGTTGTTATAGTTCGCGCTTTGGGGAGTTTCGTCTCCCAGCAACAGAGCCATTGCGGCGTGCCTGTAAGGGTCTTGCTCTTTTTTCCCATAATCGTCTGGCCACGATGCGAAACATTCGTCGGAACCCATGCCGAACGGGAAATAAGAGGAGGTGAACAGCTTGCTCTCATCCGGTAGTATGGTGGCAATGCCGTTGATATATTCATTGACGCGAACCTTATTCTGGAAGATTGAATCAATGTTTGTCTGGTCGTAGAAGTAAGAATCCACATCCAGATAAGACTCGCATGAAGTTAATCCGAGACTCATCCCTGCCCAAATGGATATGCCGCAAAGAAGAGCTTTAAATGTATATTTGGTATTCATAATCATATCGTTTTTTAGGTTTAGAACTGAAGATTTGCCTGTATGGTAAATACACGTTGCAGCGGGTAAACCGCACCGTTGTCAGACGCTTGTGCCGGATCCCATAGTTTGATCTTGTCCCAGCAGTGAAGATTATCACCGATCAAGCTGATCTGGCAACCTTGCAAGCCGATCTTCTTGAAGCATGGCAGAGTGATGTCATACATAATCTGTACATTCTTCAAGCGTACATAAGATCCGTCTGCAATCCAGAATGTGGATGTCTGACTATTGTTTTTGTTTTCTCCGTAGGTGAGACGCGGAAAACGGGCATTCGGATTCTCCGTGTCTTTGGTTCCGGAATAAGAAGCCGGTGTCCAGCGATTGCTGGCATCCGCTACAATGCTGAGTACGTTTCCTGTTTGTCCACCGTTGAAAGGGTGAAAACCACTGCCTCCATACAGAAAGTTCACTTGGCCTACTCCTTCAAGCAGGGCACTTACAGTCAGTCTTTTCCAATGGAATTCCAGACCGAAACCGTATTGCAGACGTGGAACATTGGAGTAGCAGATAGGTACTTCATCGTAACTGTCAATTTTACCATCGCCATTGATATCTTTGTATTTGATATCACCCGGCATTACACTGGTTACGAAGGTTTGTTTGGGGCTTGAATCAATATCTGCCTGGTCTTTGAATAGTCCTAAGGCAACTAATCCGCGTTGAGTTCCCCAAGGTGTTCCTTTCCATGCTTGGTAGGGATATTTAATTCCGCTTTGTTCGTATTCAAGCAGTTTATTGTTAGAGTAAGTGAAGTTGGCGCGTCCTGTCAGGCTCATATCATTTTTGAACCGGTAAGTGTATGAGATGTTACCATCCGCTCCCCAACTTTTCATTTCGCCTACGTTTGCCCAAGGCAGCGTAGCCAATCCCATTTCATCGGGAATACTTGCACGTTGCTGGAAAATTCCCGTACGGCGTTCACTGAAAAAGTCGACTGTAAACTCCACACTACTATTAAATAGTTGTCCGTCAATACCTATATCGAACTTCTTTGCTTTTTCCCAGCGTAAGTTTTGGGACGCCTCCTGGCTTTCTGCTATATTCTTGCCACTTCCCCAGATACCGGCTCCACTACCTTCGGTCATGGTAGAAAGGAACGGAAAACGTGTGTCGTTACCAAGTCGGTCGTTACCTACGATACCATACGAAGCTCTGATCTTGAAGAAATTGATAAAAGACAAGTTCTTCTGCACCCATTCATATTGTGTAGGTACCCAACCTGCTGAGATGGCTGGAAATACGCCGAACTTCTGTCCTTTCTCAAATGCTTCTGAACCGGTATAGCCGATGTTACCTTCCAGGAAATAGGTATCCTTGTAAGAGTAGGTTGCACGCCCAGCCAAACCTGTATACCGTTTTGGGATAGATGCGATAAGTGTTTGCGCTTCACCGGTTATGAAGTCTTCCATATAAAAATCGGCTAATCCGGTTACGCGATGATCATTATTGAACAGGCGGTTATAGTTAACACGGGCGTCAAAATAGATTTTCCGTGTAGACAGATTGGTAGACTCGTATTTATCATCTGTTTTGGCTACTTTTTCTATCAGATTTAAGGAGCCGTCTTTGTTTCTTCCTTGTGCATAGTAGAGCGCCGGAGTTTTTGTTTGAGACTGTGTTAAGGCTGAGTAATTATTGATTGACATGGTGGCTTCTGCCTTCAGACCTTTTATCCATTGGTCAAAATCTTGTTCAAGGCGTAGGCGGATACTACTTGTCGTTTCATTTTTCTTCTTATAACCTGTATAGTTTAGTAAGATATATGGGTTCTGTTGGTCAGCACTGGCACCGTAGGCTGGAAGCGAACCATCCGAATAAAGTACCGGAACGGTCACAGGGGTCAGGTTGGCTTGTGTTTGCCACAAGGCTTTCGTATCATTGGCATATCCGGGGAAAGAATTGGTTACAATCTCTGTTGATAAGCCCAGCTCAATAATAGTACTTTTGGTTAGGTTAGCATCGATATTTGCGCGAAAATTGTATTTATTATAACCTACACTGTTATCATAGTTTTTAATTCCTTTATCTTGCTTATAGATGGCATCCTTATGTTGAAGACCCACACTCATGTAGTAACGTGCATTCGTTCCACCACCATTGATACTAATGTGATGTTGATTGTTCCATACATAATCTTTCAGCATAACATCACGCCAGTTTACATTGGGATATAAATCCGGGTCCAGTCCTGTTTCTATCAGGTTTAACTCGACATTACTGTATACGGGACGTCCACCTCGTACGACGGAGGCTTCGTTGGCCAGTTGTGCGTACGTATATCCGTCCACATATTCGGGATTGCGTGCAGAATAGGAAAGCCCGACATTACTTTTCACACTGATATTCAGTTTACCCGATTTACCGCGCTTTGTTGTAACGAGTACCACACCGTTGGCACCGCGTACACCATATACTGCTGTAGAGGAAGCATCTTTCAGGATGGTGAAGCTTTCAATATCGGCAGGATCAAGTATATTCAGGTCGCCTTCCACACCGTCAATCAACACTAAAGCGGATGCACCTGCACCGAAAGTACTGATACCACGAATCCAGAATTCAGAAAAGTCATTGCCAGGCTCGCCGCTTCGGGTTACGGCAATGATGCCCGGTACACGACCTCCCAGCATGTTTGTTACCGAGGATGAAGGAACTTGTAAATCAGATGCCTTTACGTTAGTTACCGCACCTACTACCGAGATTTTACGTTGAGTACCGCGACCTACAATCACTACCTCATCGGTTTCATTTACAATTTCTTTCAGTGCAATCTTTTGCTTGGTTTTATTTCCGTTTACCACCAGTTCCTGGGGTGCATAACCTATGTAGGTAAACACCAATACTGTATTGGCGGGAACATTGTCCATGCGGAAATTACCATCAACATCCGTGATAGCTCCTTTGGAAGGATTGTTTTTATATTGAATCGTAACACCGGGTAATTCTTCACCTTGCTCCGTCATCACAATACCGGATACGGTGAAACCATTCTGTGCGGCAAGTGGAAACACACTTGCAAGCAATAGGAATGAAAGTATAAGGAAAAATCTATTTTTCATATATTAGTTTATTTATTGATTTACGGGAAGGAGTTTATTCTATAGCGAGTTTACGCACATTCAATCCTGCACCTCCGGCTATATAGAAGTTTTCTTCAGAATCCATAGCTATATCTTTGGGATATAGGAATGTACATTCCAGTGGAAGTCCGTCTGTTTCAGTCTCGCCCGACATGGTGCCGCCGGCAGCAATTGTTACGTAGCCATCCGGGTAGGATATCTTTCGGATGGATTGTCCGCCTGCGTTTACTACATATATGTTGCCTTCATTGTCAACAGTTACTCCATTTGGCCAGGCAAACTGTATGTCTTCCCGATAACCTTCCGTATTGGTCTGGTTAGGCCAGCCGTTTCCGGCATATCTTTCGTCCGACCATGTGCCGTCAGCGTTCTGCTTAATCCGGTATACAGCATGTGTCCTGTCTTCTGCAAAATAGAAGCAATCTTCTACACGGCTATAAGCCAGATAGCTACAATGATCGGAAACCCAAGCTTCAAAGTCCCAGCGGTGTTCAAGGAGTTTTTCTACTTTGTACTGTCCGCTATCATCTTTTTCTGTCAGATTGATACGTACGAAGATCCCCAGGTGATTTCTTGTATAGAGGTATTTCTCTTCATCGTCAATAATGCAGGACCAGGTTTCACCATTGTTGGCGGATAATTCGGTGATACCTTCGCGCAATAGCTCCGGTTGCCAGCTATTTTCACGGCGCAGGATATATACTTTAGCTGATTTGACATCAATAAAGTACATTTTATCACGGGTTTTATTGATTGCAGGTTTACCTGCTTTGAATCCGCTTATTAGGGTTGTAACCAAGTTCTCGCTTTCTGAAATCAGGCGTACCCGTTGCTTGTCCGACTCTACTGCTACAATGTTATCTCCTGCCACTATGCCGACAGCAAATACATTATTGAATAGTGCATCGTAGATGTTTCCATCGGTATCTCCTCTCTTATTGTAGGTTCCGCAAACTGTAGAAACTTTCTGTACCTGCGTGTAGGCAAATGTCTTGTCGATGGTAAGCTCTTTATCGTCTACAACGACTTTAACAGAATTATTACCGCCCGGTTGTTTAGGTACGGTACAGTAAATAGAAGTTCCGTCACTTGATATGATGTTAGCCTCTTTGGTATCGGCAAAGATCACCTTCATCTTGGACAGGTCTGTACCGAAGTTTCCCTGAACAATGATTTTGTCACCTATTCCTCCTTTTTCCGGGATAAAGCCGGTCAGTACCTGAGGCTTTGAGGGATCATACTTGTTGGTGATGACGGGATGTTTCACGATGTCTTCATTGCTACAACTGCTGATGAAGAACAGGGCCAGCAACAGCCAGCTTTTTCTTTGGATTGATTTAAGAAATTTGTCTTTCATATATATTATTATTAAAAGGATTGGTCACTGAAACTCTTTATCCTTGTTATTGGTTTGCGGTCTTCAAGGCCGATGCAAATAAATATAAAAAAGAACAGGGAGGAGTACTCAAATGGAGCAGAAAGGGGTACAGAGCGGGGAATGCGTTATTTGTATACCTTAACTGCGTCAAAAATACACTTAAAAGTAGATGGTAAATATGCCTGATTCAGGTATGGTTTCGAAATGGATTGATATGAGGGATTTATTTTGTGAGAATCCGTGTGTTTTTTTATATGTATTCATTGTATTCCATGAATAAATGATATCTTTGGAAGTTTAAAATTTGTAATTTATATAGGACTATGAGTGACTTGGGAGACATTGACAAAACATTGCGCTCTGGTGATGCGGATCATGATATGACTCTCCGCCCAGCAGATAGTGCGGATAAGACCCTGCGTACCGAACAGCAAAAAGATATTGAGATTATCGCCCGTCAACGTGATATGGAGTATTTAATTGGTGGGCTGAACTACAAAGTGATAGATATTCTTTCAGAAGGGACGGGAGAAGCACAGATATTTTTGGTGGAAAATAAGGGTAAAGAATATGTCTTGAAGCTCTATTATGCTGGTATTGAACCTCCCCCTAATCATCATATTCTGGAAATTATCAGACAAACTCCACATTCCGGTTTATTGGTAGATATTATAGATCACGGCCAGTGGAATAATCCATATGTTTCCGATGAATTGAGACATTATGAAATAATGACCTATTGTAGCGGCGGGTCTCTGGATAAGATAAACTTGAAGGGAGATGAAAGGAAGCTTTGTGAAATAGCTAAACAGGCAGCTGCTGCCATTGATTTTTGCCATAAGCATGGGTTCATTCATCGTGACATCAAGCCGGGTAACTTCTTTTTTGCCGATGAAAGTCAAACACAAGTGTTACTGGGAGACTTTGGTATATCAGTAAGATGTGATCAGGATGGAGTGGCCTGTACTGACCAAGCACGTACTCGTATCTATGCAGCTCCTGAAATGTATTATACGGTTCCCGGTGAGAACAGAGTGGAGATTGATACGAAGAGTGATTTCTACTCTCTTGGCATGGTGTTACTCTGCCTGTGGATGGGGGAGAAAGAATTTAAAGAGAGAGAATTTGAATTGATGCAGCGTAAACGTACGGGGGATTTACCTTTTCCAACGGACTTGTCAGAACATACGTTACAATTGATAAGAGCATTGACTGCACCGCAGCCGGAAAAACGTTATGGTTTTGCTGAAATTGGTCGTTGGGCCCAGGGAGAAAGTGTATTCGAGAATTTTGTGGGACAGAGAGGTAAACGCTTTTTCAGTATTCTTTTTAATGCGGCAGAAGGGCAGACTGCACATTCACCTGAACAATTAGCTGATTTTATGCGGCAGGACCAATATCTTGCTATTAAATATCTCTATACAGGAAAACTTACTAAATGGTTGAGTGACAATCAACGACCTGAATTGGCTTCGGAAATAGAAGAGATTGTAGAAAAACGCTATCCGAAAGATCAGACTGCCGGATTGTATGCTGCTTGCTACACTCTTGATGCGGATATGCCCTATTATGATATTGACGGATGTCCGCAGTCTACAGTTGAGGGAATAGTTCAATCTCTTATTAAGAATTTTAGTGCCTATCAGACGACATTGGTGAATTCCGATGATTCCCTTTTTCTTTTTTTCAATGCTCACGGCTTGAATCAGCTTACAGATAAAGTTACGCCGTTGTTCAATGAGGAGGGTCGACAACGGGAAGCCTTGTGGCGTTTGATCTATACCCTTGATCCTTCGCGCTCTTATGAATTGACCGATGAAAAGGGAAATTCGGGACGTTGTAATACTCCAGGGGAGATTCTTTATTATGTTTCTAATAACATTCTGAGCTCTGATTCGTGGAATGACCTGGCAGAAGAATCATTCCTGATCTGGCTTTTTGCCCGTGACAAAGAATTGGTAGAAAAGATACGCACTCAATTGGAAGGCTTCAGTACATCCAATGCTGCCATGACTTATGGTGTACTTTATAACTTAAATCCCAAAGTTTCCTTCACCCTTCAAATGGATGAGACCGCGAGTGATTATTATTTCACGTATACGCAAATAGCCCAATTCATCAATCAACAGTTGATGATTTATAAGGATACATCTAAGAATGATGCGGACCACGAATCTGTTGATAATATCCTCAGAATGTTTTCGGGTATGAAAGGTTCCCGGCTTTATTTCTATCTGAAATCTAAGGAAGTGTATGAAGATAAGGTTGAGTGGATAAGTTACTGTTTTGAACTGGGATCTAAAGATAATCTTCGAAAAGCGGGACCTTATAACTGGATCATCGCTACTTTCAAGATGATTAAAGGATTGGGAACTTTGCCTTATTATTATTTCAAGGATAGCGATAAATGTGTAACTGATCTGGAGGATTTGAAGGCTATTCCATGGAAAGAACTCAGGAATGAACTGGAAAACGGATATCTGAAGGACTGGTTGACTGTCTTTTTTCAGGAAGACCCTTTTAAGGACCTCTCTCCCAAATTTACTTATGAGCAGGAAACTGTAAAATACCTCGAATTCATCGAAAAAATAGATAGTAAAGATGCGGCTGTCTCTGGCTTTCGCGTTGCTACGGATTTTTTGAATACGAACCTTCGAGATATACATATGCATAATAGAATACTTGTATCTGTGCCTGTTTTGCTGGCAATATTCTGTATTATTCCTGTTTTAATCTCTGTATTTACATTAGTCGTGTATGGGCTTCCGTTTACAGAGAATCCGTTGCCTGTTTGTTCTGTTGAAACAATTGTAACGATATCTGTCATTTTTATTATTCTGATTTATTTTGTGGCCAATGCAGTTTTGATTGGGAGTATCGTTATGGGTTTTCTTTTGGGAGCAATGATTTATTATACCGTATATTTTATATTGGAAACATTTCTATCTCAGGCGCCTTACTTGTTAGCAGGTATATTGCTTATTCCTACTTATTTTCTGATAAAAAGCTGTTATTTCACTTTCCCTGTCAAACAGAAAAAGTATAACCACTTGTTAAACCTTACTTTTGAGGAGAAGGTTGTTGAACCTTTGTATTTTGCTTTCAGAACAGATATGGAGACGAAATTTGAATCTTCTATTGGCAGTGAATTGACGCAATATAACAGATATCTGAAAGATTGCGCCTTTGAATTCTCTTTTTATACAGTTATTTCTCTGTGGCTTGTGGGATGGTTGGCATTTATGTCTTATTCATAAGCCACCTTCCAAAGTATCTACATTGAAGATTTCTCTTCTTCTTTTTTCTGATACTCAGTGGGAGTCATATCAAATTCATTCTTGAAACATTTTGTGAAGTATTTAGGATTGGAGAAACCTACGGCATAAGCCACTTCAGATATATTCACAAAAGGCTTCTTGAGTATTGTACAGGCATGTTTAAGTCTGATATTCCGGATAAACTCAACAGGTGAAAGTCCAGTCATAACCTTCATTTTTCTGTTTAAAGTGGATTTGGAGACATTAAGTTCTGAAGCAAAAGTATCTATATCAAAATCTGATTCAATCAGATGCTTCTCAACACATTCGATGGCTTTTTCCAGAAACTGCTCATCTGTACTCTGATATTCCAGTGCTACAACATTGATTTCCGTATCGACTCTGAACTTCTCTTGCCGTTTCTGGTTGGATTTCATCAGATTGTCAATGCGTGCATTCAGCATCTTCATTTCAAATGGTTTCGTCAGGTATCCGTTTGCTCCTGCATTGAAACATTTCACCTGGTCTTCCACAGAATTCTTTGCCGTAAGCATCAATACCGGTATATGGCTGGTATTGATGTCCTGTTTCATTGTTGCACAGAGCTCGATTCCATCCATTTCGGGCATCATATAGTCGCTGACCATCAGGTCTACGTCTTCGCTTCTTACAATTTCCAATGCTTTTTTTCCATTCGTAGCAGTGAGTATATTGTAGTGTGTTGCCAACTTTCTTTTCATCAATAGCAGGAACTCTTCATTGTCATCTACCAATAATATCGTATCTTCTTTCTCTTCTGTATCTTCTGTTGCTTCATTCGGTACTGTTGACGGTATTTCACTGGTTTCGATAATGTCCTTTATTTCCGGATAATAATTTCGGTCGATAGGGATTAGAACAGTGAATCTGGAACCTTCTCCGATGCTGCTTTCTACCTGGATGTCTCCTTTATGCAAGGTCACCAGTTTCTTGGTTAATGAAAGCCCTACACCGTTTGATTGAGGTGCATAAGCTGTTTTGTTCACATAGAATGGAGTGAATATCTTGGATATTTCTTTCTGATCTATGCCGATTCCTTCATCCTGCACCTCTATCCGGAGGAATCGGGAATTATCCTTTTGCAGAGTCGATACATTCAGCTCTACTTTTTTATCGGCAGGTGTATATTTGGCCGCATTCGAGAGTATATTGTACAGAACCTTGTCTATTTTGTCAAAGTCCATATATCCCCAAATGTCTTTTTCTTCCAGATGAAGACTGAAATGAAGGTTTTTCTTTTCAATGATCGGTCGTATGCCTGTATGGTAGATTTCACGGATGAAGCTGCTGATATTGCCATAGGTAGGGGTGAGTACAAACGAGTCGTTTTCCACTTTCCGAAAATCTAGTACTTGCTGGATTAAGCGTTTTAAGCGGAGCACATTACTTTTCAATATATGTACATCTTCCTGTGGAGATGCCTTTGTTTCTTCCAAATCATCTGCTACGCAGCTGATGGTAGTGAGCGGGGTGAGCAGTTCATGACTTATATGGGTGAAATATTCCAGTTTAGTCTTGGTCAGTTCTTTCTGGAATCTAACCTGGTCGGACCGTCTTATCCTGTGCAGGTAATAGAACATGATGGAATAAAGGATCAGAATGATGAGAGTTATATAGGTACCGTATGCCCACCATGTTTCGTACCAAGCCGGCTTTTTATAGATACGTAGTTCTGTGACGTCGTCTTTCCAGTAGCCGTATTCATCTGTAGAGCGTACCTTGAAAGTATGATATCCTTTAGGAATTTTATTGTAGAAAGCCGACCGATTACCGGTTTCGGTGTATACCCACTCTTTGTCCATACCATCCATCTTGTAGGCGTATCTTATTCTCGATGTTGCTGTAAATTGAAGAGCGGAGAAGAAGATTTCAAGATTGTTATCTTCGGGCTCCAACCAGATGCTTCGGGTTGATAAATCATTCGACTGGCGTTGGGGATTGAAGAAGAAAGAATTATTGGATACTTTGATATCTGTTATAATGACCGGATTGGAATTGATCTTCTTAGATGGGAATTTTGAGGAAGCCATCGATACAAAGCCACCATGCCCACCGGCATAAAGCTTGCCGTTGAACAAGTCTATGACGTCCTTCTTGAACGAGTTTATCTGAACGGATTCGTCTGAATTTGAATAATGAATGTATCTATCTGACTGGATATCATAGGCAGTCAATTGTCGGTTTGTTAGTATCCAAAGGGTATTCCTGTCATGTTTCATCCCTAAAATAGACTGTCCGGTCATTCCGCATGAGTTGCTGAAGTCCTTCATTATCTCTGAGTTGAGATCCATTTGCAGGATGGAACCTTGAGTAGTGGCAATCCATAAATGATTTTCCTGGATCACTATCTTGTCAATATTGTTACTGGGTAAGGATGAATTCTGGGTTGAGTATTGTTTAATCGGTTTCAGTTTATCCCCTAAAGAAACCTTATGTAAACCGGAATCTTCGGTTGCCAACCAGATGTTACCGTGTCCGTCTTCTGCAATAGATGTAATGTTGGGCAGAGAGAATTCGGGGATGATAAGGTCTTTGCTGTCCGGTTTTAGATAGAGCTGTCCGGTGGTAGCTACCCATAAATTCCCCTTACTGTCTTCATACATGGATGTAATGTTGCCAGTAGTCCCCTTTGGTGTATATAAGTCCTTTGCCAGTAGGTACTCAATTTCTCTTTTACTGTTTAGTTTTGCCTTGTAGAGGGTGGGTTGGTCTCTGCATCCCAGCCAGAATTCTCCCGGCTGTTTCGAACGGAGGATATATCCTATATTATGCACTCCGGAATTTGTATTCGAGTAGTCATAGAATTTATCTTGTTCTATGTCATACCAGCAGAGTCCCCAACGTTCCTGATTGAACCAGAGCCCGTTGTTGGGGTCAATACCCAGAGTGGTTATATTCGTGTCGAAACCTACATGTCTTTTCAGTTTGGGCAAGAAGTTATTAGCTATGGCAGGATTTCCCATTAGCAAGTGATACCCGCTGTCATAGGCCCCGGCCCAAAGGTTGCCTTCCCTGTCTTTGATGATCTGGCTGAACATTTTGTTATAATCGAACATATACGAGCTGAGGTCCACTTTTTCCAGATGTCCGTCCGCCACTTTGAAAGCATAAAGTTCGTGGTAGCCGAATATCCATATATAGCCGTAAACATCATCTTGTACTACACTGAAGAAGGCGGTTTCAGGCTGGTGCAGTTTTTCATTGAAGATTTCTTGATGCGTGTACATTCTATCCTCTGTTGCATCCGGATGAAAACGGTAGATACCGTCTCCCCAAGTCAATATCCAATATTGGTCATCTTTGTCCTGAAATATTTTAAACGGATTATTATTCGCTCCGAGTGTAGGGAAACTCATAAATGTATCTGTATTCTTGAGATACTTATATAAACCTCCTCCCCATGTGCATACCCATATATTGCCGAAATGATCTTCATATATTGAGTTTATACCATTATTGGGAACCGCCGGGATCAAATTTCCGTAGCGCTTCTTCAATGAATAGTCTGAATTATAGTGAGAAACCTGATTACGGGTACATATCCATAGTTCTTTCCGGCTATCTACTAACATGAAGTTTATCCATGTATTCTGGATTTCTGTATCTGGGAATGGCCGTATCTGATAGTTGCTTTTATCCACCAAATTAACCCCCTGTCTTGTTCCTACCAGCAGATAATTATCATCTTCAGCAAAACACCAGATGAAGTCATCGGTTAATAAATGAGGCTGGTTAAAGTCTGATTTGAAAGTCTGGAGTTGGTATCCGTCATATCGTCCTAAGCCGTTTTTAGTTCCTAACCAGATGAACCCATTCTGATCCTGATGTAAGTCTATTACTTCATTGGAAGGCAGCTGCTCCAGAAAAGGCATTTGTTTGGCTATTATTTGCTGTGCATTTGAGGAAATGCTCATTAATAGGAAGATGACAATGAGAAAGGGGGATACATATATCTGAATTTCTGTACGATGAATTCTGTTTTCCATAATGTTACAAGGTATTTTCTTTGGTGGCGATTGCAAAAATAGGGTATTATTGGCAATACTTCAATCAAAATGGCATTTTTGTAAACCTCCCTGTGAAGTATGGGCATAAAAAAAGGAGTACCGCTGTACTCCAACCTTTGTTAACCTTAAATCTAATACTATGAAAAACACAGTGCAAAGATACGTACTTCTGGGATATCTGCAAATAAAACAAATAAAAAAGAGTGTTTTATAACATGTTTTAGTAAAAGTGTTGTTTTTGTTAAGGCTTACTAAGGATTTGAGTCCCCCCAGTACTTGTTTTCTAAAAAAGAATTATCTTTGCATGGCTGCGAAAATAGCTGCACTTTTGCATATTAATAAATTTATAAAGAACAACTACTGTGAGCGAAGAAGATATTGTCCTTACCCCGATGATGAAACAGTTCTTGGACCTGAAAGCCAAGCATCCTGATGCCGTTATGCTGTTTCGTTGCGGCGACTTCTATGAAACTTATTCTACTGATGCTGTTGTTGCAGCCGAAATCCTGGGAATTACCCTGACTAAGCGTGCCAATGGTAAAGGAAAGACTGTTGAAATGGCGGGATTCCCTCATCATGCACTGGATACGTATCTGCCTAAACTGGTACGTGCCGGGAAGCGTGTAGCCATCTGTGACCAGTTGGAAGACCCGAAAATGACCAAGAAACTGGTGAAGCGGGGTATTACGGAACTGGTAACTCCTGGTGTTTCCATCAATGATAATATACTGAATTACCGGGAGAATAACTTTCTGGCTGCCGTACATTTTGGTAAGGGAACGTGCGGTGTGGCATTTCTCGATATATCTACGGGTGAGTTTCTTACAGCAGAAGGGCCTTTCGACTATGTAGACAAGCTATTGAATAACTTCGCGCCCAAAGAAGTACTTTTTGAACGTGGTAAGCGGGGGATGTTCGAGGGAAATTTCGGAAGTAAGTTCTTTACTTTCGAACTGGACGACTGGGTATTTACAGAGACCACCGCCCGGGAGAAACTTCTGAAGCATTTTGAAACGAAGAATCTGAAAGGTTTTGGTGTAGAGCATCTCAAGAATGGTATCATCGCTTCGGGAGCCATCCTGCAATATCTCATCATGACGCAGCATACCCAAATCGGGCATATCACTTCTTTGGCACGTATTGAAGAAGATAAATACGTCCGTCTGGATAAATTCACGGTCCGTAGCCTTGAGCTGATAGGCAGCATGAATGATGGAGGCAGCAGTTTGCTGAACGTGATTGATAAAACGATCAGCCCGATGGGAGCCCGCTTGCTGAAACGTTGGTTGGTGTTTCCGTTGAAAGATGTACTGCCTATCAATGAACGCTTGAATGTAGTGGAATATTTTTTCCGTCAGCCGGATTTCAAAGAACTGATCGAAGAACAGTTGCATTTGATAGGTGATCTGGAACGTATCATCTCTAAAGTGGCTGTAGGACGTGTTTCTCCTCGTGAAGTAGTTGCATTAAAGGTAGCTTTGCAGGCTATTGAGCCTATTAAGGAAGCTTGTCTGGAGGCGGATAATGCTAGTCTGAACCGTATCGGTGAACAACTGAATATCTGTAAGTCCATTCGCGACCGCATTGAAAAAGAGATTAATAATGATCCTCCGTTGCTGATAAACAAAGGTGGTGTTATGAAGTCAGGCGTCAATGCCGAATTGGATGAATTACGCCAGATAGCTTATTCCGGTAAAGATTATCTGCTACAGATACAGCAACGGGAAAGTGAACTGACTGAAATTCCCAGTCTGAAAATCGGTTACAACAATGTATTCGGTTACTATATTGAAGTGCGCAATACACATAAGGATAAAGTACCACAGGAGTGGATACGTAAACAGACCTTGGCCAATGCCGAACGTTACATTACACAAGAGCTGAAAGAGTACGAAGAGAAAATTCTCGGCGCCGAAGATAAGATATTGATACTGGAAACCCAGCTCTACATGGAATTGGTGCAGGCTCTAAGTGAGTTTATTCCTGCCATTCAGGTGAATGCAAACCAGATCGCGCGTCTGGACTGTTTGCTGTCTTTTGCCAATGTGGCACGTGAGAATAACTATATACGTCCTGTCATCGAAGATAACGATGTTCTGGATATCCGCCAGGGACGACATCCGGTTATCGAAAAGCAACTTCCCATAGGAGAGAAGTACATTGCCAATGATGTGGTGCTGGATAGTAGCTCGCAACAGATCATCATCATTACCGGTCCGAACATGGCGGGTAAGTCTGCATTGCTGAGACAGACGGCGTTGATAACGCTACTGGCGCAGATTGGCAGCTTCGTACCTGCCGAGAGTGCACATATCGGTTTGGTAGATAAGATATTTACCCGTGTAGGTGCCAGTGATAATATCTCTGTCGGAGAGTCTACTTTCATGGTGGAAATGAACGAGGCGGCTGATATTTTGAATAACCTTTCTTCGCGCAGTCTGGTGCTTTTTGACGAGTTGGGACGAGGTACGTCTACGTACGACGGTATTTCTATTGCCTGGGCAATTGTAGAGCATATCCATGAACACCCTAAAGCCAAGGCACGTACGTTGTTTGCTACGCACTATCACGAGTTGAACGAGATGGAGAAAAGCTTCAAGCGTATCAAGAACTACAATGTTTCCGTTAAGGAGGTGGATAATAAGGTCATTTTCCTGCGTAAACTGGAACGTGGCGGTAGTGAACACTCCTTTGGTATCCATGTGGCAAAGATGGCAGGTATGCCGAAAAGTATCGTAAAACGTGCGAATGACATTCTGAAACAGCTTGAGGCGGACAATCGTCAGCAAGGTATTGCAAGTAAGCCGATGGCGGAAGTAGGAGAGACGCGTGGCGGCATGCAGCTTAGCTTTTTCCAGCTAGAAGATCCTGTGCTCTGCCAGATACGTGACGAGATTTTGAATTTAGATGTGAATAATCTGACCCCGCTGGAGGCATTGAATAAATTGAATGATATTAAGAGGATTGTAAAAGGGAAGTAAAGCTTCCCTTTTTTATTCTTATCCAGTGACGCTATTCGTTGATAGAATCCATATCTGTCAATTCTTTCTTCACACTATCCTTCTGCTGTTCCCTATATTGGCGTGGTGGCATACCGAAACGCTGGGAGAATAACTTATAGAACGTTCCGCGGTTATTGAAACCTGTCTTGTCCATAATTTCCTCAATGGTATAGTTCTTTGTCAGCAGCAGTCGCTCGGCCATTGTGAGGCGATATTCTTTGATGATATCAGCAGGAGATTTGTCTGTTATAGGTTTTAATTTACGGTAGAACTGACGGGTGCTATAGCCCAGGTCACTGCTCAATAGTTCAACGGATAAGTCAGGGTTTGTGATATTCTTTTCTATGGTTTCTATCACCTTATCCAGGAATTCCTGATCTTCTTTGTGGATACAGTTCCCGTTTTCCACTTTGAATGAACTGAATATGGAACTATAATATTCTTTCAGGTCCGATTCTCTTTTAATCAATCGGTAGACTACTTTCTCTAAGTATTTTACATTGAAAGGTTTCGTCACATACACTTCTGCACCAGCCTCAATGCCTTTCACCTGATCGTCTTCGTGATGAAGGGCAGACAGTAGAATGAGTGGAATATGGCTCCATAACTTGTTTTGCTTGATTTTCTGGGCAAAGGAAAGCCCGTCTATTTCAGGCATCATCACATCTGAAATAATCAGATCCGGCTGCTTCAGTTCCAGGCTGGTCAAAGCTTCTGCAGCGTTATTGAAAGATAATACATTGTATTTATCTACAAATATTTCCGAGACGAACCATAACATAGAAGGATCGTCGTCAATGATCATAACCGTGTGCTTGGAAGTGTCAAAATTAACAGTGGTCTGTTCCAGTTCCATGGGCTCCGTATTTGTATTCAGAGGTCCTGTTGCATACACTTTTTGGGGTGTTTCTGCTTCCTGTGCAGTGGGCGATAGTTCCGGTAAAGTGACTGTAAATGTAGTTATCTCATTCTGAATACTGCTGACATTGATTTCACCGTTCAACAGAGTAACCATATTCTTACAAATAGCCAATCCCAGCCCATTCCGTGAATTCTTGCCATTCATTTCAAAAGAATCCAATATCTTATAGCGATCGAATATCTTTGCAAGATTCTCTTTCGCTATCCCCTTTCCTGAGTTGGATATATTAAGGATTAGAAGCTGGTTTTCTACTTTCAGACCGATGGTGATATTCCCTTCTTCCGGAGTATATTTGAAAGCATTTGAGATCAGGTTATTGACGATCTTACTGAAACAACTGATATCCGTATTCCATTCAATGTCCGGTTCAATATCCAACCGATAGTTCAGATTCTTATTTTCAGCCAATTCACAGAAGGATTCCGCTATGTTCCGGAGTTTGTCTGATACGGATAATCTTTGGATAGAAAGCACCTTATGACCGGTTTCCAGCCTGCGGAATTCCAGCAGTTCCAGAATCAAACCATTCAGTTTTTCTGTATTCTGCTGTATCATCTTCCCGTATTTGCGGATGTACGAATCAGATTGCGGGTAGGCAAGTATCTTTTCGCACGGACCATAAATCAACGTCAGTGGTGTACAGAATTCATGAGTGATGTTGGTAAAGAAGCGCAGCTTGGACTCATAGACTTCTTCTTTCTTTTCCCGGTTCAATTTCTCAATCATGCGGTGCTGCTTCCGGCGGTATTGATGAACTATCCTGTAAACAGCAAGAATGCAGAACAAAGCGATTAATATGAAATAGAGAATATATGCCCAATTACTTAAATACCAGGGAGGAGTAATCTGAATCAGAAGTTTCTGCGGTTCGCACTCTTTTCCATTCATGTTATTCTTGTATTTCACTAACAAAGTATATTGTCCGGGTGCAAGATTGGAGAAGATGGCGCTGGCCGATGTTCCACTTTCTATCCATTGGCTGCTTACTTCGTCCAATTTGTAAGAATAAGAGTAATTGTTACCATTTATATAATCTATTGCCATAAAGTCGATGCAGAAGAAATTCTGGCTATAATCCAGCTGAAGTATCTCCTTTCCTTTTTTGTCGTGGAGAAAATCATGAATATTGTATTCTTTTCCGAAGATAGATAATCCCTTCAGGTTTATTTGAGGCATATAGTCTGCCATAATATAAGCGTTAGGCTTGACGGTAACAAATCCGTTTGTCCCTCCGAAGAACAAAGTTTCGGTCCGCAAGTCTTTATAGAAAGCTCCATCACTGAATTCAGTGACTTCCAGTCCGTTTTCCCGGTCGTAAGTCTGCCCGGTATTGGTTTTAGGATTGAACCTTACTAGTCCTTGATTCGTGCTGATCCAAAGGTTATTTTGCTGGTCTTCCAAAATGCCATGTACTGTGTTGTTTGAGAAAAGGTCAGCCCTGTCATGATAATGTGAGTAATCTTCATTGAAGTGAAGTAGTCCGGAACTGGTTCCCAGCCAATATCCTTTCTCATTTTTATAAATGGCGAAAATATCATTGGCTGTCTGACTGTTCACTACATTATCAAACCTGTATGGAGTTAGCTGTTCGGTTTCGACATTGAGCCGGTAGGCTCCATAGCCACGATTACCGAACCAAAGGATAGAATCATTCTCCTGGAAGGAGGTAAAGAAATAATTGGAAGCCATACGCCCGTCATCCAGAACAATTCTGGTAGCCGATTTAACGGAAGGAGAGCTACCGGCTTTATCCAAAATAACTTTTACGATACCTTCACCTACAGTGGATACCCATAAAGTGGTATCATTTAATTCGTTGATGGAGTGTACATATTTCACCTTCTTTCCATCGGCTATCACTGTAAACGCTTTCAGCTGTTTATTCTGGTATGAATAGTAGTTAAGCCCGTTTTCCGTTCCAATCCATAGCCTGTTCGCAGAACCGGGGGCAAAGCAATAGACGGTGTTGTCGGTTAAGGTACTGTTGCTGATGGAAATCCGGTCGAAAGAAACTGCTGCATTGGTTTCCGGAGAATAATTCCTGATACGTAATATACCTCCTCCTTTGGTTCCTATCCATAAGGTTTGTTCCTCGTCGTAGTAAACGGTACGTACGGGGTTGTTTATCTGGTATACAGGAGTATCCAGCAGTGTATTGGTAATGGAGAAAGCATCATTGAAATACATGTATACCCCTTGTCCGTCTGTTCCTATCCAAACAATATCCTGATATTTGTCCTTCATCAGGCAGAAGATGCCGGAATGGATTTCTGTATCTTGCATCTGGTATTTTATTTTCTGATCGGACATATATTTCAATACGATCAATCCGCTGCTTTTGAAGCCAATGTAATAGTCGTTTTGTTGTTTGATGATGGAAGAAACTTCTCCGCGTGTTTCGACTTCTGCTTTGAGATCTGCAATAAAGTATTGCTGTTGATTTCCGAAGTCATATTCATAGAGTGAGTAGGTCTTATCGATGAAATAGACCAGGTCTTCTTCTGCGAATGCCCATAATAACTGTTCGGAATGTTTGAAAAGATTGTTGGGGGTGAGGGCTATCTCTTCTTTATTCTTGATTATCTGATAGCTGCGGGTATCATTATTCGAAGTGAATACCCATAGAATATTGTTTTTGTCGATGATAGTGGATAATACGTGTCCGAATGCTATTTGAGGTACTTCCAACTTTTGGAAGAGTTGTTTTTCCGGTTGATAGTAATAGATATATCCGTCGTCTTTTACAATGAAAAGGTCATTATCCCTGCTTTTTGCCATATAGTTCTTGTCTTTGAACTCCGTAAAGCTTTTGGATGTCTGGAGTTTGGTATCCAGACGGTCCAGTCCATAGTTGGTCTGTATCCATAATACATCCTTTTCAGTCTCCATGATGTCATTAATCAGGTTTCCGGATAATGGGGCTTTCGTCGGGTTGACAGGATTATATACATGGATATTGGTGCCGTCGAAAATATTCAGACCATCACATGAACCGATCCAGATGACTCCCTGATGATCCTGGTAAAGGGATAAGATAGCACTGTTGGATAAGCCGTTTTTGTTTGAAAATTGCCGTAGACTGTATGCATGAATCAAATGCGGAAAGCAGCATAAGATGCAGATAAGCAGTGAAAATTGAGGGAAGTAGTGTTTGTTTTTCATATCTGTATATCGGACTAATTAGGTATTGCAAAGATAGAGAATTATGGTAGGATATGGTTGGGAAGCATAGAAAAAAGAGTAATACTTTTCTGACTTTTTTGTGCGTTTTACAGCCATAGCCATGTAATTACACTTTTATGGCATAAATATAGGTATGCTTTTAGGCAAGTGCCGCTATTTTTGCGATTGATAAATATCTGTATTATTCACAATAGAATATTTTACTATGAAATTACCAGTTATCCTATTAGCATCTGCGCTGCTTTGTTCAGGTAGTATGCATGCACAGAGTGCAAAACCGGAGAAAAAAGTGAAAGCTTATATGGTGGCAGATGCCCACCTGGATACCCAATGGAATTGGGATATCCAAACCACCATCAAAGAGTATGTTTGGAATACCTTGTCCCGTAATCTGTTTTTGTTGAAGAAGTATCCCGATTATATCTTCAATTTTGAAGGAGGTGTCAAATATGCTTGGATGAAAGAATACTTTCCCAGTGAATATGAGCAACTCAAAGCATTTGTGCGTTCAGGTCGCTGGCATATCAGTGGCAGTAGTTGGGAAGCATCGGATGTGCTGGTACCCTCTGTTGAGTCTTCCATTCGTAACATCCTGCTTGGACAGGAATATTACAGAAAAGAGTTCGGGACAGAAAGTACGGATATTTTCTTGCCCGACTGTTTTGGCTTTGGCTGGACGTTGCCTACTATTGCCAAACATTGCGGTCTCATCGGCTTTTCCTCGCAGAAACTCGACTGGCGTAACCATCCTTTTTATGGAGAGAGCAAACATCCTTTTATGCTTGGATTGTGGAAGGGGATTGACGGTTCTTCTATTATGCTTGCTCATGGCTATGATTATGGTAAGCGCTGGAATAACATTGACCTGTCGGAAGATAAAGAATTGTTGGTACTGACTAAGCGCACTCCATTGAATACGGTTTATCGCTATTATGGTACGGGTGATACGGGTGGTTCTCCCTCAATAGGCTCTGTCAGTTCTGTAGAGAAAGGTATCAAGGGGAACGGACCGTTAGAAATAATCAGCGCAACGAGCGATCAGTTATTCAAGGATTATCTTCCTTATGAAAAACATTCGGAATTGCCCGTTTTCAACGGTGAATTGCTGATGGATGTACATGGAACCGGATGTTATACTTCGCAAGCTGCCATGAAGCTTTATAACCGTCAGAATGAACTTTTGGGAGATGCTGCCGAAAGAGCGGCCGTAGCAGCGGATTGGTTGGGTATAGCCGGTTATCCGGGTGAAAGTCTGACAGAAGCATGGAAGCGTTTCATTTTCCACCAATTCCATGATGACCTTACCGGTACCAGTATCCCACGTGCTTATGAGTTTTCGTGGAATGATGAATTGCTTTCATTAAAGCAATTTTCAGGTGTTCTGACAGCTTCGGTAGGGGCTGTTTCTGAGAAAATGGATACTCGCGTCAAGGGGATTCCGGTTGTGTTCTACAATGCACTCGGATTTCCGGTTACGGATGTAGCGGAGGTAGCGATTGAAGCTCCCAAATTCCCTAAAGGTGTCAGTGTTTATAATGCGGAAGGCAAGCAAGTTGCTTCCCAATTACTTTCTTACCGGAATGGAACTGTGTATTTATTGATAGAAGCAACTGTACCTGCTACAGGATATGCCGTGTATGATGTCCGACTTTCCGGAAGCCAGAAGCAGGCAGATTCTTTTGTTTCAGAAACAACAGTGGAGAACTCTGTCTATAAAATCTCATTGGATAAGCAGGGAGATATAATCTCGCTTTACGATAAGAAAAACAATAAAGAACTTGTTAAGGACGGCAAATCTATTCGTCTGGCTCTTTTTACTGAGAATGAATCATATAATTGGCCAGCTTGGGAGATTCTGAAAAAGACTATTGACCGTGCACCTGTTTCTATTACTGAAGACGTGAAAATGAATCTGTGTGAGAATGGTGCCCTGCGCAAGACTTTGTGTATAGAAAAGCGCCATGGCAAATCGTTGTTCCGTCAGTATATCCGGCTTTACGAGGGAGAATTGGCTGACCGTATAGACTTTTACAATGAGATAAACTGGCAGTCAACGAATGCACTGCTGAAAGCGGAATTCCCCTTGAATGTTGATAACGAAAAGGCGACCTACGATCTGGGTATAGGCAGCGTTCAGAGAGGTAATAATATATTGACCGCTTATGAAGTATATGCCCAATATTGGGCGGATTTAACCGATAGTGACGGCAGTTATGGTGTTTCTATTATGAATGACAGTAAATATGGCTGGGATAAACCTGATAATCATACACTCCGCCTGACATTGCTTCATACACCCGAGACTAAGAACAACTATCCGTATCAGGACCGTCAGGACCTGGGATATCATACTTTCACTTATAGTTTGGTAGGGCATGCCGGCGGTTTGGATAAGGCGCAGGTCGTTAAGGAGTCTGAAGTATTGAATCAGCGTCTGAAGGCTTTTGCTGCCGAGAAACATTCCGGAACATTGGGCAAAGCCTTTTCTTTCGCATCTTCGGACAATAGTAACGTTGTCATCAAAGCTTTGAAGAAAGCGGAAAGTTCGGACGAATATGTGGTGCGTGTGTACGAAACGGGTGGCAAAGCTCCACAAAATGCAGTGCTGACATTTGCAGGAACTATTACAAGTGCCGTTGAAGCAGATGGTACGGAGAAGAGTATAGGAAGTGCGGACTTCAGTGGTAATCAGCTGGAAGTCTCCATACAGCCCAACAGCATCAGGACCTATAAAGTCCGTTTCAATGATAATAAGAAGGAAGAATTGCGATGCGAACAACTGCCTCTCAATTATGACCGTAAATGTTTCAGCTGGAACGAATTTCGTTGGGAGGCTAATTTCGAAGCCGGTTATTCTTATGCCGCTGAATTAATACCTGCCGATATAACTGTTAATCGTGTTCCTTTCCATCTGGAAACAAAAGAAGAAATGAATGGTATGTTATGTAGCGGAAATACCTTGCAGCTGCCTGCCGGACATTCCTATAACCGTTTGTATATACTGGCTGCTGCGGCAACTGCTGAAGAAGATGTTAGAGGCGTATTCCAGGCAGGGAAGAATTTGCAGGAGATTGTCGTTCCTTCTTATACCGGTTTCATCGGACAATGGGGGCATACAGGCCATACACAAGGCTATTTGAAAGATGCAGAAGTGGCCTATGTCGGTACACACCGCCATTCCGCTGAGGGAGATCATGCTTATGAGTTTACTTATATGTTCAAGTTTGCCATTGACATCCCTGCTAAAGCAACTGAGGTTATCCTGCCCGATAATAAAGATATTGTTATTTTTGCTGCTACATTGGTTGAAGAACCATATGCACCTGTTAAAGTACTATCTACTTTATTCCAGACTGCCAATGAAGATGATACCAGCTTGCAGAAGACAGCAGAACTGAAGATCAATCTGTTGAAACCGGAACATATCGTTGCTTGGTCGGGATATACCAACGACAATGAGAAACCTGCATTTCTCATTGATGGAAACGAGAATACTAAATGGTGCGATACCTCTATGCTTCCTAACTATATTGATTTTGATTTGGGAATGGAAAAGGAAATAAGCGGTTGGAAGATGGTGAATGCTGCTCAGGAAAGCTATTCTTATATCACTGGCAGCTGCTTCTTGCAAGGCCGGAATAACCCGAATGAAGCATGGCGCACATTGGACTTTGTAACCGGAAACAAGCAGAATGTTATCAACCGTTCTTTGGGTAAGACTGAGAAGGTACGCTATCTGCGTCTGTTGGTTACTCAACCGGTACAGGCCGCTAATGGCAAGGACACACGTATTTATGAGTTTGCAGTTTTTTAATAACTCGTTGACGGAATTAATGTCTTTCTGTAAGGTTATGAATTAATTCACCACGGAGTCTCACAGAGTTTTTACCAACTATCCGTTCTGAATAAATCACCCATGCATAAAAAAGGACATCTAACTTAATAGATGTCCTTTTCAAATAATGTATATGATGTGTTACTTCTTGGAATAATGAAATCTCATAGAGAAGATGTGAACCTCAATTATATCATCATTCACAGAGTAGACAAGACGATGTTCAACACTGATTCGTCTTGACCATTTACCTGCCAATTCATATTTTAGCGGCTCTGGCTTTCCTAATCCTGTGTAGGGATGTTCTGCAATGTCATTCAGCAAAGCTGTGATTTTATTCAGAATGGCTTTATTACCACTTTGTGAGAAGTAAAGATATTCCTTTCGTGCTTGTTCTGACAATGTTATTCTGTACATGACACCCTATTTAAGAAATCGTCTATGCTTTCTCCTTCATTTTGTGATATGAAATTGCCATTCTTTATGTCTTCCTCGCCTTTGCGTATGGCCTCCATCATTTCAGGTGAGGACATGATATATTCAGTTTCTCTCAAAGAGTTATATTCATCCAGAGAAATCATCACTACTCCCTTCCCATTTCCGCGATTAATAATTACTGTATCGCAATCGTCAACTACTGCGTCAATGTACCCTTTAAGGTTCGCTCTTAAATCTGTATAATTAGCTGTTCTCATAATTCTTCCTTTTTATGATTATGCAAATATATGTACTTATATGCGTACCTGCAAGTTTAATTAGTTAATATTTAAAGTCATTGATGGGCTTACTCTGTTCACTAATGAAGCGTCAGGATCAGCCCCCCAATTTTTCATAAACAATTTGATATTTATCCTATTATCCATTTACTGCCCGGTATAAATGAGATGATCTTTGCTGTTACGAAACAGCAAATGAATGTACTCACTGCAATACAAGGTATAGCCGCAACGGTAGGCAGTGCCAGAGTGTGCTTGAATACTGTTACCCACAACCCGAGCCAGAATATATGCATGAGATACATGCCATAGCTGAGTTTTGATGCTTCTGTTAGAATTCGTGGGGGATTTGGACGATTGATGCATGTGAAAATAAGGAATGTACCCGTTGTAAGAAGCACACAATTGATTGTACAGAAAGCCCATCCTATTTCTATTACAGGTGTGGAAAGAATTTCTCCGGGCACAGCCTGGATATAGAATGAATAAATGGTCCATACAGCTCCGATGATCATTAGAATACCTCCTACGGTGAGACGTTTGGAACGGTTCCATGTAAGGTGAACACGTATGTAATGTGCCAATACGAGGTATCCCAGATAGCCTGAGAAATACCATAGCATGTGGTACTCATTCCAGAAACATTGCCCCCATACTTCACCACACCAGCGGTTGAGATACGGCATACATGTTGATAACAGGAATAGCCCAATGAAGAAACGCTCTTCTTTCTTTGTGGCTTTACTCAGCCACGGTGATATGATGGGTATGAACAAATAAAGACTGATCAAAGGATACATAAACCATAAGTGTCCGGCCTGTGATGGGAAGTTCAGTAATATTCGCGACATATCGTTCAATGATGTCTCTCCATTGATCGCTCCCCACAACATTGGTAAGGTACTATAGAGTATCATGAAAATAAAAAATGGTGGCAGGATGCGTAAGCAGCGCTGGCGGTAAAATTGCCATGTGGTCTGTTCTTTTTTCATCGGTGCAAGGAGGAAGGCGGAAACAATCATGAATAGTGGTACTGCCATGCGTGAGAAACCGTCGTAAACTGCTACCCATAGCCGGTCTGTTTCACTGGCCAAATAAGACTGAGGTCCTACCATATCTGTAGAGCCGGCAGCACCATAAAAGTTTTCACTGGCGTGGACCAAAATAACAAGGAAACATGCGAATACGCGTACATAATCTAAAAAAACAATACGTTTCATTTTTTATTTGAGTATTTCTGTTAATAATTTTGTGTTAAAGTAATTCTCAGGGGGAGGAGATTCAAAAAACTTCTCCGGATTAATTGTTAGATTATTCAATTACAGCTGCAAAACCACCATTGCGTGCCAGACTTATAGTTAACTTATCTCCTTTTCTAAGTGTACGCTCTTTCATACGATAATCCATAGCTTGGCGGTTAGCGTTTATTCCGTCTTCAAAAGAGGTCATACGGTAGGTTTGTCCTTCTTTCAGGAAGTTCAGGTTTAGTTCAAAGTCTCGTTGTTGCTCTCTATTATTGGTCATGCCACCGATATACCACTTATCTCCTTTGCGTTTGGCTACGATAGCGTATTCGCCAACTTTGGCTTTCAGAGCAATGGTCTCATCCCAAGTTTGTGGCACTTGGGTGATGAAGCGTGTACATTCGTCATTACGGTAGTAGAGAGTTGGATTGTCTGCCATCATTTGAATTCCGCTTTCGAATATAATGAATAATCCCATCTGATAAGCGCGTGTACCGATACTGGCTGAATTGGGACGCTCGGAACGATAGATCTCCGGTTGCATACTCAGCATAGCGCCCGGAGTATAATCCATCGGCCCTACTGCATTTCTCATGAAAGGCAGATAAATGCTATTGTCCGGTTGGCATCCACCCATTTGCTCCATACCTCTTACCCCTTCATAAGAAAGGACATTGGGGTATTTGTATTCCAGACCTGCCGGTTTAAATGATCCGTGGAAATCGACGAACAGATGATGCTCGGCTGCTTCTTTGGCAACTCTTTCATAATAGTTTACCATCCATTAGTCGCTTCTGTCCATAAAATCAATTTTGACACCTTTCACGCCCCATTTTTCAAATGTATCGAACAAACCGAAGTTCTTTTCTACCGTTAACCATGTCAGCCAAAGTACAATTCCTACATTCTTTTCTTTACCGTAGCGGATAAGTTCATGAACATCCACTGTTGGATTGGGAGTATAAGGATCTCTTGTGGACATGGCCCAGCCTTCATCCATGATGATATAAGGTATTCCATAGTGGGCGGCAAAGTCAATGAAATATTTATAAGTATCCAGATTACAGCCTGCTACAAAGTCTACATCCGCTCCGTAAGGGGTGGCACCATTCCACCATTCCCAGCTTGCCAATCCCGGTTTAATCCAAGAAGTATCCTTCAATACATTTTTTTGTGCGAGCTGATAGGTCATGGTATTCTCTATTAATTGTTCGTCGTTTGTGCTGATGACAAAGTAGCGCCAGGGGAAACTGCGTTTTCCATTGGTTCGGGCAATGTAGCTTGCTTCTTTCTCTATTTTGAGGCTACGGTCTCCGTCTTCACCGAATTCCAGAGGAACTTTAGGAAATATGGAAGACATGCTGTTATCGCCATTACTTTTAAAAAACAAAGCCGGATAGTCTGTCAAATCTGATTCACTGATCAGGATTTTATATTCTTTCCGTGTATCTATAAGTACAGGTAGGAGTATCATTGGATCTGACGTTTTCCATTCATTACTTTGTATGTGGCGGTACTCTTCTTCATAAGCTGTTTTAAAACCGCCCGGTTGCTGCACATGAAGCAGATAATTCTCCGGGAAGTTTATCTGAAGAGTTTCGCTGTTCACATCGATTATTCCTTTCTTGTCTGTAATGAAACGATAGGCGACTCCGTCATTGAATGCACGGAATTCAATAGAATAATCTCCTTTGAATTTCAGTAGTAGTTGATTGTATGTGTTGGATACGATGGAATATTTTAGTGGAATTACCGGTGTAAGTGATTCGTTTACATTTTTGGAGCTTGTTTTTGTGAGTTTTGGGTGGCTACCCAGTTGTTGCTTACCTACCTCTATTTGAAGATTGCATTGTTTCAGTAAAGTGTCGTTCCCGTAAATGATATCATAACTGATTTTGTCTGAAAGGCTGATCGACACCTGTATATTTCCATCCGGAGATTGGAGTTTCTGTATCTTTTGCCCATAGATGTGCAGGGCTGCACAAAGACCTGCTAATAGGAATAAATGTTTCTTCATGGTATTTGTTTTTTAATTTTCTTTGTGTACAAAAGTAATGGATTTCATAGATTTATAATTATGTATTTATGACATAGTTGTATATTTCTCTAGCATTATTGTAAGGTTGAGTGTACTTGTATGCTAGCCCCATTCACCTATAATAAGTCTACTTTTCAGACTCCCGATTACGAATATATTCCAGTAAAATGTAGTGCGCGGGGCGCGACATTGTACCATGGTCGAATCCGTCCAGTTCGTAGAGATGAGCTGCCGGATGGCCTGTTAGCTTAAGCATACGCCACATATAAGCATTTTCTTCGTAGCGGCCCAACATTTCACGTTCACGATCGCCACAAATCAACAGAATAGGGGGACAATCTTTGCGGACGTAGTATAAAGGAGCAGCTTCATCAATCAATGGCTGAAGATCGGATATGCCTCTGTCTCTACGGTTTTGGAAGTGTGTGATCATCTGTCCACTGAATGGTATGAGCGCTGCAAACTTATCAACATCTACATCATATTTAGCCAGACGTCGTTTGTCTAACCCTATCATGGAGACTAAGTAACCGCCAGCGGAATGTCCGGCTAAGTAAATTTTGTTGGGGTCTCCTCCATAACGTTCGATATTCTTCATTACCCAGGCAGCTGCTGCGGCAGCATCATCCACGCAATCATCAGTAGTGATACTGGCGTTTATGGCTTTCGGGTCCTTGTTGCCTGCGCAGAGACGGTAGCTTACCCCGACAATACAGAGACCTTGCCCTTGCAGCTCTCTCGGGAGCTCACGGTCACCTACCGTCAGTCCACCACCGTGATACCATACTACAGTCGTAAAGTTTGTCTTATTTGTCGGATAGTAAACATCTAACAAACATTTTTTCTGTACATACTCATTCTTGCTATCGGGACGATAACTGATAGCCTTATCCGTTCTGTATTCTTGTGCCAGAAGTGTACCTGCACATAGTAGCAGGTACATTAACCAAAGTGTTCTTTTTCTTTTCATATTGTTTGATATCATGATTATTTCTCTTTATCTGAGAAAGAATAGGGGAAGCTATCCGGTTCAGTTCCGCGTTTATAGTTGGGTTGGCTGTCCATGTCGAACCTGATTTTGGCACCTTTTATCAATAAGGAGTGGTTCAGATAATTCTTGTCATACTTCTTGCCATTGTATCGTACATCGCTGATATAGCGGTTTTCATCGCTATTTAGGGGCGCAGAAATCTCGATAGTTTTGCCATTTTCCAGATGTATCTTGGCATTTCTGAAGAGTGGTGCGCCCAACACGTATTCGTCCGTACCCGGGCAGACGGAATAAAAACCTAATGCCGACATGACATACCAGGCTGAAGTCTGTCCGTTATCTTCGTCTCCGCAATATCCGTCAGGGGTTGGCTGGTAAAGACGGTTCATCACTTCGCGTACCCAATACTGTGTTTTCCAGGGTTGCCCGGCGTAGTTATAGAGATAAATCATGTGTTGTATGGGCTGGTTGCCATGTGCGTATTGCCCCATGTCAATGACCTGCATTTCGCGCATTTCGTGTATCAGGCTTTGCCGGGTATTAGTGTTTGCGCCGAATACGGGCGGCGTAGTAAATACAGAGTCGAGCATAGCAACAAAGTTCTTGTCACCTCCCATCAGGTTAATTAAGCCCCGCATATCATGGAATACGGACCAGGAATAATGCCAGCTGTTTCCTTCGGTGAAAGCGTCTCCCCACTTCAACGGGTTGAACGGAGACTGGAATTTGCCATCCTCATTCTTGCCGCGCATCAGTTTATGTTCGGGATCATACAGATTCTTATAGTTCATGGCTCTCTTTGCAAAGATCTCAATTTCCTTTTTAGGCTTGTTCAAGGCCTTACCCAGCTGATAGATGCACCAGTCATTGTAAGCATACTCCAGTGTGCGGGCTGCATTTTCATTGATGCCTACGTTGTAAGGAACATAACCGAGCTTATTGTAGTAGTCATAGCCCAGACGTCCGGTAGAAGAAACCTGCGGATGTACCGCATTAGCTCCGTGCTTTACAGCTTCCCAAAGAGTTTCGATATCATATCCTTTCAGACCTTTCAGGTAAGCATCGGCAACTACCGAAGCCGAGTTGTTGCCAACCATACAGCCTCTGTGTCCCGGGCTTGCCCATTCCGGCAGGAAGCCGCTTTCTTTGTAGGTATTTACCAGTCCTTCCTGCATCTTCATGTTCATAGACGGATACATCAGGTTCAGGAAAGGGAAAAGACAACGGAACGTATCCCAAAAACCGGTATCGGTAAACATATATCCCGGACGGATTTCACCATTATAAGGACTATAATGAACCGTCTCTCCCTTAGCATTCACCTCATAGAACATACGGGGAAACAGCACCGAACGATACAGGCAGGAGTAGAAAGTACGCAAATGGTCGATATCATCATCTTCCACTTCGATGCGTCCCAAAACCTCGTTCCAGACCTTACGTCCTTTTGCCGCAATCTGTTCAATGTTATCCTTGCCCAACTCTTTCAAGTTCAGTTCCGCATGTTCGGGGCTGATGAAAGAAGAAGCTACACGTACATTTACCTGTTCGCCTTTACGGGTTTTGAAGCCGATCAATGCGCCGGCATGCTTATCGTTGGCTTCCAGTTTATTGGTATCGATGTTACCATTGGCAACAGCTGCCGTATAAGTAAAAGGCTTGTCAAACTCCAGTACAAAGTAATTCTTGAAGTTTGCGGGAACACCGCCACTGTTCTTGGTCGTATAACCGATAATCTTGTTTTCCGAAGGGATGACTTTCACAAACGAACCGTTGTCGAAAGCATCTACAACCACATAAGAGTGATCGTTCTCAGGGAAAGTGAAGCGGAATGCTGCCGCTCTTTCTGTCGGAGCAATCTCGGTTACTACATCATGGTCGGCAAGGTATACTTTGTAATAGTAAGG
>ENA-OZXH01000041-OZXH01000041.1-human-gut-metagenome-genome-assembly--contig:-NODE-41-length-38687-cov-5.441007_pt1 | contig 38687 bp, 23 predicted proteins | sample MGYA00243542_ERZ654097 | MGnify/ENA primary metagenome ERZ654097 (study PRJEB26926, sample SAMN06165280) | human gut metagenome | biome: ENVO:00009003; feature: ENVO:2100002; material: ENVO:00002003...
ATACGAGATGAGCGCTAGTCTCGTGGGCTCGGAGATGTGTATAAGAGACAGATGTTGTACTGTATTTCATAATCCATATGAAATACCCCAATTTTTCTTTTTAAATTATGTTTGCGGATATAATCTATGCATAAATTTAATAGTACACCGCTATCTTTGCCTCCTGAAAATGAGATGTAAATATTATCAAAATTCTGAAAAATGACATGTAATCTTTCTTGGGCAAGGTCATATACGTTTTGCTTTCTTATGTCTTGCATTGTTTTTTTAGTATTGTTCGTTTATTTGCTGCAAAAGTAATAAAAAAAGATCAGATAGATAAAATGTATAAACATATACAAATTCCGGAGATACTTCCTAATCCGATTCTCCCTGCTGACTTTTACATCTCGTATAGCCTTTATCTCATCAGTAGATAGCCAGATATCACGCACTGATTTCTCCGGTATTTTATATCCGTCAAACGGATAAGTTTCATGTGTTATAAACTTGCACTGGAGATTTAATTTAGTGCATTGAAAACCAAAATAATATCCCTTTTGTTATGATAGAATAGGGAAATCCCTATAATCATTTGGGGAAATTCTCCTGTATGCGGTAAAATCCATCGCTATCTTTGTGACGTGATAAAATGGATTAATGTAAAACCTATAAACCACACCCATATGAAAAAGATTGTTTTTTTATCGCTTTTTGCCTTGTGCCTCCCTTGGATGGTTTCGGCGCAGAGCATAGATGACGACCTTTACTACATTCCTTCTAAGGATAAGAAGGAAAAGAAGCAGGAGAAGAAAGTTACAAGCTCTGCTCCGACTGAAGAAATTGTAGTAAAGTCGAATGCACCAACTACGGTTTATACGTCGCCAGGTAATACTACTGTTGTAGTACAGGATCGTAAAGGAAATACACGTGATGTAGACGAATATAACCGTCGTTATGATTCTCGTGAGAATGACTTCGTAATGGAAGATGATACCTTATATATTAAGGAAAAAGCAGTGCCCGATCCGGATGGTGAATGGGTAAATGGCTTCGATGGTTCGGAAGATGATTATGAATATGCTATGCGTATCGTACGTTTCCGCAATCCGCGTTATGCGGTGAGCATCAGTAGCCCGTATTATTGGGATGTCGTTTACGGTCTGAATTCATGGGACTGGAACGTTTATACTGACGGAATGTATGCGTATGCTTTCCCGACTTTCTCTAACCGCTTATGGTGGGATTGGCGTTATAACTCCTACGGATGGGGAGGCTATCCTTATTATGGTTGGGGTGGATACTCACCTTATTACAGTTACGGTGGCTGGTCCTATGGCTGGGGCGGTTTCTACGGTGGCTGGAGTTGGGGATGGGGACATCATCACCATCATTATTATCCTGGCGGTGGCTGGTATCCCGGTGGCGGTGGACACTGGGGAGGCAACCATTGGGGGAGTCGTGATACATATACGAACAGACGCTACAACGGAACACGTCGTACGACAACTGCACGGCGTACTGACGGAACTGGTAGAGTGACAGGTGCGACCAGACAAAGTACAAGTGGACAAGTAAGACGTGGAGAAAGTGGAACTACCCGTCGGGTAGTGGGAACCCGTTCTTCCGGTGAACGTCCGGGAATGTCAACCCGCACAGATGCAGCTTCCTCAAGACGTTCTACCTATACACGTCCAAGTAGTACACGTAGCAGCTCTTCTTATAATAGCAATGTAGGAAATGTACGTAGTGGTAGTACGGTTCGTGGTACTTCAACGAGATCATCTTCGGGAAGTAGCGGCACTGTAAGAAGTACTTCAACACGTAGTAGCAGTACCTATAACCGGGGTAGTTCAACAGTTCCACGCAGTTACTCTAATGATAATAATCGTTCTTCTAGTTCACGGTCTTATAGTGCTCCTTCCACTCGTTCTTCTTCCAGTAGCAGTTATTCATCAGGAAGCAGTTCCCGTTCCAGTGGCAGTAGCTATTCCAGTGGCGGTGGAGGTTCCACACGTTCCAGTGGCGGCGGCGGTGGCTCAAGCAGAAGAAGATAAAAGTTAAGTGTTTCACACAAAAATGAATGAATTATGAAAAAGATAATGACTCTAACAGCCCTTGCTATGTTCGTCTCAATGGGTGCAGGGGCACAGACGGTATACGATGCTACGAATATAGCCAGTAAAGATCTAAGTGGTACTGCTCGTTTCGTAGGTATGGGAGGCGCAATGGGAGCGTTAGGTGGTGATATTTCCACTATCGGTACGAACCCTGCGGGTATTGGTATCTATCGTAGTAACGATATAGTAGCATCTTTCGGCTATTCGATTACAGATGTTGAAAGCAAATATGGCGGACAGACATTTAATATGGGAAAAAACCGTTGGAACTTTGATAATGCAGGTGTTGTGTTTTCTACCAAGGTTGGTAATGTTACGTCATTACGTTATGTAAACTTTGCCTTTAATTATCAGAAAGTAAAGTCTTTCAATCGGAATATGACTATGGCAGGAGACTTGAATGGTTATTCGCAGACCTATCAGATGGCAGCTATGTCCGATGGGATTACACCGGAAATGTGGAAGGGTAGTAATCCTTTTAATGCAAATGATATCGGATGGCTTTCCGCACTGGGATGGGAGGGACACCTGATAAATCCTTCAATAACTACTGATAAGACACCTTATCCTTATAATGATGCCGATGGTAATCAAATAAAGGATGAGGAAGGTAATCTTTTATATGAGAATTATAATTTCTACACAAGCATTTTAGGAGACGGTGACTATCCTTATTTACGTGAATTCCGTTCTCGGGAAAGTGGAGGAGTAAATCAATTTGATTTTAATGTTTCTTTCAACTTTAATGATCGTTTCTATCTTGGCTTTACGATAGGAGCTTATGATGTGGACTATAATAAGTATACATTATATGATGAAGATTTCCGTACAGGAAATGAAGAACCGACAGGTTCCGGATACATCTTGGAAAGTTTCAATAAAGTAAGTGGTGCCGGCTTTGACTTTAAACTTGGTGCTATTCTTCGTCCGTTTGAGGATTCACCTTTACGTCTCGGGCTTGCCATACATACCCCGACTTTCTATAATTTGACATGGTCTACTTCAGCCCGTCTTGTTTCCGATCTGTATCAGGGAGATAAGGTTGTATCTACAACGGTGGATAGCTTTGATTATTTGAATAATGGAGATTTAAAACAAGAATATCAGATGAACACTCCATGGACTTATAATCTGAGCTTGGGATATACTGTAGGAACTCAATTGGCTTTAGGTGCTGAATATGAGTATAAAGACTACTCGACAACTAAGTTCTATTATTCTGATGGCGATAAGATGGAATGGCAAAGTAATGAGTCTAAACTCTGTTTGAAGGGCGTCAATACTTTCCGCATTGGTGCTGAGTATAAAGTAATTCCACAGTTTGCTTTGCGTGCCGGATATAATTATAGTAGCTCTGCTTTCAAGAAGGATGCTATTAAGGCATTGCCTATAGAGTCCATTAATACTGATACGGATTATGCTAATCTTAAGTCATTGAGTAATTACACACTGGGTATCGGTTACAGAGGCTCTGCATTTTATGCCGATTTAGCTTACAAATATTCAGTACAGAAAGGTGATTTTTATCCTTTCGATTCTTCTCAAGATGGCGAAGTAGGACTTACTGCTGCTAAGCTGACTAATACTCGCAGCCAGGTGATATTATCTTTAGGTATGCGTTTCTAAAAGAATAACAATATAAGCAAATAACCTTTCATTGCAAATACCTTGTGTATTAAATTCGAGTCCCCGGAGAGATAGCAGTACTCCGGGGACTTTTCTTGTCTAATTTCTTAATACTCTATTTTATCTTCTTTCTCAGCCCATGCTTCGAAAGCTTTGATGGCTTCATTGTGTAGCAATACTTCTGAGGGTAGTTTGCGATCGGCAGGTTTTAAAGCGATTTCATCATATATGAAAGAGTCGTCGAAACCTATATTTTTGGCGTCAGTCTTATTGTTTCCATAATACATTTTGTCCAGTCGAGCCCAATAGATAGCGCCGAGGCACATGGGGCAGGGCTCACAAGAGGTATAGATTTCGCAACCACTGAGGTTGAAAGTACCTAGTGACGTGGCTGCTGCACGAATGGCACTGACTTCGGCATGCGCTGTCGGGTCACATGAGGATGTCACACGATTCGTTCCGGTAGCTATGATTTCTCCATCTTTGGCAATGACGGCACCAAATGGGCCGCCACCGTTAGCGACATTCTCCGTGGAGAGCTCAATCGCTTTTCTCATAAGTTCTTCTTTGGTCATAATAAAAATGATTATTTAATTCTCTGTATGATGCGAATGATGTCTATTCCCCCAACTCCTTATTTCGTAGACCGGCATCAATATCTATGAGAATCTGATGTAAACTAGCGAGTAGGGGAGGAAGTTCTTTGCTGGTAATGTCGTAGATCAATTCCGGATCTATTGAGAGATATTCATGTGAGATTATATTACGCATTCCTATAATTTGTCTCCACGGTATTTCGGGATAATGAGAGAAAAGGCATCCGTGAGTACGGTCATCTACTTGTCGGATCGTTTCACCAATAGTTTGCAGGCACATACACGTCGAATTGAATAATACCATGCCATCGTCTGAATTGAGAAAATCCTGATAATTGCTTATCCGAACAGTGGTTTTGATGATGAATGCTGTTTGGCTTTCTACAAAGCGAAGCATATCTATTAATGCTTGTTTAGACGTAGATTGCATCTTGTTCAAGATTATGCCGGAACATTTGGCGCATGTTCTCATGCAAGGTTATTAAATCAACTTTTGTATGAAAGAGGTGTTCTAATTCTTCCTTGATCGTCATATAGGCACGAAAGGTGGTTTTGCGTAGTTTTACGCAAACATCAATATCGCTGTTCTCCCGTTGTTCGCCACGGGCAGCTGAACCAACGAGAGCAAGACTCTCAATGCCGTACTTGTCAGCGGTTGTTTGCTTGAACTCGTGCAGGATGGCGAGAATTTCATTAGTTGTTTTCATTCTATTTTTCCTTTCTTGCTGTTAAAGGAGTAGCGATACAAAGATACAATTCTATATAGACAAAAACAAGTCCGCCCCACAGTTTTTGTTGTGAGGCGGGAAATGAATTATTAAAGTTTTATGCTGTCACCAATACCAACCTATGCCTATAGAAGCCGGATAGAGTTCGGGTCCTTTATTCTTTTCAAACAGAGAAGTGAGAGCGAAACGGGCATTGAATCCCAAGCAACCATAACCGGCCTGTAGCAGCAGATTCATGCCAAGCGGATGGGTATTCAGCTTGCTACTCAAAGTATGTTTCTTATCATCATATTTGGCTCTGGATTTAACCCCTACACGCCATTCCACTTCCGGACCAGCGGCAATGAAAGCACGGCGACTGCCGAATTTGGTTTGCCATTCCAGACTGACAGGCAGACGGAAAGCCCAATAGCGCAGCCAGCTCTTTTGGTAATCTACATCTTCGGCTTGCCGGCAAACGGTGATGCCGTCTACTTTCTCAAAGCCGTAATTGTCATCCAGTTTATAGACGATACGTGCTAAACCGAGGGTGGTGGTCAATCCCCAATGATTGTTACGGGTTATGGCAACTCCGGTATTAAATAGATTGATACCCCATTCCCAGGATTTCGAGCCAAGTTGAGGTACTTTGGCAGAGTACTGAAATGTATTGCTTGCCAGTTTGTTAAAGCCGAAATAGATGGCAGGGTAGTGAGGATCAAAGCGGTAATAGCCTTTTTTCTTCTTCACGAAAGGTACGGAAACCGTTGTGGTTCGTTCAATGCTGCGGCCGTCCAGATACACACCTTCAAATACCTGGGTGTTTTCGATGGTGTCATTGTCGGCTTTTGCCTCATACATTTTCACTTTGATTTTGCCATCATGTTCTTTAATGATGATCTTCCGTCCGTTGAGATAGAGAGTTGTATCTTGCGGGATGCTTTCTTGTGCCACGACTGTCATGGAAGTCATGATAAGGAATAAAAAGAAAATTCGTTTCATAAGTTTTATTATTTGTGATTTATAAATTTCAGAATTAGTCTTTGCTGAATATCAGTGTAACAAGGTCGTCACTGTCTATTTCGCCTTCGATATAGATAAGTGTGGCTTCTCCTTTCTTGCCGAGCCGGAATAGTATGAAGCGGTTTATTTTATCTTTTACCGGAGGCAACTGGTAGTATCCCGATTGAATATGCCCGTCTGTCACCACTTCTTTTATTTTCCTGGCATGTTCCCGGTCGGATTCCAGACACCGGTAGATATCCGGTAATGCCTTTTCTGCCTTTGTCAGTTTCAGGCTTTGGTAATGGGTGATGTCCCAATTCTTGGATAACATCTTGGACAGTTCCACGTAAGTGGCCCCTTTCTCATTGCCGTATTTCTGAAATACGGATGCTATTTGCAGTCCTTTTTGGGCATACATGCCGGTACTGAACAAGAGCAGCAGGCAGCATAGCAGGGTATGAGTGAACTTTTTCATAATTGTATCTATTAGTTCTTTTTATTATTCAAACATCAGATCAAGCACTTCATCTTCTGTAGTTCGCATATCTCGGAAAGCAGCAAGGGCTTGTTCATGCACCAGGTTTGCATCCGTGTATTGCTTGCCGTCGATAATGACGTAATTTTCCGGAGTGGGGTGAAGGTATCGCTGCGTACCGGCAATGCCGATCATTAATAAAATTCCGGCTGCTATTCCTCCCGCTGTGTAAATAAAGCGACGGCGGAAGGAAGGCTTTTTAACAGGAGCACTTTCTTGCCGGAATGCTTTTGCTTCCTGATCCAGGCAGACAAACAAGGGACGGTATACTTGTAACGATTCCGGTACATTTTCTTGCGTGAAGAAACTGCGTAATTCGCGTTCTTCCTCACATGAGGTCTGTCCTTCGAAATAGCGGTCTATTAATTCTTCTATCTTCATACTTGTTTCCTCCTTATTTTTTCTTGTACGGTTTGCAGGTAAATTTCTCTCACTTTCTTTCGCGCTCTCGACAGGTTACTTCGGATGGCTTCCGGATTACAGCCTGTGATGTCGGCGATCTCTTCCGTTTCATACTCCTCGATGTCTTTCATCCGCATGATGGTGCGCTGCAAGGTAGGCAATGAATTAATAATTTCATGCATCAGACGGATTTCGTCTTTTATCTCAAGCAACCGTTCCGGTGTCCCACCGGGAGTGGCATCCTGTACATACTCTAACGGTACGCTGGCGGTATGCTTGGTGCGCCACATATCCATGCAGAGATTATGTGTCATGGTCATGGCGAATGCTTCAATGTTACGGTACTGTTCCAGTTCAAGTCTTTTGTTCCATAGCTTGAGCAGGACTTCTTGTACGGCATCTTCTGCATCGTCCGGACTTTCGGTCAACTTCCGCGCATAATTCAATAGCTTATTGCGGAGGGGTAGAACGGATATTTTAAATTGTTTGAGTTCCATTTACATTACTAAGACGAACGTGTAAAGCGAACGTGACATCAAAAATAAAAAAAAGTGTTGCACAAAGCAATTTTTTGTTTTGCTTTGGCAACACTTACCATTTGGGGGAATATGAACTACTTGAGTGATTCCATATCACTTCATGCAATTATAAGGTCAACCGGACAGAGACTATGCTGTTACCGGACAACAGTACATATACACCCTCGCCAGATTCCAGCATCTCAGTACTGATAACTTCCATATTTTTGTTTTCATTGGTTTCAACGGCATTTGCACGCTTCATTCCTGCCAACGGTATTTCTATACACTGGGTGGCTCCGGTAAAATTCAGCAATACAACCGTTACTTCATTTCCTGTTTCATTGATGTAGGCTGTGGCACATATTCCTGTATTATTCGTGACAGCTTTAATACGGGTAGTACCTGTGGCGTACTGCGCGTAATGGGCCATGATGTAACCATTCTTAGCAATTTCACCTTCACCCACCGGGCTGCGCTTGTCATTATCGCCCATCAATCCATAGAAGCGCTTTAAATACCAGTATACGTATGCACTGCAATAGCCCTCCATACACATGTGGATTTCTTTGCCAAGGTGGTTGAGGCAGTATTGCCACTTTTGGAATTCCCATGCTGACGGATCATCTGATTTTTCTCCGTCATTAAAGAGATGTTCCGTCATCCACCAGGTCTTTCCATGGATGCGAGGGTAGAGACCGCAGATGTAATCGTGACGATTTTTGACGTATCCATTATCCAGGTCTGTAAAACCTTGATAAAGGTGTCCTGCAATAATATCGGTCTGTGCAAATGCTCCGGCATCATTGATGATCGGATCCGTGTATTCGGGTGGTGTACCACATGCTTCGGGAGACATCAGTCTGACTCCGGTTTCACGGATTTTGGCACCGTATTGTTTCACAAAATCTACCACTTCCTGAGGAGTCCAATAAGTAAAGTCCATATCCGGTTCATTCTGAACAGATATGGCATAAAGATCTACTCCATTCTGTTTCATGAAATTGATGTAACGGATAAGATGATCGGCGTATGCTCCATAGTTCTCTTTTTTGAGATGTTTTACTTCTTTGCCGTTCACCTTGATTTGCTCGGAGAGAGCATCAGTACAGTCCCACGGACATGCAAAAACTATTGCTCCATTGGCCTGTGCCGCTTTAGCCGCTTCTACATCAGCATTCCAATCAGATTCGTTGGGATAAACCATCAGGCGAAGAATGGAGTAGCCCAATCCGCCTTCACCATACATTTGGTCTAATTGTCGGGCAGAAATGAGGTTTCCGCCACACCAAATTTTAGGATTGTACATTCCACCGAATCCTGCTATCGGCTGATATTTTACTGTAGGGTCAATATTAAGTGTAACAGACTTGAACGCCGGTTCCTGTTCTATCAATAAATCGGTAGTCTGCTTGTTGGTTAGGTCAGTAATGTGAATAGTCTGTGTACGTTGTTTCATTGAAGCGTTAGCATTGCAAACCACTTGAATTTTTGTGTACTGCTTTTCTCTATCACTGCTTCCACCTGACATCGGAGTTATACTTTTTACAATATCTCCCTGTTCGAAGGTTATCTCCCAGGAGGTTTTTGCCCACTCTATAACGACCTCTGTCTGGTTTTCACCGGCACTCACTGTAATTGACTTTTTTAGGAAGAGCGCATATGCGCCCTTCCCGTTATCATCAGTCTCCGCATTATTATTATCAGAGCATGCCCAACATGACATTCCCATCAGAAAAATGCATAGATTTCTAATAAATAGTTTCATTATACTTCGGGTTATTTCAATCCTTCAACTATTCCTTCATACATTCCATTTCGATTGTATCCCGAAGTCCAAGGGCAAATCTTGTTACCGGTACTAGTTTCGGTCATACTTGAAATGGATATGCCATATTGCTTGTCCGATGCGATAGTTTTCCGATATTCTTTCATGATGAAAGCTATATAGTTGGCTGCGGCACTCCGTTCATTGGCGGTCAGTTTACTGGTCTGGATGAACTTACCCTCTGTATCTTCCACCATCATGCTGAGGTCGGAAACACGTATCAGTTTACCGGTCTGTGCCAGCTTGTCGAACAATTCGGAAATCATCTTTTCATTGGCTTTCTGAGAAGTGGCGTCTTTGGAATAAACCGCATGAAGAAGGATGTTGTATCCGTCAATACGGGTTACATCATCTGCTTCCCAGGATTTTACCAACGCGATCAATTCATCGGCTTTCTGTCCCATCTCATCAGATTGATTGAAAGTATTGCTAACGAAGAGGTTGAGATCAATTTTTGCTGTGTCACGGGCTTGTTTCACGGCTGTACGTGCATATTCTACTTCGCCCAAATATTCACCCCAGTTGAAGGTGTTGGCATCCATGGTTTTGTCAAGTGGTTCGCCTACAATATTCCATACTTTTACAGATTCACCACCGGCATTTACTATACCACCGATCCATTTATTCATCTCTTCAGTGAAGATATTCTTTTTCTCTTCCGGAGTTTTCTCGATGATGGTATCATCGGCCTTCCAGTGGAGGTTGATATTATCGATGTAAGCATGCCACTCACCCGAGCCTGAACCTACGGCCAGCTCTATCTCGGTCAGATCTTTCATGGAATTGGGTATAGCGATTTTTCCCTTACCTGTTTCTTCACCTTCTTTCAGGAATGTGATATAAATCTTGTCTCGTCCCCATTTGTTAGCTTCACAACCGAAGTTGAACGGTCCTTGGCCGCAGTTGAATTCTTGTCCATTAATCACTACCCGCATGCCGTCGCCCCAGCCACCTTTACCATCTATCAGGTACATGTCGAGAGAAAGACCTATGTAGTCACCTAACGTTCTTCCGTTTTGCAATTTTACTGTGAATTTAGGATAAGATCTATTGCAAGGGGTAGCAGCTGTACCTACGTGTAATACTTTACCACTGCCTTCAGGATCATTTTCTACAACGGAAGAGTTTCCGTTAGTCATCGGATAAGACGTTCCAAGTTCATCTTTTTCAAAGTCAATTTTAGTAACACCTGTTCCGGGAAGCTCATAATTCATCACGATGTTATCGAGAAAATATTGTGCTCCTCCAGAAGCGGAACCAATGGCAAGCTCAAATTCAGTAAGTCCTTTCATTTCATCCGGCAATATGAAGCCTGGAGCTGTAGCGCTATTTAAGCTGATGACCGCTCCACGATTCCAAGTGTTGGGATTACAACCAAAAGTTTTAGCATTCATACCAACGTTGAACTCTTTTCCATTAATAAAGACTCTCATACCTGCTCCATATATACCGTCTTCGTTTACAATACGCATATCAATGGTCAGATTGACGTAATCGCCCAGTTTTCGACCTTCTGGTAACTTGACGTTGAACTTAGGATGTGAATAGGCAGCTTTGTTATCGTCGGTACCTACATGCAGTGCTTTACCACTCTTCCCATCCGGGTCGTTTTCTACCACAGCCTGACTTCCTCCGGTCATACCGTAAGCTTTGCCTAGTTCATCATTCTCGAAGTCACAAATCACAGTTTTACCTTTCTCGGGTACGAAGGGAATAATGATGGGCTGTATCAGTTCATTATAATAAGCGGTGCGTTGTCCCTGATTGGAACAGAGCGTACCACCATAAAGCGTTATGTCCGTTCCTTTGACAGCATCAGCTACTAATTGCATTCCGCCAAAATCGAAGGAACCATCCTCTTTCAATGAATTGACGGGAGTGATAGAACCGCCAATATCTATGCCATCAAAATTGCTAAGTATGGTGCTGTAAGCAATGTCTTTCTTTAAAAAGTCTGTTGAAGACAAGTTTGCCGTAAACTTGAACGGAGAACTGGCATCGCGGGTAATGTACGATTTCAGCAAATCAAAGCTGGCCAGGTATTCGCTGTTGGCCACTTCTTCAGGCTTTTCTACCTGAAGGTTGCAGTCATACTTATCGGTGCATGCCATAACCGTTGCACACATCATGGCAATACCGATTATCTTATGATTAAAGTATTTCATGTTTTCTTTGTTTAAACGTTTATACCAGATAATACTATCTTATTTCTATCTCGAATGACTTGCCACCTTGTACGGCACGACTGCTTAACACCAACGTATCTTTGGTGGCGTACTGCATGTTTTTGGTTTTAAAGTCAATTGTATAGTCCAGATAGATAGCATTACGATCTTTACCGCCAAGGCTGTTCTTTTCACCCTTCTTCACAAATTTACCGGTACCGGAAATGATAAGATCATCGGAAGTACTACCTACTGTGCAATTACCATCTTCGGTAAAAGTCAAGCTGAGGTTGTAATTGAAAAGATTACCTTGTGCATCCTTGGTTGATAAGGATAGAATATTGTCTTTCAGGCTTTCAGTTGTAATATTTACTTTCTCATCCTTCTCTACATATTGTTGATGGCGTACCAATTGCGAAGAAACGCCGTTTATCACAGCTTGATCAACTCCACGACGCAGGTACTCACCATGCCAGGGATTGACATACTTTACAGCATAAAGTACAAAATTCTTGGGTTGTACACTCCAGTCGCCACTATTTGTCAACATGGGGTTTGCTACGACTGCCTTACCCTGAAGGATGGAGTCTGCACCCTGTACGCCTGTCATCTTCAGAGGAATCACGTAATAATTATCAAGAGTCTTTTTATCGGCAAAGAATGCATCGGTAAACTGTACCTCTACACCACCTATAACTTCACCCTTGGGAATATTGATCTGGTTGGCGGCCAGGGTATAGTAGGAGGTGGGCATAGGGGTAACAGGAGTGTTACTTCCTTTGAAATAGAGGTTTTCGCAAAGCGATTCATCTACCTGAGTATCAATAATTACATTCTTGCGGTTGGTATAACCACCACCCCAAGCTGCTTTAATGGATACTTTGTGCTGATTATCCAAAGAGTTATCGAGGAATTCGTCTTCTCCCAATTCAATGGTACGCAAACCATATTGATTGGCAAAATATACAGTTTGATAATCGAAGTCGGAGAATTCATTGTCAGAGCTTTCGCACGCGGTGAAAGACAAGAGTAATGAAGTCAGTCCGATATATGCTAATTTCTTTTTCATATCATGCTATTTTATTAATAGTGTTCACAATTTTGTTTATTTCCATCCTTTATTCTGGATGAGGTTGCTGTACTTCAGTATCTCAGAGTTGGGGATAGGGCAACAGTACATATAATCTTCATACGAACGTTCTTCTACGGTTATCTTCTGATAGCTGTTACCATTCCAGCTAATGCCATATACCGGTTCGTTCAGGTCGGCTTTCCAGCGACGGAGATCCCAAAAACGGAATCCTTCGAAGCAGAGTTCCAATCGACGTTCGTTGCGGATCAGTTCGCGCATTTTGTCTTTGCTGGCAGCGCATGCTTCCAGATAGGCATCATTGGTACCACCTATGCCGGCACGTTTCCGGATGGCTTTGATTACATCGTAAGCGGAGTAATCTCTGCCGTTGGCGTTTTTCGGTCCCCAAGCTTCATTGGCTGCCTCAGCATAATTCAGGTACATTTCAGTATAACGGATACGGGGTGTGTAATGCGGCTGTTTGGAAATGGATGCCGGATTACAGTTTACATCCATGCGCAAGCGTTTTCTCATGTAATAGCCTGTTCGGGTCGAGCGGTTTTCGGTCACGTTAACACCGTCTTGATTTCCCTCATTGATATTGATGGTTACATTCTTGTCGCTGATTGTACTTCCATTGTAAAAGATGTATTTGCCCAAACGGGGATCGCGTCCTGCATAAGGATTGTTGGCATCGTATCCGCTGGCTGCGTCACTGATGGGGTATCCATTGGCCATGGGGAATACATCCACTAGATTTTGCGACGGATTCATGTAGCCGTTACCATACAAACTCGGTGGGAAATTTTGTGATTCCTGGTCGTTATCACCACTTCCTTTGTTTCCTCTCCATAAAATTTCATTTGGATTGGCACCGTCCTGAATTGTATTTATAATAGTGGGTGAGTAATATTCCACTCCGTCGGATGCTAATCCTGATAGACCTCCTTTATAGTCTATTACAGCAGCTGCGGCATTAGCGGCATCCGCCCATGTGGCAGCGTTGGAAGCATCTTCAAAGAAGGGACTGGCAGCCAGTACGGCTGTGCGTGTACGGAAGGCACGGGCTATGATTCCATTATACAACTGACGTGCTTTGGCACCCATAACGGTGTTGTATTTACCGACGTCTTGTGTGAGACTTTGGAAATCTGCAGGAACGCTTCCTGAAACATCTTCATACTCATAAGGAAGTCTTTTCTCTGCTTCGGAAAGATCATTGTAGATTTGTTCTACACAAGCCTGAAACGAAGCACGCGGTTGATTGAAGTCTGACTCTATTGTCTGAGGTTCTGTAAATATGGGTACACCGAGCAGTTCGCCATTTGCACCAAAACCGGCATGGGCACGAAGCAGATAAAAATAGAACATCCCACGGAGTCCGTAAGCTTCGCCAGTGAGGCGTTGCGCAAACAATTTGTTCAGTTCTTCATCATCCGACCATTTTACGCCTCCCACATGCTCCAGGAAGAGGTTGATGTATTGAATGGCACCGTAGGAATTGGTCCACTGATTTTGTGGATTATATGAACTTGTAGTCCAGGCACCGGTGGCCATTTGCAGATACACATTACTTGGCTGGTTGGTTACGGCGTCATCCGTGCCATACTCGCTGTTATCGTAATAGCCCGGAATCAGACTGTATACATTGTGCAATATTCCCCGTGCGTATTCCGCATCGTTGTACATGTTTTCCACGCCTTGGAAGTTTTCGATGGCTGGTGAAAACAAATCATCACAACCGGTGAGCATCAGGGCACCTATTATAAAAGGTATAATTTTCTTTTTCATAATCTTCTTCTTTATTAATCAATAAAATCAGAATGCAGCCTTGAAACCTGCATAGAAGTTACGGCATTGAGGGGAACCGGTACTCAGCTCCATATGCTCCCGCTCTTTAGAGATGGTAAGCAGATTGCTACCCCCGCAATAAACACTTAAACCACGAACAAACGTTCCTTTGAAAGTATTTTCAGGGAAGTCATACGTCAACTGCACTTGGTTCAGGCGGAAATAGTTACGCTTATACATCCAGAAAGTGGAATTGCGGTAGTTATTGTCACCATTGGTGGTGGTCAGACGTGGGTAGGTGGCCACATCCTTTGTATCTTCGGTCCAACGTCCCCATACCACTTCTGAGAATTTGCTCGTACCGCGGTTCCAGTAGTAGGAACTGCTTTTAAAGTCTACAGAACCGGTCTGACCTGATCCCATGGCAAATAGCGAGAAATTTTTCCACTTCACAGTTAAGTTCAATCCGAAGGAGAAAGGAGGAGCTGACCAACCGTTCTTTCCTAATTCAATCTGGTCCTTGCTGTCGATTACACCATCCTCGTTAATGTCTTTGTACTTCAGGTCACCGGGCTTTACAGTACCAAATGTTTGACGGGCATGATTGTCTATGTCAGTCTGATCCTGGAAGAAACCTTCGCATACATAACCGTAGGAAGCATCGAGTGCACGACCTTTGCGATACTGGTAATCTTCGTCGTAAAGTTCGTCACGTTTCAGAGCTTCAGAGGAGTACACCATACCATTGAAACCGAGTGTTACGTCAAAGTCGCCGAATTTCTTGTTGGCGCTCAGCGCGAAGTCAAAACCACTGCGTCTGTCCTCGTTATAATTGATCCAGGGCATGAAAGTGGAATTGCTGCTTAAAGCAAAATAGGAAGGATAGATAGAAGATGAACCTTGGGTGAGCAAGCCTTTCGTATCTTGTCTGAAGTAATTCGCGTTTATTTTCAGCAGACGGTTGAACAGTGTGGCATCAATGCCGGCACGGAACTCTTCACGTGTGATGAAACCCAGATTGGGGTTATCACCGCGTTTGGAAGCCGGAGTCCATCCGCCGGCTGTTCCATCATGCCATTGTACATAGAAGCCCTCGTTTGTTCTTTTGGAGAAAGTGCCTTTATACAGATAATAGTCGGTGATATCGAGATCCTGATGCAGGTTGGCATAAGAAGCTGTGATTTTCAGATCGTCTATAAACTTTACATTCTCCATAAACTTCTCTTTGCTGATCCTCCAGCCCAAAGTGACTGACGGAGAGAAAGCGTTACGCTTGCCTTCGGGTAATTTGGCCGAATGGATCACGGCACCACTGAAATCGGCATAATACTTATGATTGTAATTGTAGGATGCCCGTAAGCCTAAGTTCACATTACTGGTACGGTGATAATCACTGCTTTCATGATTTTCGTCAGCAGAATTCTGCGTTTGATAACCCCAACCTATGAATGTGGCTGCTACGTTGTGGTATTTTGCGAAAGTGCGGGCATAGTCAAACTGTGCACTGAACGTCATGGTCTGATCGTAAGTGGACTTGCCGACATATTCATTGGGATCTTTTTTGTCTTCATTGTGCTTCTTCAAGGCAATAATCATATCCTTGCCGTTCACCTGAGACCATGTAGGTTCATAAACGGCGTAGGTCTCGCTGAAAGCTTCCGAATAGTAAGAAGTATAGTCTACACTATAAGAAGTCTTAAACGTCAGACCTTTCAAGAATGAACCCAGATCAGCGGCAAGGCTGACATCGAACATAAACATACGTGCCTTTTCCTTAACATATCCGGCAGCCAGAAGATCAGCAAAAGGATTGGTCATGTCGGAAGAAGTTCCTCCAAGCAGATATTTGCCGTCAATCAGGTGATTACTGTTGGTAATATATTCCTGTATTTGAGCGACGCTGGTATCCATCATGTCGATGGGTAATAACGGGGCAAACCAGTTGGGACGCAAGGTGGATGCGGTTCCCCAAAAGTTTCCGCGACCTGCATACTGATTGGTAAAGACAACTGCCGCATTGGTAGTAGCCTTTAGCCATGAGGCAAGTGTCATGTCTACGTTACCGCGTACATTGAAACGCATATTGTAGGCATTCTTTGATTCACCATATTTCAGCAGGTCGTTACTATAATCCATACCGAAATTCAGGTAATAGTGTGTGCGATCATTACCTCCATATACTTCACCTGTCACATCTGCATTATAATATGCCTTTTTCAGATAGTCCGAACTATAGAAATCAATATTCGGATAACGATAAGGATTGGTTCCCATGGCAGTGTTGTAGATATCTGATGCGCTGTATTTTGGGGACAGCCCGTCATTACGGCAAGCTTCATTGTAAAGGGTCATGTAGCAGTCTGAATCCAAATATTTTGGATAAGATTTGGGAACATTAATGCCTGCATTGCCCCGTACGTCGATGCGCATCGGTTCATTTTTACCGCGTTTGGTAGTGATCAGGATAACACCCTTTGCCGCACGGCTACCATAAAGTACCACGGCAGCAGCATCTTTCATTACCGAAACACTCTCTATTTCCGAAGCGCGTACATTACTTGCACTGCGGGGCACTCCATCCACGAGGACAAGTGCTCCTTGCCCCCATACGTTGCCGGTGTATCCACCTATCAGACTTTCCAGTCCAACTAAGCTACTGGAACTATTTACTTTTTTGGTCAGTTCGGACGTGTTGACCGTAGAAATGGCATGCGTCAAGTCTTCCTGGGCAACCGTACCGAAAGCCACATTCACCAGGCTATCTTTGTTTTCTTCTTGCGCCTGGATACCTCCTGCATGAAACAGAGACATGGCGAAAACAGTACAGCCAATATATATAAACTTTCTATTCATTTTTTGCGTCATTATTAGTTAATACGTCAAGATTACCATCCGGGATTCTGATAGAACCCTTCATACATGCTAACATCCTTTTTAGGGAGCGGATACCAATAGTGTCTGTCGGTATATTTACGCTCAAGCAATACTACTTCACGCAAGTTCTTGATAGCATTTTCTTCCGGTTCGTCATAATTATAGTCACTAGGATCGGCACGGTCGAACTCAATCTTGGTCTTCAGTGTGTAAGGATATTGGGTGAGAAGCATCCAGCGGCGAAGATCGATAAAACGGAAACCTTCGAAGGACAGTTCCACGGCGCGTTCGCGGCGTAATTCGCTCAGGAAGTCAGCAGTACTACCCAGAAACTTGTCGAGTACGGGAGCTACCCCGGCACGTTCGCGGATCTTGTTCAATGCCTCTTCGGCTGTAAGTGAGTAGGTAGCAGCTTTACCCTTCGGACCGTTGTAGCCTACAGCCGTAGCTTCAGCATACATTAGATATACATCTGCCAGGCGCATAAGGCTGAGGATCATGATATTATTTTCTTTATAACCGTCAACCGTATTCATCAATTGCGGACAGAGTTTGCTGTTCATATAGGCTGTGAAGCAACCTTTCTTTTCATTTGCTTCTTCACTCTCTCTACCTCCGGTGAAAAGTTCTGCCGTTCCACCTGCACCACCGGTGCTTTTCCACTTCACACCGTCGAACATGATGGTTTTATAGAAGCGTGGGTCGCGGTTTTTCCAGGGATGTGTGGGATCATAGCCTGATTCGGCATCTGCCTTTGTCATGTCATTAATAGGGTAACCGTTCTGCATGCCATAGTAGTTTACGTAGTTGGCGGTAGGATAGCATTTAATACCGGAATACTCAATGGATTGAGGTCGGAAGTCGTTAACCATATTCCAGCGCCAGCGTCCACTATAATCCTTGATATTCTCCATGAAGATGGACTCTTTTACTCCGTTCAGCTTACCGCTTGAGTTATGCAACAGGAAGATGTCGTTATATTCGGAGAAGTCGGCCAGTTCGTAACGGTTGGTCGATTCGGTGAGGGCAAGGGCTTGTCCGAGAGCATCGGCACCTCGTTTGCACAACTCTGCATTGTATTCCTTTGCACCTCCGGAAGCCCAATTCATCAACGGACTGCCTGCCCAAAGCAAGGTCTTGCCTTTATAAGCTAAAGCCATAATACGGTTGATACGCATATTGTTTTTGCCTAAGGTCACTTTACCGGCGGTGGTTGCATCCCAATCAACAGGAAGTAGACTGGCTGCATGTTCAAAGTCGGCTACGCATTTTTCCGCACATTCTTGCCATGTAAGACGGGCTAACGTGGGAGCTACATCCGAAGACAACACTGTATCAATATACGGCATGCCGCCCCACCATTCCATTAGCATAAAGTGGTACCATGCGCGGAAGAAGTAAAGTTGTCCTTCTATGAGATTGCGTTCTTCCTCGGTGGCACTTATCAGATTGCCGAGGTTGGCGATACCGATATTGGCTTTACGGATGGCATACCAAGAGTTGGCCCATAAGTGACCTTTATCAGTTCGGTTGTTTGAACCTGCCGAACCTTGATTGTTCGGGTAACCATAGTAAACAGTAGTCCAGGCCCAGAAGTCTCCGTTGTCCACACTGCGGGCTTGCATACGCATTTCCTGTGGTTCCCAGTATTCATCTTCACCATAGTTGAAGCAAGTATGTCCGGCATCTTTATTGTTTGAAACTACCGGGATACAATTATAGAGTTCTTCAGTGAAACCCTGAAAGTTCATAAAATTCTTATAAGGGTCATTATCCTGGTAGTCACTTTCCGGAGCTTTATTCAGATAGTCTGTACATGAGGTCATCCCCATTATGCCAGCCATTGCAATAGCCGACATCATAAATAGTTTATTTATATATTTATTCATAATTATCTCTTCGTTATTATAAGGTTATGTCGATACCAAAATTGAAGCGGCGTACCGTAGGGTAGGCACCGTCCGAAGAGCCTGTACCGTAGTTGGCTTCACGGTCATCCGGCATGTCGGTCCACATGTAGAGATTATCGCCATTCAAGTAGAGACGGCAGGAATTGATGCCCATTTTCTTCAGCCAATTGTTCTTGAATGTATAGGATAATTCAACATTCTTCAGACGAAGGTAAGCACCATCATACCAGTAACGTGTTCCGGTAGCAGCTGCGTCTACAGTAGTTCCCCAGCGTGGAGTGGGTAGGGTGGCATTACCTCCCGGTGTCCAGTATGAACCTTCTGCATAAGCTACGTGGGCTGTAGAACGGAATGTCGGGAAATTGACTTCACGGGTTACATTGGTTACTCCATAGAATTGGGCAAAGCAACTGAAGCCTTTCCACTCAAAACCGAGAGAGGCATTATAGGTGTTCTGCGGTGTACTGGCATACTGATAAGGAGCACGGTCGTCGTTGTCAACTATACCGTCACCGTTGAAGTCTATAATATTGTAGTCGCCCGGTAACTTCATGTCATTTCCAGTTGTCCAATTACTACTACCTATCACATCGTCCCAGGTAGCCAGATTCCCATGGTCGATATATGAATATACTTGGTTAATTGTATGTCCGGCTCCCTTCTGATAAGCAGGTAGCAAAGGAGCGTCATCTCTGAACTTGATTTCATTGATGGCGTGAGTCATACTGGTGTTCAGCCAGGCGCGTAGACCATTGTTGAATACATGGTTCAAACGTAATTCCAGTTCATAACCGTGGCTGTTGACTTTACCTAAATTGGTTCGGGGAGCCGTTGTTCCAAAATAAGACGGAATGGCACGGCTGTCACCGCTAATTATAATGTCCGTACGGGTATCGTTGAATACATCTACTGAACCTGCTATCAGTCCATTAAAGAAAGCATAATCTAAACCAATGTTGCGCTTTTCTACAGTTTCCCAAGAGACATCCGGGTTACCCAGAGAAGAGATTTTCCAGTGGGTATAAGGAGAGTTGTCCGGATTGATGCTACCCATGACAGTGTTACCACCATAACTCAACTGATCTTTGTATAAGAAACGACCTGCTGTAAATCTCTGCCACGGAGCGACCACGGCATCATCACCTACTCGTCCCCAAGAAGCGCGAAGCTTTAACATATCGACGAACTTCAGTTTTTTCATGAAACTCTCTTCACTGATCATCCAACCCAGTGAGAGGGAGGGGAAGAAGGCGAAGCGATAATCAGGACCGAACTTTTCGGAACCATTATAAGCACCATTGGCCTCGAAGAAATAGCGCATGGCGTAGTTATAGGTAAAACGGAATACCCAGTCTTCCCGATAGATGGGGAACACACTTCCCTGTGCCTCTTTTAATCGGCTGAAAAGGCCAAGGCCGGTCACTTCATGTTTGCCGAAGGTACGGGCATAGTCGAATTGCATAGAGTAGTATAGTTTACGATAAGTGGCACCAATGTTTGCACTACCGGATTGTTGTAACCAATAGATAGGATTGGTGACTTTGTCGAGTCCGGTTCCTGTATCAGGGTCAAACTTATAAGAGATATTACCTGTATCCGGATCCACCCAGATGCGTTGTGCATCGTTGTACTGGTCACTGAGGCCACGTTTGTTCTCCGCAAAAGTATAGTCCATAGAGAAGTTCGCCTTGAATCTCAGTCCTTTGGTCAGCATAGCCAGGTCCTGCTCCAAAATGAAGTCAGTAGTCATTTTGGTGGTGGTGCGTTTCTCTTTACCGCCTACAGCCAGGAAATAGGCTGAGTTGGGCACATCGGCATCACGCGGCGCATACCATCCCCACATACCATTGGAGTAGACGGGACGCATGGCGTCGGGAGCGGATTTATAGGCTGAGTTCCAAAAACCGGTGTCATTGTCGCTCATATCCCAAGGCAGCTGACGTTGTGCATTCGAACCAAACAGGTTGGTAGAGAATTTGGTCGTTTTTGTCAAATGGAAGTCTAGGTTACTGCGTACGTTGATGCGGTTATAGCCAAAGCCGGAGTTGTAACCACGTCCGTTTTCAAAGCTCTTGAACAAGTCACCTTCGTTTACGAAATCTACAGCTGCGAAGTAATTTACAACTTTAGTACCACCTGATACGTTGACGCTGGTATTATAGGACATAGCGACTTTCTTGAAAAGTTCATCCTCCCAATCCACATTAGGATAGCGGTCCCACTCTTCGGCATTGGCCGGATGACGATACTTATCGATGATGGCTGCCGGTGTGTAGTTTGCCCATCCGGCAGGATTGAGACAAGCTTCGCGCTCAATGGAGTTATTCATCAAGTAGAATGTGTCATAAGCATCATACTTTTCAGGGAGTTTTGATACTACTTTAGCGGTCATATTGGCCTTGATCTGTACGTTGGCTTTTCCTTCCTTACCGCGTTTGGTAGTAATAAGGATTACTCCGTTGGCACCTTTCACACCATATACAGCAGTAGCGGATGCATCTTTCAATACAGAGATGTTCTCTACCGAGGAAATGTCTACTGAACTCATTTCACGTTCGATGCCGTCTACCAGTACCAGAGGTTCGCTATTATTCCACGAGCTCTGTGTGCGGATAATAATCTTCGGGTCTTCGGCACCGGGCATACCGGTAGAACTGGAAGTAATGACTCCCGGAAGGTTACCCGTTAAGGCAGCTCCTAAATTGCTTACCCCAGACCGCTCTAGTGTTTTTCCGGAAGTCTGTGTAATGGCTCCTACCACCGACGCTTTCTTTTGCTGTCCGTAACCTACTACTACAACTTCGTCCAGTAGCTGTGTATCATCTTTCAGAACTACTTTGATTGTCCCTTTTGAAGAAGCCTTCACTTCTTGAGGCTCCATACCTACAAACGAAACGACAAGAACTGACTTTTCATTGGGCACGGTCAATACAAAATTACCGTCTATATCTGAGATCGTACCTATTGAATTATTTCCTTTTACAACTACCGAGGCTCCAATTATAGTCTCGCCATTGTCGTCCACGACTGTTCCTTTCACTGTTATTCCTTGTTGTGCCGAAGCTGTCAGGCAGCTAAAAAGCATCAAAAGAAACAAGTAAGGAATCCTTTGAATTTTCTTTTTTACATTTTTCATTACCATTAGTTTAAGATAGTTAATAACTATGTTTTCTCTGATGTCATAAAGCCAGGATTAACTGTTGTCATACATGCTTTCCATAATTCTTTTAGTTTTAAGATTAATAAATAATGATAAAGAACCTTTTTGTTCCCGAAGCAAAAGTAGGAAGTATAATAATAGTAATAAATATGTTGCTATTGCAGAAAGATTAACTGATGTTGCATTCTATATTAGGGGTGTATCATAGACTTTAATTGATGTAACACAGCCTTATTCTTTTAACTCGTAATATGCTCGAAAGTATCTGTAACAGTGATCTTTGGCAGGCTTCTGGAAGCCGTGTACCTTTGTTTCATAGTATTATTAATCTAATTTATTTCTACATGATGAGAATATCATTAAAAACACGGATTGTCTGCCTGCAACTTTGTCTCACTCTGGCTTCGACACTGCAAGCGGCGGATAAGTTTGTCTCTTTCATTCGGGAAGAAGGTACGTTGGAGCTTGTAACATCTCAACAAAGGAGTTTCAGTATTTTATGTGCTGATGAGGAACATAAAGGAGTATTAACGGCTGTACATAATTTACAGGAGGATTTTTATAAAGTGGCCGATATACGTCCTGCATTAGTGGCCGATGCAAAACAGAAGGGAAGTGCGGATGGGCAAAATGTACGTATTCTTATTGGTTCTTTTGATGAGTCTCCATTCATAAAGCAATTGGTGAAATCGAAGAAACTGGATGCCCGCGAGTTGAAAGGCAAGAATGAGAAGTTTATAATCACCACAGTAAAAGATCCGGTGGAAGGAATACCGGGTGAAGTGTTGTTAATTGCTGGTAGCGATAAGCGTGGAACTATCTATGGAGTTTATGAGTTATCCCGTCAGATAGGGGTATCTCCCTGGTATTGGTGGGCGGATGTTCCGGCGGAACGGCATGAGGAACTCTATATAAAAAAAGGTGTATATACCGATGGAGAACCGGCAGTGAAGTATCGTGGTATTTTTATTAATGATGAATGGCCTTGCATGGGAGGTTGGACCACGGAACGTTATGGTGGCTTCAATAGTAAAATGTACGTGCATGTGTATGAATTGTTGCTTCGCCTGAAAGCCAACTTCCTATGGCCTGCTATGTGGAGTGCGGCTTTCTATGCGGATGATCCCATGAACAGTCCATTGGCTGATGAGATGGGGATCATAATCGGTACTTCCCACCATGAGCCTATGGCGCGTAACCATCAGGAGTATGCTCGCAATCGTAAAGTGTATGGAGCCTGGAACTATCAGACAAACAAAGATGGTATCGACCGCTTTTTCCGTGAAGGTATAGAGCGCATGCGGGGTAAAGAAGAAGTGGTGACCATTGCGATGCGTGGTGACGGTGATGCGCCGATGGGACCTGATACGGATACAAAACTGTTGGAAAATATAGTGAAAGAACAGCGTCGTATCATAGCCGAGGTTACGGGAAAATCTGCTTCTAAGACTCCACAATTATGGGCGCTTTATAGTGAGGTACTGGAATATTACGATCAAGGTATGCAGATACCGGATGATGTAATGATTCTGTTATGTGATGACAATTGGGGAGATGTTCGCCGTCTGCCCGAACCGGGTGTTAAACGTCATCCCGGTGGTTATGGCATGTACTATCATGTGGATTTGCATGGTGCTCCGCGTGCTTATCAGTGGTTGAATATGACTCAAATCCAGCATATGTGGGAACAGCTTTATCTGACGTATGCTTATGGTGTGGATAAGATGTGGATATTGAATGTAGGTGATTTGAAACCGAATGAGTTTCCTACGGATTTCTTCTTGAAAATGGCATGGAATCCTGATGCTTTTAATGCGGGTAATCTGATGGATTATACAAGAGAATTTTGCCGCCAGCAATTTGGTAATGAATATGCTGACGAAGCTGCACGAATTTTAAATCTTTATTGTAAGTATTGCGCTCGTGTGACGGCAGAGATGTTAGATCACAAAACCTATAATTTGCAAAGTGGTGAATTTAAAGCTGTGGCCGATGAGTTTCTGGCATTGGAAGCACATGCTGTCCGTCAGTTTGCTTTGCTACCGGAGAATAGGCGCGATGCTTATAAGGAGCTGATATTATTCCCTGTGCAAGCTATGGCCAATCTTTATGAAATGTACTGTGCTACCGCCATGAACCGGCAGTTGGCTGCTGAAAATGATGCACGTGCCAATGCCTGGGCGGATCGCGTAGAGTATTGCTTCCGGAGAGATGCGGAGCTATGCGCCGATTATAATAATAATATTGCCGGTGGCAAATGGAAACACATGATGGATCAGACCCATATAGGCTATACTTCATGGGATGAACCGAAAGGAGGAAATATAATGCCGAAAGTAACCCGTGTGGATGCTTCCCGGAACGGAAATATGGTAATGGGTGGTTATGAATACGAAGAGAGCAGTGGGGTAGTGGTAATGGAAGCGGAACGTTTTGCTACATCCGTGCAGGAACCCGGTACACAATGGACTGTTATACCGGACTTGGGACGTACACTCTCCGGACTTTCTTTGATGCCATATACCAAGCCGGTATCCGGTGCTTCGTTGACCTATCAAATGCGATTAAAGTCTGACTTGTCCGGTGTGCGTATACGCCTGATATTGGATAGTACTTTGCCTTTTATTAAAGGAGGGCATAGTTATGCCATTCGTTTAGATGACGGTGAGGAACAAATCGTGAATTACAATTCAGACCTGACTTGGGCCAACTGTTATTCAAAAATGTATCCTGCGGGGGCGGCACGGGTGATAGAGTCAAAAGTAACTTTTCCTGATGTCACTCTGGAGGCCGGGGTACATACTCTGACTATTCGCCCTCTCAGTCCGGCGATAGTATTGCATAAGATCATAGTAGATTGCGGAGGCGATATGCTTGGCAGGCTTAACCTAACGGAAAGCCCTCGGACAAGAACTTTAAAATAGCTATGTAAAAGATGCCATCTTTTACATCAAAAGTTGGCATCTCTTGTTGCATAAGTTGGCATCTTTCACATCAAAAGATGCCATCTTTCGTTTTATCTTGCCCTATATGGCGTTCCATATACTCTGATGGTGATATGCCATACATTTCGCGGAATGCCGTGGCGAAGTAAGTGGGATGCGTAAAACCGGTTAATGTGGCTACTTCTGTTATGCTATGTCGCTTGTCGGCCAGCAGGGTAGCTGCCTGCTTCAGACGCAAGTTGCGAATGAGTTGTTGTGTAGTCTGATTCGTGAGTTCTTTGAGCTTGCGATGCAGATGTACACGGCTGATACCTACTTCCGTACTGATCATTTCGACAGTTAATGCCGGATTGCCTAAATTCTCATTGATAACGCGCATGACACGTTCCATAAGCCGGTCATCGGGAGATTTTACTTCTGGGATTGAGATTTGTTCCTCCTGATTCTGACGGCCACTGAAAGCATTACGCAATTGTTCCCGGCGGCGGATGAGGTTTAAGACAGTTTTTCTCAGCAACTCAATGCTGAATGGTTTCATCAGATAAGCATCGGCACCGGTATCCAACCCTTCCAGATTGTCCTCCTCGCTGGTACGGGCAGTAAGCAGGATGATGGGTAGATAGTTGATGTTCACATTCTGTCGTATCTTGCGGCAGAGTGTCAAGCCATCCATTTCAGGCATCATCACATCGCTGATTATCAGATCGGGCGTATGGGATAATATCGATGCTAATGCTTCTTTTCCGTTACTGCATTCGGTCATGTAAAAGTCATTGCTCAGTTCGCGGCAAATGTAGTGGCGAATCTCTTCATCATCTTCTACCACAAGCACATGGCGACGACTGCGGGCACGGACTTTACCGCTGGCTTCTTCATCGTCATCATAAGACAGCGGGGGAGCTATGGTAGCCGGTTCTGCTGCCGGGATGTTTATTAGGGTGTCGGCGGTTGTTGCTTCTTCTATTTCTTCCTTTTTCAAATGCCCGTTTCCCAGCGGTAGCCGTATGATAAACCGGGAACCTGGTCTGCCTTCGCCATTGTCCTCTACGTGAATATTTCCGTAATGCAGCTCCACTAAAGAGCGTGTGAGGTGAAGCCCGATACCTGTTCCTATATTTGAGTTGTTCTGACTGTTGCGTATCTGGTAGAATCGCTCGAATATATGTTCCCGTTCAGTGGAAGCAATGCCGATACCACTGTCCGCAACTGTAAGTTCAACATATTGGCGCAGGGGTGCATTTTGGGGAAGGTGGGTATCCTCACCTGTGCTGAGGCTGATTTCCACTTGTCCGTTTTCAGGTGTGAACTTACAAGCATTCGACAGTAGGTTCAGGATGATCTTGTCAAAGTTCTTAGGATCTATCCACATTTCTATTTCAGGAGCAGAGGTGTGGAATTTTAAGTCGAGTTTCTTTACCCTTGTCTGTTGTTCGAAGCTTTCTAACAGGTCACGGGTGAAGCTAACTATTTCAGTCTTTTTAAACATGAGGGACATTTGTCCTTTGTCTATTTTTCGGATATCCATTAATTGGTTTACCAATTGCAGGATGCGCTCGGCATTCCGTTGTATAGTACTGTAGAGCTTTCTACATTCTGCATCCTTATCTTTTGCCATCAGTTGTTGCAAGGGACTGATGATAAGCGACATCGGAGTTCGTATTTCGTGGGAGATATTAATGAAGAACTGTAACTTTGCTTCGTTAATTTGCTCGGCATGGATGTGTTGTAACATCTTTTGATGCATACGGTAACGATGATGCACCTGCATCACAATAAATCCGATGATTGATAATATCAATAGGACGTATATTAATTTAGCCCAACCCGATGCCCACCATGCCGGATCTATCTGGATGATAATCTCTTTCTCTTCCGAGTAGGCTGTATAGTCTTTGGCTTTCATCCTGAAGTGATAAGTACCCGGTGCCAGATCACTGAAGGAAACTCTGTTGACGCCCGGTGCTAATGCCACCCAGGTTGCCCCATTCATGGAATAAAGATAGGTGATCCGTTCCGGATTATAGAATTCCATGGCTGAGAATTCGATGCTGAACGAGTTGTCTCTATGACATAAACGGAACCGGCTGGCTTCCTGTACTGCTGTTTCTATAACTTCGTGGTTACCGGAACGTGTACCTTTCTTTACAGCTTTATTATGGATGTAGAAGTCGGCAATTCTAACCTCGGGCTTTTTGACTTCTGTAGTGATTTCTGCTGGTCGGAAAAAGGTGATACCATTGATACCTCCAAAGATGAGATATCCATCTTTATCTGTACAGGCTGCATTTTTGCTGAATTCATTTCCTTGTAACCCATTGCCTGCATAGTAGTTGATAAAGGTACCTGTTTCCGGGTCCATGTTTGTGATACCGTAATTGGTACTTATCCATAATCCATGTTGTTTGTCGCCTTGAATGGCACAAATGGTATTATTGGGCAATCCATCGTGTGTAGTATAAGTTTTAGAGCTTCCATTTTTTCCGTCTATATGAATAAGTCCTTTGGTGGTACCTGCCCAGATGTCGCCTTGTTCATCCTCAAAGAGGGTCAGTATGATACTACCGCTGAATATCCTGTTTTTCCCATAGGTTGAGGCGAAGTTCATTGTGGGTATATCCAGACATCCTAAGCCATCGTAGGTGCCGATATATAATTTATTGTTGCTGGTGTACAGCAATGAGGCTACCCAACGGTTGTGGAGTACATTGTAATTCTCCTGATATTCTTTTCCGCTTTCAAAAGTATCGCATCTGTTGACTTTCCCGGTTTTTAGATCAATGTAAAACACGCCTCCGCCCATAACGGCTACCCATAATCGTTCCCCGTTCTTGTCTGATGTCAGATATGATATGTTTTTCACTTCATTTTGATGATGGTCCTGTAATTTATAATATCGGCACAGGCCGGTCTTGGGGTCCATCTCTGCCAGTCCTTCCAAAGGTGAGGCCAGCCACAATCTGCCGTCTGCTGTCTGGTGGATGTGGTTGATTGTGGACGGCACGGAATTAGATGTTTCTTTGTGCTCAAAGTGCAGGGAAGGCTTATTCTTTCCTTTTATACCATATATACCGTCATTTGCTGTTCCGAGCCATAAAGTCCCTTCCTTGTCTTTACATACTGCTTTTATGCTGTTAGAACCTATTTTATTGGTTGTTACAGATTTGTAGCCCATGTACTTGAATTGGTTTGTTGTAGCCGGAAGAAGCATGACTCCTTTGCCATTGATACCCAGCCATAAGTTGCCTGCCTGATCCTTTGTGATGGCATGTACATCGGCTTTGCTGAAATCGAAAGTACTGAAACTGAACTCGCTTTCCTTTATCTTTTGTGTATGTATGTCATATACTTTTATGCCGTATCCTATGGTTCCGATATAGATTTTTCCTTGTCCGGCAGCATATATTGTATTGATAGGCAGGCTAGGAAGTATCGGACAGGAGATAGGGATAAAAGTATCTTTCTGCTGGTCGTAGACAAATATTCCTTTGTTTATGTTACTGGCATAGATATTCCCTTTTTCATCCAGGCAAATGGAAGTTACTATATTCCAGGCATTCTCTTTTCCGATGAAATAGTGATATATTTGACCTGACGTGTCAATGCGGTATAACCCCTTTCCTTCTGTAGAAACCCATAGATTTTCGTTTTGGTCTTCGAATAGATAGGTGATGAAAAAACTGGGAACCGGTAGTTGCGCCTCTTTGATAAGAGGTTCTGTTCCTCCTAATGTTAGTGAATAAACGGCATGGCCGGACGTTCCTATTAATAACTCTCCATTCTTACGCTCCAGGATCGTACTGATATGTGCGCTCATGTTTATTCCGGTTTCGTACAGGATGGGGATTTCTTTAAAGAGATCTGTTGCCGGGTCGTAAAGTTGTAACCCGCGTTGTGTGCCTATCAGGAAGTTCCCTTTGCTGTCTTCGAAGAGTATCCTTACATTGTTATCTACCAATGAACTGTCGTTTCCTTCTTTGTGTTTGTATACACTGAACTTAGCGCCGTCGTAGCGATTAAGTCCGTCGTCGGTGGCTATCCAGATAACTCCGTCTTTGGCTTGGTAGATCTGATTGATATTGCTGTTTGACAATTCACGGTCTACCGTAAATAGTTTCTCTGATTGACTGTATCCGTAGGTTGCAAAGAAAAGGAATAAAATGGATAATAGTGTTTTCATGATTACGTTGGGGTTAGCAATTGTGATACAAAAGTAATTGAAAACAGATATTCTCACAAACATAATATGGAGGAAAAACCCTTTATATAAGGGGAATGTAACGTATAGCAAATGATGTGTTACATTTCGTGGGATAACTTGAGAGGGGATGAATAGTATTATAGAAAAAGAGGTTACCAGACGGCAACCTCTTTCCCTAAAAATACAATACTAAAAAGGATTATTTCTTGAAGTAACGGTTGTACAGGCCTTCAAAGCCTTTACCGTGACGAGCTTCATCTTTTGCCATTTCATGAACAGTGTCATGGATAGCATCCAGATTCAGAGCTTTTGCACGAGTGGCAATACGTTTCTTGTCTTCGCAAGCGCCTGACTCAGCGTTCATTCTCTTTTCGAGGTTAGTTTTGGTATCCCATACACAGTCACCCAACAGTTCAGCGAACTTAGAAGCGTGTTCTGCTTCTTCCCAAGCATAACGTTTGAAAGCTTCAGCTACTTCGGGATAACCTTCACGGTCAGCCTGACGGCTCATAGCCAAATACATACCTACTTCTGTACATTCACCCATGAAGTGGTTGTTCAGGTCTTTAATCATTTCATCATCACAACCTTTAGCTACACCGATCACGTGTTCGTCAGCAAAAGACAGAGGACCGCCTTCTGTGGTTTCTACAACTTCTACGAACTTGCTGGCAGGAGCTTTACACAACGGGCATTTCTCAGGAGCGGCATCACCTTCATATACGTAACCGCATACAGTACATCTAAATTTTTTCATTTTCTTTTTGATTTAATTGAATTAGTTATTCGTTCGTTTTATAAAAAACGTTAGTCTTCTTTACATTGTTTACAGATTCCTTTGTAATAATAATGGATTTCCTGCACTTCGTGTCCATCCATATCCGTATCTACCACTTTTTTTATTGCATCGTCACACGGCAAGTCATAGATTCTTCCGCAACGCTTGCACAAGAAATGTGAATGTGGAGTGGTGTCGGCATCATAGCATGTGTTACGCTCATCGATGGTAAGCGTTTGTGCGGCTCCTTGTTCGCTCAAAATCTTCAGCGTGTTGTAGACTGTAGTTTTTGAGAGTGTCGGTATAGTAGGAGATAATGCCGTATAAATCTCATCTACCGTCGGATGTGTGCGGTGCTCCATAAGATATTTCATGATAGCAATACGCTGTACCGAGGGTTTAATGTTATGTCCTTGCAATCGTTCTACTACTACTTCCATATTCGTTTAATTCAAACTTGTAATAATTACATTTTTATTTCGCTTGCAAAGATAAAGACTTATTCGATTTTACCAAAAGATTTCCATTCTTTTTTCCTCCTTTTTGTTAAACAGTGTGAATTGGCTGGTAAGGTATTTCTATCCAGAACTCGGAACCTTTACCTATTTCGGAAGAAACTCCGACGGTGGCATGCATCTTTTCAGCAATCATTTGGCAAATGGATAAGCCAAGGCCGGTACCTTGTTTGAAGTTATCCAGCTTTACAAAACGTTGGAAAATAGCTTTCTGCTTTTCGGGAGAAATTCCGCAACCGGTGTCCCGCACATAGAATCGCATGTTTCCGTCTTTGGGTGGATAGTAGCCGACAGTGATACTTCCCTCTGTGGTGTACTTAATGGCATTGGAGAGATAATTGCCAAGTACTTGACTCAGACGATTCTTTTCTGTATAGACGTGGCATTTCTTCATGCCAAACTCTGCAATACATTCCACATTTGCAGGCATTCTAAAATGGAAAGCATCTTCAAGTTTACGAATACAGCCATTGATGTCTACTTCGGTATAACAGAAGTCCAGCAAACCGGCTTCTATCCTGGACAGGTCGAGTATATCGTTAATGAGTTGTAGCAACAGGCAGTTGTTGTCTTCAATAATCCGGATATATTCATGGCTTTCAGGGGTATCAGCCGTTTCGGCAAGAATACTGGAAAAGCCCACGATAGCATTGAGCGGAGTGCGTATCTCATGACTCATATTAGCAAGAAAAGCTGATTTGAGACGGTCGGATTCTTCGGCACGTTCCTTTGCAAGAATCAGCTCCTTTTTATGCTTTTGGGAATGAATATAATAGAAGATATATAGGGTGAAGAATAAAGCGATAAATAGGATTGTCATCCAGATGTAAGTCTTATACTGCTGATAGAAAGTAGGAGGCTGGAAAAAGTAAATAGCGTCTTTCGGATATAAATTTTCTGGTATCTTGCACCATTTCAGGTCGGCAAAGTTCAGATAGGTATGTGCAACTCCGCCATTCTGGTAAGGAATGGAAGAGGCTGTTTCTCCCGATAGGATGCGACTGATTGTGGACATTACCGTATCCGTGAAGTCACGGATAGAGATATAATGTCCGCCAGCATAGAGATTTTCTTGCAGGTTTAAGTCAGCTAATGTAAATACGGGAACTTCCAGGAAGCTGGGGAGTATCTTTTTGAGGTGGTCCGACAGATAGTAATTCTTGTTATTTCCATATTGCCGGAGCCATGCGTAATAGATGACGCCGGTGGTTTGCTTGTAACTGGTAAGTGTATCCAGTAATTCTTCTGTACTTATTTGCTCTGAAGATAAAAGTTCCAGTTTTAGATCAGGAAAATCTTTTTGCATCACCGCACTCACGGCTTGGCGGGTAACTGTGCTGATATAGCGGTTGTCGGAAATAAAAGCAATCCGGTTGACTTCCGGCTGAAGCTGTTTGATGAGTGTCAGAGTTTCCTTGATGTAATAAGGTTGTTTCAGTACGGTGATATTGTAGTTTTTGTTAAATTCTTCGATAGGGATACTGTTTGCTTCTGTCAAAGGAGTTTTTGCCAATAATGTTTGCAGAGTAGAGGGAACCCGTCCGCGTGAATAGCAAAGTATGACAGGGATATTTTTCCAGGGGCCGTCGAAAATGGGCGCACTGACCAACCAGCCCGGATCTCCTACGATTATGACAACTTTAGGTGGTGTAGGAAATGTTTGCAGAAGATTATCTTGGGCTTGTTTGACTTCTTCTTCATTGGTAAGCACCGGGACTGCCAGGAAGTATTCATGTAATTCGATATTTCCTTCATAAGGAAAGCGTTTTTGAAGTTCGTTCCGGAAACCGTGAATCCATGCTTCTTCTGCATTGACAGAACTGAGGAATAATATATACTCTTTTTCTTTAGCGGAAACTGACAGGCACCCGATTAGAAGTATCAGGGAAAGTAACCATTTATGGACTGTATTAGGAGCTCTCATGAGTTTTGTATGGCGTGCTTTAAAAATGTTGCTAAAAGTACAAATAATCTTGGATATCTGGGGTGAATGAAGTGATTATTTTGTGTTTATGGATAAATAACCGTATTTTTGCCGCCATATTTTTAAATGACATCCTTATGAATTACGGATATGTAAAGGTAGCGGCGGCTGTGCCCCGTGTGAAGGTAGCGGACTGTAAGTTCAATGCCAGGGAAATTGAAAAGGAAATAATCATAGCCGAGGGGAAAGGTGTGCAGATCATTGCTTTTCCGGAGTTGTGTGTGACGGGATATACATGCGGTGATTTGTTTGCCCAGCAATTATTGCTTGAAGAAGCGGAAATGGGGTTGATACAGATTGTAAGTAATACAAGGCAGTTGGATATCATAGCCATACTTGGCATGCCGATAGCGATGAACGGAGTATTGCTGAATGCCGCAGTCGTAATTCAAAAAGGAAAGGTGTTGGGAGTAGTGCCCAAGACTTACCTCCCCAACTACAAGGAATTTTATGAGAAGCGCTGGTTTACATCTGCTGTGGATGTAAGTGAAAGGAGCGTGCGCCTTTGCGGGCAGGTGGTTCCAATGGGAACTGACTTATTGTTCGAAACTGCGGATACGACGTTCGGCATTGAAATTTGTGAGGATTTATGGGCACCTATTCCGCCCAGTTCTTCACTGGCATTGCAAGGTGCGGAAATTCTGTTTAATCTGTCGGCGGATAATGAAGGGATTGGTAAACACAACTATTTGTGTTCTTTGATCAGCCAGCAGTCGGCTCGTTGCATTGCCGGTTATGTTTTCTGTTCGTGTGGGTTCGGTGAGTCTACTACGGATGTGGTGTTTGCAGGGAACGGACTGATTTTCGAAAATGGCAGCCTGATAGCTCGCAGCAAGCGTTTCTCTTTCGAGGGACAGGTGATTATCAGTGAAATAGATGTGGAACATTTGCGCACGGAACGTCGAGTTAATACAACTTTTTCCGCTTGTCGGGCGCATTGCGCACCGGGAGAGGCGGTACGTGTTTCCACAGAATATGTAAATAGCAAAGAACTGAACCTGACGCGTTGTTTTGACCCTCATCCTTTTGTGCCGCAAGGAGTTGAGTTGAACGAGCGTTGCGAGGAAATATTCTCCATACAAGTTTCCGGTTTGGCTCAGCGTCTGGTACACACTGCTGCCAAGAGTGCGGTGGTCGGCATTTCCGGTGGGTTGGATTCTACATTGGCATTACTGGTGTGTGTCAAAACCTTCGATAAATTGGGATGGTCTCGTAAAGATATTATCGGTGTAACAATGCCGGGGTTTGGAACAACAGACCGCACGTATACGAATGCTCTGGATTTGATGAATTCTTTAGGAATCACCGTTCGTGAGGTCAGCATCAAGGAAGCCTGTATTCAGCATTTCAAAGATATAGACCATGATATCGATGTGCATGATGTAGTTTATGAAAATGCTCAGGCACGCGAGCGTACGCAGATACTGATGGATATTGCCAACCAGACTTGGGGAATGGTAATTGGTACGGGCGATCTTTCGGAACTGGCATTGGGCTGGGCTACTTATAATGGAGATCATATGTCCATGTATGGTGTGAATGGAAGTGTGCCTAAGACTTTGGTTAAGTATCTGGTGAAATGGGTAGCCGAGAATGATATGGACGAAGCTTCACGCATGACGCTGCTGGATATTGTGGATACTCCGATTAGTCCTGAATTGATTCCGGCAGATGAAAACGGCAATATCAAACAGATAACGGAAGATCTGGTAGGTCCTTATGAGCTGCATGATTTCTTTCTGTATTATTTCCTCCGTTGTGGTTTCCGTCCTTCCAAGATATTCTTCCTTGCAGTGCGTACATTTAAGGACGTGTATGATGAAGAGACAATCAAGAAATGGTTGCAGACATTCTTCCGCCGCTTCTTCAATCAACAATTTAAGCGCTCTTGTCTGCCGGACGGACCTAAAGTAGGTAGTATTTCCATCAGTCCGCGCGGGGATTGGCGTATGCCAAGCGATGCATCATCAGAGATGTGGCTTCGGGAAGTAGAGAGCCTTGCTTGATACTATTAGTTTCAAGGCATGAAACTAATAGTTTCTCGGTGTGAAACCAGTAGTTTCACCGGATGAAACTAGCAGTTCCAAGCAATGAAACTGACAGTTCCAAGGCATGAAACTAAGAATGGAAAAGAATAAAACCGGAAGTTCCCTGTGCGAAACTTCCGGTTTTATTGTATAAGCTTGTTTGAGAGGAACTTATCTCTGATTCGAAGTCCGGTAGTATTTACGGTAGATAGATTTAAACTCATCACTGTTCCGAAAAGTCTGAAGCCAGCTGTTAAGACTGTCCAATAGAACAGGTGATTGTTTGCTGACTCCCCAAGAATAGAACTGGGTAAAACTGATATCGGTATTGATATCTATCTGTGGAATACTGTCCGTTACGGCACGGGCGATGCTTTCATCGCATACGGCATAATCTATATCCCCATGAGCTACAAGTGATATCAGCTGTTCCGAACCGTATTTATCTATTTCCTTAATATATATAGTGTCACCAATTTCGTTTCCCAGATTGCGAATACGGAGGATGGAAGGTGATCCTTTCACTACGTGCAGGGTTTTGCCTGCCAGGTCTAACTGACTTTTAACGAATAAAGAGTCAGTGGGAGATGTGGCTTTGCGTTGTACGAGAACCTGTTTATTAAGTACAATCGGAGTAGTAAGGAGCAAAGAGTCTTTCAGTTCACTGGTGGCTAGAATACCATAAGCGATAACATCGAACTCGCCTGTTGCAAGTCCTTCCAGCCGTTTGTCAAAACTCATTTCGGGAGTGATGGCAGCCTTCCAGCCATGGTCACGGGCAAACGCTTCTATCAGTTCATAATGAAAGCCCGATAAGGTATCTCCGTCAACATAGAAGCTGATGGAGTTGTATTCTGTGGCAGCGCGGATTATTTTCTCGGCTGCGATTTCTGCATAGTCACGCGGATGCCCTTGCTGCTTCTCCTTCTTTAAAAAGAAGGTAGCAATGAAAGCGGCTATTATACCCATAGCTGCGTATTTCAGTATTCTGGCTTTCGAGATTCTCATGTGGAAAGAGTTTTAATCGTAGAAGTTCCATGAAACACCTATCTTTAGCAGGCTCGGGTTGATGGGGTAATGCGGTACGAGGAAAGAGTTACGTGTACCCATGCCTTGATTTACGTGAGAGTACATAGCGAATAGCCGTGTACGCTTCAGTTGCAGGTTTGCATAAATGTTCACTATAGGATAACCACCTATCTCTACCTGATCGTTTTCCGGTTGCAGGTGGAATTGCTGAACGGCAGGCGTATAGGCCGGTGCATTATATTTGGTGAAATAGCGCACATCGGCTCCCAATTGCACCGTAAGAACTTTCTTCGCTAACTTGGTCAGGATGTATAAATTGGAGTATAGTGAAAGTTGTGGCAATGGGAGAATTGTTTCATTGCTTGACTTTTGCCAGGTTACTTCGTTATCCAAATGGAAAATACCTGCACGGAAGTTCTGTTTCAGAGTTGCTGAAAGTATTTGTATATTACCGCTATACTGCTCGGGTACAGCTTTCTGGTTGAAATAAGTATAGTTCTTGACGTTTTCTACACCGGCACGAAGATTAGTACCCCAGCGGTCAATGTTTAATTCGCCTTCTACACGGGTACGGAATTCTTTCTCCATATTATCATTGTCCCAGAAGAAATGGTTGGAGTGATAATGCCGCATATAGAAAGATGGGAGTGTATTCGTCACAAAACCTCGTGCGATAAGGTTTACTGTATCTTTTCCCAATCGGAAATTCAAATCCATATTACCATGTACACGGAATTGCCCCAGCGCTTTGTCCATAATACCTATTTCACCATCTATGGAATAGTGAAGGACTTTACCTTGTCGTTTGGCAAGTTCACCGCCTACAAATATTTCTTGTTCTGTGAAGCGGTCTACCGTCATGGAATCTGCATTCATCAGGTCATAACGGCTGAACTTATGAGAGATATAAGCGGTTAATCCTGCTTTAGCATATTTGTTGAAACCTTCCAACAGGGCTATGCCAAAGATGTTCTTTATGCTGAATGCTGTGGTGGAGTCCCGACTGACACTTCCGTTTTTGTTGAAGTAAGTGTTTTCATACATACCCTCCGGTTCGCTGTATGATTGGAAACGATGGCGTGAGCGCTCCACTTTAAAAGTATGAATGAAACTTGTGACAGGGACGAATTCTTCAACATAATTGGTATCTTCTGCCAAGGCAGTGGCGTTGTTAAGGCTATCCAGACTCAGGCTTTTTTTCATTGCAAGCCTTTCTGCTGAAAGACTGTCGGTGCCTAAACTGTCAGCACCTAAACGATCCATACCTAAGCTGTCTGTAATGGCAGTGTCGGAAATCATGGCAGTAGATGCTGCCGTGGGAGCAAAGTTCTGTTTAACGCTATTGTTTTGGGCTACTTCTTTCAATACTCTCCGCTTGAATCCTAACCGATAGCGTTGCGTAAGGTAAATATAGAAGTCTTTGTTACGGTTGGAAGTTTGTTCCAGCTTCACAGGAATAGTGGTGGATTCGTATTCTTTCTTACCGTCAGCCATTGTATCGGGGCGGGTAATGTAACCGTCATTAGCTATACCGCCGTTTTCATTCATCTTCATGAAGAAGTTGTTGTAGACAGCTTGCAGTTGGTAGCGTTCGCCAATATAACTTCCGAATATGCCGGCATTGAAGTGCGAAGTAGACTGATTGGAGTAGTATCCACGTCCGTACAGGTAATCGAAATTGAAGCCAAATGCCAACCGTTTGTTTACATTGACAGAAAAATAAGATTTGAATCGCTCTTCACCGTTTACCTTATTACCCGCTTTATAATAAGTCAGATTTGTATAAGGAACATTACTGTTGGTGAAGAATACCTGATCGGGACGAACAAAGAAACTGGAGAATGGCGTCATAAAAATAGTCGGTTCGGTGCTTTCACGATCAAAGAATATACGTGAAAGACGGGGAGAGCCGAGGTTACCCAGGAAATTATATTGTCCCGTCATACCGTCTACCAGGTTTGTATTCTGGAAATTCAAGGAAAGAGTGTCGGCAGGAACGATGGTCCGGTTACCCAGAGTCTCGCTTAATTGCCACATATAGAGTTTAGGCGGAATACTTTGAACGTCAGTGCTGGTATCCAGGCTATCTGGTTGTGTTGACGGGTCAACCTGATTCCCATAGCGGTCACGATTATCCAATGTATTGAGTGGCCGCTGTGCCTGTGCTGCCAGCAATCCCAATACGAATAGAAGTATATATGTCAGTAGAATGCGTCTCATAATTAGGCGCAAAGATACAATAAAAAATTATTCGCTTGCGGAATTCAGCCTTTTTTGCCTATTTTTACAAACGTACTTTTTATTTCTTTGATATAAATATGGTAACTTATAAAATAAGCCCTTGCAAAAAGAAACTATTGCAAGGGCTTATTGATTTATCGTAAGAGTCAATGGAATTATACCTCTTTAATCAATTCCATTCCTTTTTTAATCGCTTCTTCATTCATCGGTATCAAGTGATGATGACGTTCGGGCAAGGTCTTCTTCAAGCCTCTGAGTACGCTATCCAGCGTAACCATCGGTTTCAGTTTCAGCAATCCACCCAGTACGATCATGTTGAATGCTTTGGCATTATTCATTTCATTGGCCGCATCCATTGCGTCGATACGATACACTTTGATATCCTTACGCGTCGGCGGGTTGATGATGCCATATCCGTCGTAAATCAGGATACCGCCCGTCTTTACCTTACTTTCGAATTTCTCCAGTGAGGGCTGGTTCAGAATAATGGCAGCGTCATACTTGCTCAGAATAGGAGAGGAGATTTTCTCATCGCTTACAATCACCGTAACGTTGGCTGTACCACCACGTTGTTCTGGTCCGTAAGCGGGCATCCAGCTCACTTCCTTATCTTCCATCAGTCCCGAGTATGCCAAAATCTTTCCCATGGACAATACACCTTGTCCACCGAAGCCTGCTATAA
>ENA-OZXH01000059-OZXH01000059.1-human-gut-metagenome-genome-assembly--contig:-NODE-59-length-35138-cov-5.602856_pt1 | contig 35138 bp, 20 predicted proteins | sample MGYA00243542_ERZ654097 | MGnify/ENA primary metagenome ERZ654097 (study PRJEB26926, sample SAMN06165280) | human gut metagenome | biome: ENVO:00009003; feature: ENVO:2100002; material: ENVO:00002003...
TAGAGCATCTGACTGTTAATCAGAGGGTCCTTGGTTCAAGTCCAAGAGGAAGAGCGAAAAACTTAAATGCAAATTCTTCCTTAGCTCAGTCGGTTAGAGCATCTGACTGTTAATCAGAGGGTCCTTGGTTCAAGTCCAAGAGGAAGAGCAAAAAGGTTCGTCATTATGGCGAACCTTTTTTGTTTTCATTATTTAGTTATCTTCATCAAGCTTCCGCAACCGCCAATGTCAATACACTGATACGTATCCCTCCTATCTCACGAAATACATCAGCACAGGCAGTAGTTGTAGCTCCTGTAGTCAAAACATCATCCACAATCAGAATATGCTTCCCTACTAATCGTTCCGGATGGCGGAGTTTAAAAATACCTTCCACATTCTCCCATCTCTCATAAATCGATTTACGGGTCTGTGTATTGGTATGTTTCTCGCGGATCACGGAAGAAGTATCTACAGGTATCCCTGTCACTTGAAACACGCCACGGGCAATCCACTCACTTTGATTATATCCACGAGCTCTCTGTTTACGGGGATGCAAAGGTACGGGAATGACAACATCTACATCTTCAAAAAAGCCGGTCGGCAGTAATTCCGCCGCCATGCAACGTCCCATCACCGCTCCCAGTTCTTTCCTTCCACCATACTTCAATTGATGCAGGATCCTGCGGAAATCACTTCCTTTCCGATAAAAGAAATAAGAGGTGGCACGTTCCAGAGGAAACTTTCCCCAAAACATACGCTCTACAGGATTATCCTTCATTTTATGGTAATTCGTACGCGGCATATCTATATTGCAACGAGTACAAATAGTATCCTCACCCTCTATAAGTGATGCTCCGCAAACTGCGCAGCAGCGTGGAAAAAAAAGATGGAACAAAGGACCGAACCAATATTTCACAGTATTTTTCATCAGGCTGTTTCTTTATGTCACATCCCCAACGGAGGGACTTCTTGTATCAGTTGTTGCAATATAGGATGCAGATATCCATTCGTGGCAATAATATGATGCCCTTCTATAAAATTCTCATTCCCATAAAAGTCAGTCACCCGGCCACCGGCTTCCAGCACCAGCAATGCGGCAGCCGAATAATCCCATTTGCCGATGAAAGCTTCCGCCCAGGCATCAAAACGTCCGGCGGCTACATAGCATATTGCCAAAGCTGCAGAACCAGTCATACGGATACCACCAACCTTACCATACAAATTATGTATCAGATGTTCTCCCGTACGGGCATATTGACATGAGTTATAAGGCAATTCAACTACCAGAAAAGCATCTTCCATCTGCTGCACATTGGAAACCTGTATCCGCTGGCCATCCACATACGCACCTCCACCTTTCCAGCCATAAAAACACTCATCCCTACAGGGATCATACACTACTCCAATCAAGAGTTCCTCTTTAGACCGAAGAGCTATACATACACAATAAGGCGCGTTGTCATGGATATAATTTGTAGTCCCGTCCAACGGATCCACTACCCAACAATAAGGTTCATCCTGATACACTGCCGAACCTTCTTCCGTAATAAAACCGGCTTCCGGCAACAAAACGGAAAGTTCAGCAACAATCTGTTTTTCCGACTCTTTATCTACATAAGACACATAGTCATGCGCATGTTTCTTCTCCACGCTTTCACTGCGGAAAGTTTTTCTCTCTTCTTTCAAGAAACTTCCTGCATTCATAGCAATGCGGCAAACTTTTGCGGTAAGTGATGCTAAATCCATATTCGTATTCTTTTTCTTTGTTATTCTATTATTTCCCGGGCAATCCAGGCGCAGGCCTCAGCGTCGGCTAATGCATGGTGATGCTGCTCCAACTCATAACCAAAGTAGGCAGCTACCGTATGCAGCTGATAGTTGGGCAAACCTTTAATCCGTCTTCGTGCCGTACTCAAGGTACAATGAAATTCATAATCGGGATAGTCTAGGCTATAAGTTCTGAAAACGGCTTTCAGACAACTCTCATCAAAACCTTTATTATGGGCTATGAGCGGTAATCCTTCAATAAGTGGCGCTATCTCCTGCCATACGGTGGGAAATACCGGAGCTTTTGCCGTATCCGCCAGTGTCAATCCATGCACACGCGTATTCCAATAGGTATAATATTCCGGTTCGGGACGGATCAGACTATAATAAGTATCTACAATCTCTCCTTCCCGTACAATTACTATGCCGACACTGCACACACTGGTACGCTGTTCGTTGGCTGTTTCAAAGTCTATGGCAGCAAAGTTTTCCATAATTCAGAAATTCCAAAGGTCCTATTACGGTTCCTCCACCTGCTGATAAATCAGATTTCCCCGTTGACTAATAGTCCATTTATCGTTCTCCAGACGGACATTCTTCGTATCATCATCCTCTACATTCCATGCGTATCCCCCCGAAGGTAAAGAGCGGCGATCCAATATTTCGCTCGGGCGGTCATCAGAAAAGAAGAGTTCTACTTGCAGCGAATCGGGCGAAAAAACAATATAGGCGGCTTTTTCTTTATCTGCCACATCGGCTACACGTACTCCTTTCTCCCAAAGACGGATGCAGTCTTTCAGAACCTCACTCCAGGTATATCCTGCGGAAGCTATACAACCGTGAGCATCCTTATCATCACCCACCTTATTCTCTTCACCCTTTTTACTCTGAGAGTTTCCACAACTTGTAAACAGGAGGCTTACACACATCAATAGTAAAAAACAAGCATTTCCAGTTTTCATAAGAATCATCTATTTATATTTTGCACCCCAAAAGTACGAATAAATATGAAGTGGGGAAAGTTATCACATTTATTTCATGCGGGGAAAAGAAGTTCAGCTTCAATAAAGTATTCCAATAAGTTGTCAGCACTCCAGCATTGATAACGCTCACCCTTCTGTCAGTCACAGTTTAATGGCAGTATATAACAGGTGAGAAATTAAAAGAAATTTCATTGGGATGTGGTTACCCTGTAACCAAACAGAAATATTTTCCGAAAACATAAAAAAAAGATAAGTTGCCCAAATAGAGGATAAACATAGAAAAGTAGAAACTAAATGGAAAAATAAGATATTTTAGTGTGGCAATTCGTTCCTTAACCTCCCAAATACCCACTTGAAGAATTTGTTTTTTTAAGCATATTTTATGATATTTGTAGTCAAACCATTCAAAACGAAAGCGAAAGCAGCAGACCTGAATGATTAATTAATAAGCATATACAACATTTTACTTCAACATCATAAATTAAATGGCTTATGAAAAAAATTACTACTCTATTAACAGCCATTATCGGAATGGCATTCATGAATCAAGTATCAGCAACCCATGTCACAGTAGAAGTCCCTACTGCCGGGCAACTGAGTTCTTTAGTACAAAATGCAAACTGTGACAGTATCACCATTTCGGGAAACCTGGATGGAAATGATTTTTGGTTTATCAGAGAGCAAATGCCTAACTTGATTTACTTGAACATAGGTAAAGTTACAGTGCCAGATAACAAACTTCCCGAGTCTGGTCTATACTCAAAGAAAGCACTACAGAAGATCATACTTCCTGACAATTTGGGAACAATAGGAAATCATGCTTTCGCCTACTGTTCCAACCTGAAAGATATCACTTTCCCTAAATCATTGGTTACAATAGAATACAATGCATTTTATCAGAGTGGTTTAACCGAAGCTACACTTCCTGATAAACTAAAAAACATAGGAGATGCTGCTTTCTACGAATGTTACAACCTAAAGAAAGTGAACTTCCCTGAGAAATTAGTCAGTATAGGCAATAGCGCATTTCGTCAATGCAATTTATCCGAAATTGCATTCCCTGACAGTCTAAAAGCAATAGGAAGTAATGCTTTCAGATATTGCCAGCAACTGCAAAAAGTTACATTTCCGGAAAAGCTGGAAACAATAGGCACCCATGCTTTTAACGATTGTTTCCGTCTACACACAGCCACACTTAAAGGCAAAACCGCACCGGTCATATCCGACAACACTTTCAACTACACTAAAGTATTTTATGTACCGGAAGGCGCTGCACAAACCTATAAAGAAACTCCTAACTGGTCTAATTTGGTTATTATAGATGGAAATACGCCAAAGAAAATAACTGTAACTTTAACTACTGCCGGAACTTTGGGAGAAGAAATCCTAAAACAAGTTGACTACGTAAAACAAGTTAATGAATTGGTAATAAACGGTCCCCTAAACAGCGATGATTTTTATCAAATACAACAACAAACCACCAATTTAATCGCCATCGACCTGATAGGAGCCACTATAGAATCATTACCTGAAAATTTCTTCTACGAGAGAACCGCCCTACTTGACATAAAACTCCCTGCTACCCTGAAAAATATCGGAAGATATGCTTTTTACCGATGCCACGGATTAACCCAAATAACTATACCAGAAGGGGTAACGAATGTCGGGGATTACGCTTTCAGTGAGTGTATTTCACTGAAAGAAATTGAGCTGCCAACTACACTGACAGATATTAAAAATGGAGCTTTTCAAAATTGCTGGAGTTTAGCAAGCATCCAAATTCCCGATAATGTTACTACTATCAGCCAATCTTCCTTTTACCACTGCACTTCATTAATACAAGTGAAGTTTCCGACTAAATTGAAAAGTATCTCCAATTCCGCATTTCAAGAATGCAGTGCACTAACCAAAATAAATTTGCCCGAAGGAGTACTGACCATAAGTTCAAATGCATTTTACCAATGTTCCGCATTGGAAGAAATCTCTTTTCCCTCAACTTTGACAACACTCGGAAGCACTGCCTTTTACCATTGTAGCAATCTCACAGAAATCACTTTGCCCGCCTCACTGACCTATTGCTATCATCCATTTTATGAATGTCACAATATCAAGAAAGTTACCTGCCTTGCATCCGTACCACCAACATTAGAAAACGACTATGATATTCTCTACGGTGTAGATAAATCCAGCACAGAACTCTTAGTGCCTTTCTGGTCCGTAAACAGCTATAAACTGGCCTCAGGTTGGGATGCATTTCCTACAATCAATCCTCTGGATTATGAAACAGACCTCATCAACGTGCCCGGCGAACTGGTCATAGCCGCGGATATCCGTTTCAAGAACAATCCGACCGTATCCGTATTTGATAACGGCCGACTGACAGTCAGAGGAACCGATGCACTCTCTATGAAGAAGTACACACAAAGCCACACACTTAGTGGATATGATGATAATAACTGGTCCTACCGCAATCCTGTCTATACGAACTTACTCAGCGAGTCCGGAGCCATGCGTGCCGACAGCGTCGTCTACAAGTTGAATCTGAAAAGAGAGTATTGGCAGTTCATCACACTTCCTTTCGATGTGAACAGGGTAGATATGCAAGTGAACAATGACGCCCTCTTTGTCATCCGTTACTATGACGGCAAGGCACGAGCCGATGGTGAAACCGGCAACTGGAAAGACGTACCCGCCAACGGAACGCTGCAAGCTGGAACCGGCTATATCATTCAAGCCAACAAACAGACCCAACTCACCCTGAAAGCCATCAACAATGACAACAAAAACCGGCTCTTCTCCGGCAATTCCTTAAAACGGACACTGGATGAATACGCCTCCGAGTTCGCCCACAATGCCAGTTGGAACTTCATAGGCAACCCCTATCCATGCTTCTATGATATTTATTACATGGACTATACCTCTCCCATCACCATATGGGACACCCGCAACCGGACTTACACCGCTGTCTCAACCGAAGACGATAACTACATACTCAGTCCGATGCAAGCATTTTTCATTCAGAAACCGGTGGAAATGAAAGAAATCAGCTTCTCCGCCGAAGGCCGCCAACTGGACACCGCCGTACGCCAACACACTACGACCCGTTCCGCCATTTCGTCGGACCGTACCGTCTTCAATTTTGCTTTGAACGATGGCATTTATACCGATCGTACCCGCATAGTTATAAACCCCGAAGCAAGTATGGATTATGAAATGTCCCGCGACGCCGCCAAATTCATGAGCGATGACAAAGACGTGCCACAACTCTTTACACTGGACGCTACAGGCAAATATTACGCTATCAACGAACGACCATTGGGCAACGGAATTGTCTCCGTAGGTATTTACACAGGAAAATCCGGAACATATACCCTGAGTCTGGTAGACGCCACAGTTACAGCCGACGAAGTGATCTTAACAGATAAACAGACAGGAAGCGAAACGCGCCTCGACCTCGACAGCTACACCTTTACGGCAGAAGCCGGCTTCTGCACCAACCGCTTCGAACTGCATCTGACTACCCGTACCATTACCGGAGTAGAAGAAGTCCAGAATACGAATGTCGCCCAAGTGACGGCAGGAACCGGACAAATCTTAATATCTGCGCAACCGGGAGATGTGATGAGGATCTGCAATGTCACCGGACAAGTCATTGAGCGTCGGATATTGACAGAGTCATCAATCTCGCTCCCCGTCGCACCGGGCTTCTACATCGTAACCATCGGTAAAGAGACATTTAAAATTATGGTAACCAAATAAAAACAGAACATCCATGAAATATATACTCAGCCTATTCATTGCTCTCTGGAGCATCGCGGCGTGGGGACAAGAAGGAGGGGATGGGTTTAACCCCTCCAACCCCGGCGAACCGGGCCAGAGATACAATCTGACGGTCAACGTCACCCCCGACGGGGCAGGCAGTACCTCACCTTCGGGGAAACAGCAATACGCTTTGGGAGAATCTGTTTACCTCAGCGCCAATGCCAACAACTATTACCAGTTTGTCGGTTGGGCACAGGACGGAGATACGATTTCCCGCAGCCGTTCTTTCAATTATACCATGCCGGCAAAAAATACTACCATAACCGCCGTGTTCAAGGCTACAGACAGCTTCAATCCCGACAATCCCGACGATCCGTCGCAGGAAGTCATTAAGTATAAGCTGATGCTGACACCCTCGCCAGTTGAAGGCGGGCGTTTCAACATCACTTCGGGAGAACGTTTCAGTGAAGGAACTTCGATTTCTGTCTATGCTTACCCAAACAGCAACTATCAATTTGAAGGTTGGAAACAGGGAGAAACATTGTTGTCCACTGAAAGCCCTTATTCATTCGTGATGGGGAAAGAAGATGTTTCCATCACCGGTTTGTTCCGCTTCAATCCGGACAGCCCGGGAAATCCGGGAGCCAATCACTGGAATGCGGAAACAGGTGAACTGATTATTGATGATTTCACTCCGGGTAGCATCATGAATGCCGTAAGCAATGTAGTCGGTGGTTCAAGCAATTATAGCAAAGTTTCGATGCTCATTGTCAGCGGTCAGATGAACAGCTACGACTTCGGCATCGCCCAAAACCTAAGTAACTGTACTTTGCTCGACCTTAGCCGAACAGGCGGATATACGGAAATTCCCAGCTATGCATTCGACGGCACCAACCTGTCAACGATTATCCTGCCGGCCGGCATAGAAAGAATAGGCAACTACGCTTTCCGTAATTGCAAAAATCTGACAGATATCACCTGCCATGCCATCACACCGCCAACAGTAAGCAGCTATACTTTTGAAGGAATCACTGATGGAGCCGTCGTCCATGTGCTTGCCTCTGCCATTCCTCTCTATACAGAGGCACCGGTGTGGAAAGACCTCACCATCCTGCCACTGACCGAAGACGTCAAAACCCTGGAAGTAAACCTGCCTGCCGATAGTGAAGGAGCTTACAAGAATATGACTCTGGAATTGCAAAACTTGCAGAACGGACAGAAACAACGCTATGTGGTGTCCGACCGCACGTCGTATACTTTCAACGGATTACTAAAGAATTGCACTTACAATGTCTCTCTGAAAACTCCGACTGGTGTAGTGCTGGGGCAGATAGAAAACATTGAGATCAAAGATGAGAACCGCTCTGTAACTTTCACTTCACTGCTGGCTTTGCTTGACGTAAACCTACAAGTGCTGACTCCAGACGGCACAGATGTCACCAATCAGGTACAGATTACGTGGCTGGACTCCAAACAAGCATACCTGTCGCAAGGCAACCTACTGAAAGCGCAAACGGCAGGAACCGAAATTGGTTATCGGATGGTTCTGAATCAGGATTTAGGGATGCAGTATATAGCCCCGGAAAATCAGGCCTACAGTGTAAAGGAGAAAGAGAACCGGCTGGTTTATACGTTAGCACCTATAGAGATGACGACAATCTCCGGAACTGTCAAAGAAGCGAATGGCAACACATTATCGGGTGCTGTCATTTCTATCTCACAGAAGCTGAATGGCAAATATTCAAAATCATTTATAACCAAAACCGACACTAAAGGAAAATTTGCCCAGCAAATCTACAATGCAGAAAGCACAATTTCCGTATCTGCCACCGACTACGTCAGCCAAACACTAACGAAGGTAGACTTTAGTCAAGGAACAGATTTGGGAACAATTGAGCTGAAGACGATAGCCGGTGCCACAATAGGCTTAAACTTTACATACACCCCCAGCGTAGCAGTGGGCGAAGAAGCGGAAACCCAAACCTGGTATTCTGATTATACCAATATCTCTTACACAATATATAACGTGACTCAGGGGAAAGCAATCACCCAATATTCCGTACAATATCCTTCTATTGTCCTATTAGAGGATGTTGCCGAAGGCGACCAGCTCCGCATCACAGCCTCCAGCAAAACTAATGCGTTCCTCCCTGTGGAAAGTTCGACTACAATCAGCGAGAATAAAGCAGACATTACCTTCAATATAGTCGGCTTAGGAGGAATCCGTGCCAGTTATACCTCAACGGACAATGCAAACGTAGCAGGTATCCTGTATGACAGCAAAGGAGAACTATTGAAAAAATACAGTTATACCAATGCTTCTCTTTCAATTTCTGACCTGACAGATGGAGCCTATACCTTGGTTTCGATGAGCAATAGCAGTTTCTTCAACTCAATCCTGAAACTTTCTTCACTGGAAACTTCAGGGCTAAAAGAAGGAACAGACTACATTTTAAACCCTATAACAATAAAGAGCGGCATAATAGAACTGATAACCAATGAAGAAGTTCCCACTTTGGATGAGAGTAAACTCTACTATACCGGTGAGGGCACTGCATTCACCGTCAACAAAGCGTCTATCGTTGCCGGCAATTATCTGACTTTAAAAGGAAAGATTGACTTTAAAGGAGAATATGCCGCTTCCGTTAGCAATGTACAATTAGTGATTGATTTGCCGGAATCCTGTTCATTTGTAGACAATTCTGTAATGATAGGTAGCCAGGTCGGAGCTTACACGATAGATGGCAATCAATTGACCGTCCCAATGAGCAATTACAATGATCAGGTCCGTTTTTGTATCATCCCCACAATCGGAGGAACTTATAGTCCTAATGCGTTTATCGAATTTACATTGAACGGGAAAACAGTCCGACAACCGATTGGTTCAGCTTATTATGAAGTAAAGGATTTATCTATCTCCGTGCCAAAAACTGTAGCCAAAACAACAATTCCCATTAGCGGAACAGCACAGGGAAGTTCGGAAGTCAGCATTTACGACAACAACATACTCATCGGTCAAACCACATCGCTGGCCAATGGAGTATGGACCACTACCTGTGAACTAAATGAACCATACAACCTTTCAACACATAGCATTCATGCAAAAGTAACGAATAAACAAGGGTTGGAGTTACAGTCCGAAACACAAGAAGTGACATACGATATGAACTCAATACAAGTGTCGAAAGTCATAATGTATCATGATAATCCGGAAATGCATACGACATACGAAGTTGTATTTGATTTCTTAAAGCCAACAAATGAAGCACAGAAATATACCTACTATATCTATAATAAGATATTTACTTTTACGATAGACTTCACAAACAATGACCCCAAAGTTGTTTCAAACGTCACTCTATATGTAAAAACAGGCGATGGTACATGGCACCCGATTGTAGCTGCTTATGATAAGAAAAAAGATATTTGGGTAGCAAGTGGAGAGTTTGGAAATATGTATGACGGAAATATCCCAGTCAACGTGAGTGTGGATTTTGACGAGTTAACTTCAGAAGGCAGCATTAGTCCCGACATGATAACAGATGCTTATGCTAACCTTAGTGAAGTACAAACAGATATCAAAGAATACAACCAGACCTTAGACAGCTTGAAATCTTTAATCATCGAAGAACGTTCTAAAGAAAAGATTGACTTAGAAACTCTTTCTGAACTCTACACACAGTATTTTGATGCTCTTGGCATAGAAGCCCCCATATTTGAGAACGACGGCAAACTCATATCAGATGCTGAAATAGAAAAATTGCAGAAAGATTATGAAGCTTTCAAAACAAAATATGGGAATATAAATGTTGAAAAACTATTGTCAACAGAACTTTCTGAAATCAATTTCAAATTCAATGAAGATAATATTGATGGCGAAATTACAGTTTCCACCTGTGAAGGATACACAGAAAGCGATCTAAGTGAAAATTATACTAAGATAACCACAACAGATGGTAATTGTTTGTATGTATATGGAAATGACGAGAAACTGATTATACTTGATTTCGTCAATAATATTTGCTATACAATCTGCAACAATTCCACCACTGCAACGCGAGCAGCTTCTGACAAGAATTTCATAGACAGAATCAATGATTATATCAATGTCATCACTAAGAATATAAACAAAGCCACTGATATAGCCAAGAAAGTTCTGGATGTAATAGGGGAAGTAGAAGAGCACCTCCAGGGAGGCATCAAATTTGCTCAAGAAGGTTATGGAGATGCTTGGATTCAATTACAAAAATTACGTAGAGCACAAGCAGCGGGGGAATACATTGCACCAAACAGAATCTTCTTACTCGAAACCGTATGTGATGGTTATGAAGCAGAAATAAAAGGACTAAGGGGACTCAAAAAAGGAGTTTCTCAATTAGGAAGCAAATTCTATAGTAAAGCCTTTGGAACATTAGGAGTGATAAACTCTTTCATGGACTGCAAAAAAGATTTAGAGAAATTCATTGCCTGTTATTATGCCGTACCCGATCCTTGTAAGGATGATGAAATCAATGCTGACGATATTCGCTCCTCGGTTCGGAATATGGGTATTGGGGCAGCGGTCTATTATATAGCAAATATTTCATCCGATGTAATATCATTATTAGGTATCGGTCCTTCTGTTGCAGCTGCTCCTGCCACAGCAGGTTCTTCATTAGGTGTAGCTTTGGCTGCTGTTGGTAAGATAGCGCTTTCATGGGGGATACAAAAAGCCTATGAAAAAATAACGGCATCTTTCTTAAACAACGCATACAATAGGATTAAAGCACTTAAATGTAATAAAGATGACCCTAATCCTAAACCAGACCCTAATCCTAATCCAGACGGAAAAGACGGTAAAGGCCATAAGTCAGGAAGTCCCGATGCCGACCCTTCCATCGACCCTTCCGGTTATGTCTACGAAGCCGTTGAAACCAACCGTCTACAAGGCGTAACCGCCACCTGTTACTACAAAGAAATGGTAGAAGACATGTACGGCGACCTGCATGAAAACATCGTACTTTGGGATGCAGCCGAATATGCTCAGGAAAATCCCTTGTTTACTGATGAGAACGGTATGTACCGCTGGGACGTCCCCCAAGGTCTCTGGCAAGTGAAGTTTGAAAAAGAAGGCTACCAGACAACTTACAGTGAATGGCTCCCCGTTCCTCCCCCGCAGTTGGAAGTGAACATTGGCATGGTACAAACCGCACAGCCTACCGTAACAGCCATACGTGGTTATGAGACAGGCATAGAAATTGATTTCAGCAAGTTCATGCTGCCCGAAACCATGACTGCCGAGTTCATCACCATTACTCGCAACGGAGCAGCGGTAGCAGGAGAAGTGACTTTCAAGAACGCTGAAGCAAACCCACAAAACAAGAATGAGCAATTCGTTTCGAAAGTGCGCTTTGTCCCTGCCGAGGCTCTGGCTACCACCGACAAAGTGATACTGACTGTCAGCAAACGTGTGAAGAGCTATGCCGGCATACAAATGGAAAGCGATTATAGCCAAGAGATAGCCATTGAAAAAGAGCCCAAGGCAGTGGTCGCTTCCGAGATTGAAGTGGTGTACAATGAAACGGCTGAAATTACAGTAACCGTAGAACCGGCAGAAGCCTCAACAGGCAAGAAAGTGACAGCAACTTCCGTTTCTTCCATCATCGCAACCATAGAACCGGCAGAAGCCACATTGAACGAAGAAGGTAAAGCTACCTTCATCATATCAGGCGAGCTCCCGGGACAGACTATGATACAATTTGCCGTCGAAGGTATGGACATGAAACCGGAAGTAAAAGTGAGCGTTGTGGAAGCCGGAGAAAAAGAAATCACCCGCAACTACACCCTCTCTATGGGCTGGAACTGGTTCTCTATCAACGTGCAGGACCAGAATCTAAACGATATACCAGCTCTACTCGCTCCCATCAAAGAATCCGTCCTCATCCTAAAAGGACAAAACGGAGAACTGACGAACAAAAATGAAAATGATTGGGAAGGTTCATTGAACAGTCTGAGCACTACTCAAGCTTACAAGATAAAGATGAAGAAAGAGGCAACTCTTGAACTGACCGGAAAGGGGGCAGATCCGACAAGCAATACCATTACCCTAAATCAGGGCTGGAACTGGATAGGTTATATTCCTACTGTCACTTTACCATTGGAGCAAGCCTTGCAAAATCTGCAAGCTGAAGAGAATGACCTTATCAAAGGCTTGGATAGTTTTGCCATATACGATGGAAGTACATGGACAGGTAGCCTAACCCACCTGCTTCCCGGTGAAGGTTATATGTACTATTCTCAATCAGTGAAGTCTTTCAACTATACTGCGAATGGTACAGAATCAGAACCATCCACTCCATCAGCACAATGGAGTTATGACATTCACCAGTCCGAAGACAACATGATTGCCATAGCCGAGCTTTACAACGGAGAGCAAAAAGCTGAAATAGGAAAATTCCTTGTCGGTGTATTTGTGGGCGATGAATGTAGAGGTATAGCCGTTGAAAAAGACGGTTATCTATTTATCACTGCACATGGAGAGCAAACCGATGGCAAACTGACCCTACGTGCCTTCGACACCGCCGACCAGCAGGAATACAACGTCAAGGAAGAAATAGAATGGAGCGGTACACTGACGGGCAGTTTAACCACTCCTGTCAGCCTGCATATAGGCGAAGCAACCGGAATTACTCCTATTTCGGAAGGACTGTTGGTTTATCCAAGTCCCGTACGCCACCGCTTGTATATTCGGGGAGATATTGGCAACATTGAAGAAGTACGCATCTCTGATACTGCGGGGCAAACACTGATATTGGACAAACAGGTGATTCCCAACGAAGGAATCAATGTTTCTTCACTGAGTAAAGGGATTTACTTCATAATCATAAAAACCGATAATGAGGTTATACAACAGAAATTTATGAAGATAGATTAAGACTGTCTCTCTTTATTACACTTCTCTTAAAAGTCTCCCTCCGATACATAATCCGAAGGGAGACTTTTTTGTACCGACCTTTAAAAGTCATAAACCGGCAAGCATATGTTACATAGATTCTAATGATAAACAAATCATTTCTATCTGATATTCAGGCAATAGTTTACGTTTAAGATGTTCAACTTTCGCCGCTAACAATTCCGGCTTGAAGTTCTTCTTTTGCCAATATGGGACGCTTCCGTACGATTATATTATACAATTAGCCGTTTAATCTGTCCTCCTATACTCTTATTTCCCAATGCAGCCTCTATTTCAGGTTGTGTATTAATGCCTCCCGAAATAGCACTTAATATAGAAAAATAGGTAGCATAGTTCTTACCAAATTCTTCTACCAGCAAGTTTTTCCCTTCATCGGTAAAAGGAGAGTTTTCCCGAATCATGAAATTTATCATTTCGTCTACACTCAACGCTCCGTTATCGCAGAACAACTCTACATATTTTGGCACCCCACCTGTGAAAGCGTAAAGAGCAAGCAAATCATCATTAGAATAATCAGGTCTGTGATCGTAAATGATCTCCTTCAAAGTAGTTAAGCTAAAAGCCGATAACTTAATGATATTATCAGCCCTGCCAAATAACGGTTCTTTTGAATTCTGAAATATCTTTTGCATCAAAGAGTAAATAGAACCGGATACAATCAGATTCATACGGGACTTCCTACGATATTGATCCCAAAGATTCTGCATATCACTATAAACAGATTCATTAATATTGTAGAATTCTTGAAATTCATCAATAACAAGATTAAATGCCCTACTCACAGACAATTCCATCAAATACTGAAACAATGACCGGAAAGTGCGAATTTCATTAGGGACAAAAGTCTCCAGGGACTGAGCGATGACAGGAATAAACTCAGCGCAAAGAGTCGCCTCATTCTTACGACCTACAAATAAATATACAGTAGGTGAGTCTTCTATAGATCACATGATAAGGTTTGTCTTACCGATACGTCTCCTACCGGTCACTACCGTCAAGCGGGAGTGGTCATTAAATGACAGTTTATTTATTACGCTGTAACTCAGCTAATTCATTCGTACGATCATAGAACCTCATAGTTATATAAATTTTGTACCCCCCGTAACCGTTACAGAGGTTACAAAGTAAATCAATTAAAAGCGGTAACACAAAACATTACAAGAAAATCCTCTTGGCTGCCTGAATACAGAGAGTTTATACACGCTTTTACTTGCACGCTTGCACTATCCGCCATAAGCAACTGATAAACAGCCAAAAATCAGTGGTGGCAGCAACTTTTATTTAAGTGCAAGCAATTTTGCTTGCACTACGCACGTCGTCCTGACACGATACTTCTGTCTGAAAGTTTAGCCATAATGAAGTAATTCAATGCAGCAAAACACAAGATGCCATCGCGGAGCCCCTTACCTTTTAGCATCTATATATGGGTACCGTTGGATATATAGATGCGACGCGTCCGATATATAGATGCAACATGCACGATATATAGATGTAACACGTCCGATATATAGGCGCAACATGCCCATAGTTAACGAACAAGAACAATGACACTAATATCCCTATTTCACAAACATAAAGATGTCATTATGCGAATTCCGCTAACACACGCTTGAATTAAAAAGACTCTTCCAGCACAATAAATCCTCATTTTCCTTGAAATAGACCATCTGTTTGCCTAAAACTAATGATGTAATTGGGCAAAACTAACTATGTAATTGGATAAAACTAATAATGTAATGGAGTAAAACTAACGATGTAATTTACAAGATGGCTACACTATTCGGTGCAAAAGGTGTAGTCATCTTGCTAAAAGGGTGATACCATCCGGGAAAAAGGGTGTAGCCCTCCTCCAAAGCCGATTTATTCTGTCTATTTGAATACGAAGCCAGATCATTCGGCATCTTCCTTTTTGCTGCAATTACATCAAAGATGAAGATTATTTGGAATAAAATAGAGCATAAGAAGAACATTGCGACTCCTTTTCTTTACAGACAATACTCATCGTGCACTTTCACCAAACGTTATCCTTGCGTTTTTTCTTCTTTCCCCCGGTAGGGCTTGAAAGAAAACATTCTCGCGCATTAGGATTATCACTTTGTCAATCTGTCAGATTGATAAAGTATGGCATCACTGAGTGATTTTTGGATGATTCAGCTCATACACCGGAAGTTTCAGCCGTAAAGCCGTCAAATGAGGCGATTCGGGAAAAGCTGAAAGAACAGTAAAAAGAAAAGTAGATTTATAGAAAGACAAATCAAAGCACAGATTCAGGGGGACAGTCGCCATACCCAGACATTACCGAATACGGTTTCATAGACAAACAACATTATATCCATACTAAGTGGTCGATATAACAGATTATACAGAAAAAATACAGCAGACATTAACAGAAGTTCCACTATTTATAATAAAAAATTATCCAAAGGGAGTTCTTTATTAAGAAAATTTATCCTACATTTGTACCAAGTCTTGCTGCTTATAGAGATAGGTGACGCATAAGACAATAAAATGTGAGTTTACGAACGCAAGAAGCGAAAGTTATTGTTCCCCTCTAGAATCTGGAAAATTCAACCCCGGAGCAATAGCAACAGTTTCTTCACGTCTACGTTATATTATATAACATAGGCGTGAGGGCTGTTGTTCATCCGGGGCAAGGTATTCCAGAACCTTAGAGGGAGATGAACAGAAACAGTCCTCACGCTTTTTTATATAGTAACCTCCGCCGGAGAGGATAGACGGAAGAAACAGAAAAACACGCTATGACAAACAGGAAAGTCACAAAATGGTTGTCGATAAAATTACTTTTAGTGATAAGTTTGTTCTTCGCTGCAACTGCTACGGAAGCACAAAACAAAATCCAGGTGACTTCATTCAACCGGATGGAAACAGATGTCACCGCCCGGATCACCGCTCCTCAACGGGATCAGAACGGAGAAGTATGCGCACTAATCCGCATCGTTACAACCGAAAAAGACCTAATGTTCGAACCGGATGCACTTGGAATCGTTTCCCGTGAAAACAAGCCCGGAGAAATCTGGCTGTACATTCCTCGCGGAGCACGACGTATTTCCATTATGCACGATAAGTTCGGCGTACTCCGCAATTATTTCTATCCTGACATTATTGAGAAAGCCACTGTCTATGAAATGGAAATACAAATAGGAGACGGAACGCAGCAAACACCCGCAAACACGAATACCCAACTAATTGTGATGCGTCCCGATCCGGCAACCGCCAATATTTATATCGATGATGAAAAAGTACCTACCGAAAACGGACTGTTCACCGCTACCATGAAAAAAGGCACCCATACCTACAGGGTGGAATCACCCATGTACGCCCCCGAAGCCGGTGTTATCGATCTGGGTAGCGAGCAAAAGATCATGAGCGTAACACTGAAACCCCGTTTCGGATATCTGGAAATATTCTCCCTGCCCGAACAGGACGCCAAAGTTTTTATAAACAATGAGCTTGCCGGACAGACACCCTACAAGAGTGACCGAATGCCATTACAAGAGTACCGGATACGCATCGAAAAAGATTTTTTCTTCCCGATGGACAGTACTGTCACCATTTTCGCTGGCAAGACGAGCAGCCTTACCTTTAAAATGAAGTCCACCATCAAGCCTAAAGAGCCACGACGCACGCTGGTAATGGCGGAAGTCGGCTATCACCCTTCACAGATTTCTTTTGGCGCCATGGTCGGCATTGTCAGTAAGAACGGAGCGTATCTACGCTTCCGCAGCGACTTCGGTTCGGCATCCACCGAACTGGAATGCGATGATACAGGGGCATTGGACAATGGCACGGGTACACCTTATTATAAAGAAGGTATCACTACCAAAGCACGCATGTCTATCACGGCAGGCTATTTACGTCAAATCATCAAACCGCTATATGCCTACATTGGCGCAGGATACGGCAACCGGGTTCTGGCATGGGAAACGATAGACAGCGAACTGGTAAAGAACACCGACCACTCCGCCACAGGCGTAGCCGCTGAACTTGGCGCCATCGGACGACTGGGACAATTTGCGGTATCCGTGGGATTCCAAACCGTCAACTTCAAATACCACGAACTCAGCGCAGGCATTGGCTTCTTTTTCTAATTCTTAATTCTAATATCCATTTAAACGATGAAAAGATTACAATACATCATTTGGTGCAGCCTGTTGTTATTCGTGGCAAGCTGTGAAAAAGACACCGAACCTACAAGTTTCGCACCCGCCGTGACGACTGGAAGTGCAGAAGACTTGGACAAACCTGGCATAGATATAACCCTTTCAGGAGAAGTGATAGCCAACCCTAAAAGTACAACCCAAAATGAAGTAGGATTCCTAATCGCTACTTCTGAGGAAATCATTACTTCCGGTAGCGAAAAGGTCATTAAAAAAGCTTCCTCCTCGAATACAGGCAACAAATACCTCTGCGATTTAAAAGAGATGTCACCGGGAACCTATTATTTCTGCATTTACGCCTCCAGCGGATATAACGTAAAACGGGGAGAAATTATATCATTCAGCATCACAGAAAAAACGCCACGTTTAAGCATGGGCAGTATCACAGACAAAGACCTGACCGCCACCAGCGTGAAAGTATCTGCAACCATCACCGACAAACGAGGGTTCGACATCCTCGGACGGGGATTTTGCTGGAGTGCGGAAACCACCGAACCTTCCGTAAACGGAAACAAAGTAGAAATAAAAAAAACAACGGATGCTTTCGACGCTCTTATAGAAGAATTGGAACCGGAAAAGAAATATTATATTCGCGCGTATGCTCTCAATGAAAAAGGAATCGGCTACAGCAACACCATAGAGTGTACTACCCCTGTCAAGCAAACCGTCTCTCTTTCAGTACCGGATTATAGTGACTTGGATGTATCATCCGTACATATTAAATCTATCATCACGGCAGCTGCCGATTTCAATATAATCGAAAAAGGGGCTTGTTATAGCAAAACGGTTACTTCACCGACAATTAATGACGCATCGGCAAAAGATGAATCAGAAGGTAACGCCGTAGATTTCACAGTAACAGGACTTGAAGAAGGTGCAACTTATTATATTAGCGCTTACGCACGTACCCGCGATGGTATGTTCTACAGCACCAGTATTACAGTGAAAACTCAACAAACCTTTAAGCCAACACTCGGCAATCTTCAGGAAGTGCAGGTAAATGATGACAATGCGGTCATAAAAGCATCCGTCACAGACGATGGTGGTCTTGCCATCACTAAAAAAGGATTCTGCTGGAGTACAAGTAATTCCGAACCGACCATAAATAATGACTCTGTCATCTCGTCCTCTACCGGAAACGATTTTGAAGCTGTATTGACTAAACTGAAGTATAATACGGAATATTATGTACGAGCTTATGCCATAAACTCAAAAGGAGTAGGATACAGCAGCGCGTTTATTAAAATAAAGACGGGAAGTTCCACTATTGCAACATTAAAAAATATGTCGGTCAATAACCCTACCCCATCTACCCTCGACGTATCCGCAACTGTTTCTACTGATGGAGGAGCAGCGATTGATGAACGAGGATTTATTTACAGTCATACAGGAACACCCACTATAGAAGAAAATGAAGGAATTATTAAAACAGATGGCACTACAGGGCAAGTGTCAGTAACAATAACAGGGCTTATCGGGTACACAACTTATTATATACGGGCGTATGCTCATAATAAAAACGGATACGCATACAGCAGTACAACAACCGCCCGTACTAAGAAAACCGACCCAAGCATTGATGACCCGGCATTCCCTAAAACAAAATCAATTAATAAACTATTAACTACTAAATAATTATGATTATGAAAAAGGTATTTTTCTCATTAATTATGGCTTTCGCCATTACCGCAAGCATGAAAGCGCAAGATGTACTTTTGGTAACTTTACAAAAAGGAGATGCAACCCAAATTTTCTATGGTACTGAAGCATTCAAAGAAGCAATGGCTGCTGCTGAGAATGGAAATACAATCATATTAGGAGCCGGAACTTTCAATGCTACAGATATCACAAAAGCTGTATCGATTTACGGAAACGGATATGAAATGCGCAGTGACACAACAGCACAGAAAGAAGGCAGAATGGCATATCCAACACGGATTGATGGAGATTTCTCTATTGCATTGGATTCGATTGATGGACAGCCGGCAAAAGGGTTATACATGGAAGGTATCTATAATAATAATCAGATTTGGGTGAGAAATCATTTGGATGCAGCGACTTTTGCAAAATGTCGGTTTGCACATTTTGCGGTATGGAAAGACAGGGGGACTATGATGACTTCTAAAGACGTCCTATTCATTCATTGTAGGTTTGCGTCTTGGCTTGAACCAGGAGATTCCGATAACATGGGGGTTGACAACTGCGTTATTAACTACATAGGAAGAAATAAGGCACGTTCTTCAATATTAATTCAAAACTGTATTATACATTTCGTAATAAATACTTTAAAAGGGACATTTAAAAACAATCTGATAAAGCAAGTTAGTAGTACAAACGGAGATAATTTTGAACATACTTACGATAATAATCAACCTCTTAACACTTCTTGTTCCGCTTACAACAATGTCTTTTACAAAGCGAATGCCTTAGACGCCATCATCACCAAAAGTAATAATTGGATAGTAACTGATACCAGCACGTTCTGGGCAGACGAATCTCAGAGCGACACAGCCGCTTACAATGATACCAATACTTATAAGCTATCCGACCAAGCCCAAAAAGATTACATAGGCACTGATGGGAAACAAATCGGCATATATGGTAGTAGTTCTCCGTTCAACGCCACATTAACGATTCCGCATATTGTATCAAAAGACATAGCACCTAAAACAGTAAATGGGAAATTAAAAGTAAGTATTAAAGTTGAGGTTGGCGATAATACCCTATAAAACATGAAAAGATTAACTTATATACTATTATTACTTCTCCTATCGGTCACTACAAGGGGACAAACCTTGATAGGATATGAGTATTGGTTTGATACAGATTTTCCATCAAAAGTTTATATCGCACATACGCAATCCGATATTTCTTTTGATGCAGATATATCTACATTCCATCAGGGCATGCACTACATTACCTTTCGCGTCAAAGACGATAAAGGTAAGTGGAGTACGCCTCTAACCCAGTACTTCTATCGTACCAGTAGCGACAACGGAGCAGATAATTCACTGACAAGTTACGAATACTGGTTGGATACGGATTATACAAAACGAAAAAATGTAGAAAGCACCAAAGGAGTAATAGCTTTCGATCTGGATACATCAACTTTACGCCAAGGCATGCATTACCTCAATTTACGGGCAAAGGATAAACTCGGGAATTGGAGTAACCTGCTGACGCAGTTCTTTTATCAAACCAGTAGCGACAACGGAGCAGATAATTCACTGACAAGTTACGAATACTGGTTGGATACGGATTATACAAAACGAAAAAATGTAGAAAGCACCAAAGGAGTAATAGCTTTCGATCTGGATACATCAACTTTACGCCAAGGCATGCATTACCTCAATTTACGGGCAAAGGATAAACTCGGGAATTGGAGTAACCTGCTGACGCAGTTCTTTTATCAAACCAGTAGCGACAACGGAGCTGATAATTCATTGATAAGTTATGAATACTGGTTGGATACGGATTATGCAGAACGAAAAAATGTAGAAAGCGTAAAAGGAGTAATAACTTTCGATCTGGATACATCAACTTTACGCCAAGGCATGCATTATCTTAATTTCCAGGCAAAGGATAAACTCGGGAATTGGAGCAATCTACTGACGCAGTTCTTTTATCAAACCAGTAACGACAACGGAGCAGATAATTCATTGATAAGTTACGAATACTGGCTGGATTCAGATTATGCAGAACGGAAAACTGTAGAAAACACGAACGGAGTAATCACTTTCGATCTGGATGCTTCATCTTTACGTCAAGGTGTACATTATCTTAATTTCCGCGCAAAAGATAAACTCGGAAATTGGAGTAATTTGCTGACGCAATATCTGATGAAAACCAGTGCAGTAACAGATAATAAGATCAGCAATTATGGTTATTGGCTGAATGATGATCTAAACACTTTAAAGATTGTAGACATCACTCCCGTTAATCCTTTAGAATGGAATGGTTTCCTCCTTGATATACCTCCATATATAATTCCGGAATCTATGCCTCAAAAGATTCAACTGACCAGTTCGGATAAAGAAAACCGGAAAGGTACATTTGCCTGGACCGATTCCCTGCAACTGAACTTACAGTTTAAGGACATAGCGGATAAATGGAGCACAGTAGAGATGGACACCTTTGTGCACACCAGCCAGATAGAACTGGAAGCACACCCACTGTCTATAAATAAAGGGGAAAGCATCGCCAAGCCGGCAAACCGGAATCTGGCTGCAATCAGCATCGACATCAATAAAGAAGATTCCGTCTACTGGAAAGCAGATCAGCCTTGCTTCCTCACACTGTTCAATGCAAAAAAAGAACTGGTTTATACCTTCTCCGGCGGTGAGTTGTTGGCAGGAAAGAAAATAGAGACCCTGGAAAAAGGCACCTACTACGCCCTGCTGCATGATGCAACACGAGATGAAACCTATAACAAGGATGTCATCACCATTGTCTGTATCGGGCAAAACACCTCCGACACCATCCATGTGGAACCCGCCGGAACTTTATCCGAATTAGCAGGCGATCCGGAAGCCATCGTCAACCTGACACTAACCGGTTACCTCAACGGAACAGATATCAAATTCATCCGTAGTTTGAAGAATCTGCAACGACTCGACATCAGTGGAGCACGCATTGTAGAAGGCGGAGATAAATACTACCAGAATTATCTGACTGCCAATGACATTACCGGAGATTATATGTTCTGCAACCTGCCCAACCTGACACGTCTTGTACTCTCCAACCATACGACGAAGATTGCAACCGCAGCTTTAAGCAATTGTACCGGATTGACAGAAATAGAAATCCCCGCCAGCGTGACTTCCGTAGAGAAAGCCGTATTCAACGGTTGCAATCAGCTATTACTGATAAACTGGAATGCACAAGCCGCCATCACAGCCGAAAGCTTTGATACGCCTGCCAAGATGGGGAATTTGTTGATCTTCGCCCCCGAAGGAACCGGATGTACTTATGAAGGCAACGTGGTAATTAACGGCATAGCAGAAAAGATTTCTTTGACTCATGGCAAAGGCTTCCGTTCTCCACAGGCATTCAAAGCAAAAGACATTACCTACAAACGTAACTTCAGCATGAAGTCCGGTAACAAAATCAATGCCGCCGGATGGGAAGCAATCGTACTGCCATTTGATGTACAAAGTTTCAGCAACGAGAAGCAAGGAGAACTGGCACCTTTCAACAGCGGAAAGAAAGGAGCCAAACCTTTCTGGCTGGCTCAGATGACAACCGATGGCTTTGAACATACCACTGCCATGAAAGCAAACAAGCCTTACATCATCTCACTGCCAAACAGTGAGTCGTATGAAGACGAATTCAACATCAGCGGAGAAGTACAGTTCCATGCCGAAGATGCCGGCGGTGTAGAGGTTAAAGCTACTTCTTATAAAGAACTCGCCCGTATAGAAGGAAGTAATCGAATAATGGTTCCTGCTTATGAAACAGTATTCAAACACGATACGGTATATGCCATTAACCCGGCTACGTATGAGAATATCGCCCCGGGTGGCGCATTCGTCCGTAACTTGCGCGATGTGCAACCCTTCGAAACTTATCTGATTAGTAAAGAGGCGGCAGTCAATGCACCGAAACTTTACAGTATCGGAGGAATAGGAGGAGAAATCACCGGCATAGAAGAACTACCTTCCGACGCATGGAATGGAATAGAAATCTATGTCCGATATGGTGTTCTTTACATCAAGAGCGACCGCGAACGTACGTTTTCCATTTACGATACAGCCGGACACATGGTACGTCAGGTTGAAGTACAGGAAGGTACCACTGCTGTCACCGGATTGGGAAAAGGCATCTATCTGCTGGCAAGAAAAAAGATTCTGGTTCAATAAGTAAATTGTTTGTTAATTTAGAGAAAGGTCCTACACCATGATGAATGAGTGATAGGACCTTTATTATCGAGTATATTCGATAATAACATATTCATTTTATCGAATATATTCGATAACTATTCGTATATTTGCCTGTCATCAATTACAAAAAGAGATATGGACAAAGACACCATCAAACGTTTAATCATTGAATATCAGCAATTTGTTGCTAATATTACATTAATAGAGCGAGAAATACATCTATCTCATCAGTTGAACTATGTCTTCGTGGGACTCCGACGAGCCGGGAAATCCTATCTGATGTACCAACAAATACAAAGCTTGTTGAATGATGGACATCAACCGGAAGAAATTCTCTATTTCAACTTTGAAGACGATCGCCTGGTCAATTTGACTGTAGAAGATTTGGACCTTATCAAAGTTTCTTACGAAGAACTTTATCCGCATAAACCTATCTTTTTTCTGGATGAAATACAGATTGTGGAGCATTGGGAGAAATTTGCACGCCGTCTGGCCGACCAACAGTATCGCGTTTATATTACCGGCAGCAATGCCAAAATGCTGAGTGCCGAAATTGCTACTACACTGGGAGGGCGATATATAGTACAAAATGTATATCCTTTCTCCTTTTCTGAATTTCTGAAAGCTTCTAAAATTGAGATTGGACCAACATGGTATTACAAAAACCGTACAGAGATAGTCCGGACATTCTCCGACTATTTCAGTTATGGAGGTCTACCCGAATTAATGCTCATAGAAACAATAGAAAAACGGCAATGGCTCAGTAATCTATTCAATAAGATTTTCTTCGGTGACCTGATAACCCGTTATTCCATTCGCAATGACCTCGCTATGAAAGTCTTGATTCGTAAACTGGCTGAAAGTGTGAAACAACCTTCTTCTTTCAACCGTCTGACCAATATCGTTTCAACAACAGGCGCCAAAGTTTCAACGGACACCATTATCGATTACCTTAATTTCTTGCAAGCCACATGGCTATTCTTCTCACTTGAAAACTATGCCAGCAAATTAGTAGAGAAAATATCGAACCGGAAATATTATTTCATCGACAATGGGCTGCTGAACTTATTCCTAATAGACCCGGTGACCTCGTTATTGGAAAATATAGTTGCCATCTCATTAAAAAAGAAATATGAAGAGGAACTCTATTTTTATCAACAAAATATAGAAGTAGACTTTTACATCCCTACTGCAAAATTGGCCGTACAAGTATCCTATAGCCTAAAAGAAGAATCCACCCGTAAAAGAGAAACAGACGCTTTATTGAAAATAGCAGAAACACAAGCGGTAGAGACGTTACTCGTCATCACCTACGATGAAGAGGAGACTATTCAAAAAAACGGCATGGAGATAAAAGTTATCCCCATCTGGAAATGGCTGCTGGATACATAATTTTAAAACCTAATATTCAACCATTTATGGAACATCCTTTTTCCCAATTCAAATACTGCCCCAAGTGTGGCTCCGTGCATTTTGAAATCAACAATGAAAAGTCCAAACGTTGTGCCGACTGTGAATTCGTCTATTACTTCAACCCGTCTGCCGCCACCGTGGCACTGATAATGAATGAACGGAACGAATTATTAGTATGCCGCCGTGCCAAGGATCCGGCTAAAGGAACTCTGGATTTGCCGGGTGGCTTTATCGACATGGCGGAAACCGGAGAAGAGGGAGTCAGCCGCGAAGTGAAAGAAGAAACCGGAATGGAAGTGAAAAAGGCGGAATATTTATTCTCTTTGCCCAATATATATGTGTATTCCGGTTTCACCGTCCATACTCTGGATTTATTCTTCCGCTGTACAGTAACTGACACCTTGCATTACCAAGCAATGGATGATGCCGCAGACGTCTTCTTTCTGCCACTGAAAGATATACATACAGAAGATTTCGGACTAAGTTCCATCCGCAAAGGGGTAGGAATATTTCTGAAAGAAATGGGCGAATAATGATTCGCACAGACCACGGTATATCCTAAAAAAGCCAAACAAGTGTAACAAATTCGACTTAAAACCCGTACTTTTGTAAAAACGCGTTGCATTATGAAGAATAAACTCTCCCGAATACTATGCACGGCACTCTGCTGTGCACCTTTGCTCGCTACGGCACAGACCAGCGAAAATATCACTTCCCCTCAACGACTTTACCAGGAAGGACAGTCACTGTTCCAACAAAAAGCGTATGCAGCTGCCATCCCACCGTTGCAAGCATTCGTGCGCCAGATAGATGCAGAAGGCAAGCCCCTGCCTGTCGCAGGCGAACGGATGGAAGCCGAGTATATGCTGGTATGTGCTGCCTACGAACTAAAAGACCTTAAAAGTTTAGACAAATTGCAGGCCTATCTGGATGAATATCCCGATACGCCCTATGCCAATCGCATTTATGCACTTATGGCATCCGTATATTTCTTCGAAGGAAAATATGATGAAGCCATGGCTATGTTCAATTCTGCCCGTCTCGATCTGTTGGGAAATGAAGAACGCGACGATATGACGTACCGTCTGGCAACCTGCTATTTGAAAACAGGTAATGTGAAAGAAGCTGCCATATGGTTCGAAACTCTCCGTAGCACCAGTAAAAAGTATGCAGCCGATTGCACATACTACATTTCTTATATCCGCTACACCCAGCAACGTTATGACGAAGCAATGACCGGCTTCCTGTCTTTACAGGATAACGCCAAATACAAAGCGCTTGCGCCTTATTATATCGCAGAGATTTACCTGATTAAAAAGAATTATGATAAAGCGGAAATAGTAGCGCAGAATTATCTGTCCGCCTACCCGAATAATGAATATACAGCTGAAATGTACCGTGTTCTCGGTGATGCCGACTATCACTTCGGAAAGTATCACGAAGCCATGGAAGCATTTGAAAAGTATCTGGAAAATAATAAAGAGGCTGCCCCCCGTCGGGATGCACTCTATATGCTGGGACTTTCGTACTACAACTGCGGTGTATATTCCAAAGCGGCCAATACCCTCGGCGAAGTAACCGCTGAAAATGACGCACTGGCACAAAATGCCTATCTGCACATGGGGTTGGCTTATCTGCAAATGTCAGATAAGAACAAGGCACGCATGGCATTTGAGCAAGCTGCTGCCTCCAATGCAGATATGCAAGTCAAAGAGCAGGCTGCTTACAATTACGCCCTTTGCATTCACGAGACCTCCTATTCCGCTTTCGGTGAATCTGTTACTGTTTTCGAGAAATTCCTTAATGAATTCCCGAATTCCCAATATGTAGACAAAGTCAGCAGTTATCTGGTAGAGGTATACATGAATACCCGCAGTTACGAAGCCGCCTTGAAATCCATCGAACGAATCGCTCACCCGGGCACTGCAATTCTGGAGGCGAAACAGAAAATCTTGTTCCATCTCGGCACACAGTCTTTTGCCAATGCACAATTTCAAGAAGCTATCGGTTACTTTAACCAGTCTGTAGCCTTGGGACAATATAATCTGCAAAACAAGGCGGATGCTATTTATTGGAGAGGAGAAGCTTATTATCGTCTGAACCGGATGCAGGAAGCAGCAAGTAACTTCAGTGAATATCTAAATCTTACTCCGGACAGAAATACAGAAACTTATGCACTGGCATACTATAATCTGGCCTACATAGCTTTTCATGAGAAAGATTACACACTTGCCCAGAACCGTTTCCTGAAATTCACACAACTGGAAAAAGGAGAAAATCCCACTGCACTCGCAGATGCTTACAATCGCATAGGCGACTGTTATCTGCACGCACGCCGTTTCGATGAAGCCAAGCAATATTATACCAAAGCAGAAAATATGGGAACTCCTGCAGGTGATTATTCTTTCTATCAGCTGGCTTTGGTTGCCGGCTTGCAGAAAGATTATGATGGTAAGGTTGCATTGCTCAACCGCATGGCAAACAAATATCCATCTTCACCCTATACCATAAATGCTCTTTATGAAAAAGGCCGTTCGTATGTACAGACAAGCAACAGTCGCCAGGCTATCGCAGCATTTAAAGAATTGCTGGATAAATATCCCGAAAGCCCGGTCAGCCGTAAAGCCGCTGCTGAAATCGGCCTGCTTTATTACCAAAACGATGAATATGATCGCGCGATAGATGCTTACAAGCATGTAGTAACCCAGTATCCGGGTAGTGAAGAAGCACGTCTCGCCATGCGTGACTTGAAATCAATCTATGTAGATGCTAACCGTGTAGATGAATTTGCCGCCCTGGCAGCCAAGATGCCGGGAGAAATCCGCTTTGATGCCAGCGAGCAGGATTCTCTGACTTATATCGCTGCAGAAAAGGTATATATGAAGAGAGAGATCGCTCCTGCCAAATCAAGCTTTACCCGTTACCTGCAAAGCTTCCCCAACGGCGCATTCAGTCTGAACGCCCATTACTATCTTTGTGTGATTGGCAAAGAACAGAAAGATGAAGCCGCCGTATTGGAACATGCCGGCAAACTGCTGGAATATCCGGATAATCCTTATTCACAGGAAGCACTCATTGCACGCGCGGAAATTCTGTTCAACCGTAAGCAGTTCGACCAGGCATTGAATGACTACAGACAGTTGAAAGCAAAAGCTACCACTCCCGAACGCCGCCAGCTTGCAGAAACAGGAATGCTGCGCAGTGCCGCCCTGATGCAGGATGACGTGGAAACAATCGCTGCTGCCACCGACCTGCTTGCCGAAACCAAATTGACACCGGAACTACGCAACGAAGCCCTGTATTTCCGTGCCAAGGCCTATCTGAACCAACGCGCCGACAAGAAAGCCATGAACGACCTTCAGACACTGGCTAAGGATACACGCACACTTTATGGGGCCGAAGCCAAATACCTGGTTGCTCAACAACTGTATAAGGCAGGTGAATACGCTGCTGCTGAAAAGGAAATACTCAACTTCATTGATCAGAGCACACCACACGCTTACTGGCTGGCAAGAAGTTTCGTTCTGCTGTCTGATGTATATGTAGCAATGGATAAAAAACTGGATGCACGCCAATACTTGCTGAGCCTGCAACAAAATTACCATGCCGACGATGACATCGAACAGATGATTAATGAAAGATTAGAAAAACTGAAGTAAAAAAACCTAGTCAATTATAAATATGAAAAAGGTACAATATATATTCGGGGCATTGGCACTTATAACCATACCGAACTGGGTGCAAGCCCAAACGCAAGCTAAAGATACTACCCTGAGCCGTACGGTCGTGGTAGAACAAGAATACAATCCGGACATCATAGATGCTTCCAAGGTAAACGTACTGCCCAAGGTAATGCCGCCAACAATCAGCAAAAAGACTGTGGAATATGATGCCACACTCGCACCTGCGGGAAATATCCCTGCAACTACCATGGAGGCGTATACAGGAGCAGAAAGCCAAGATAAAGCCAAACGCGGCTACGCCCGTCTGGGATATGGCAACTACGGCAACCTGGACGCTCGTGCCAACTATCTGTTCATCCTGCCTAACAGTGACAAACTGAACTTGAATTTCCACATGAACGGCATGGATGGCAAGTTAGATCTGCCTGATTCCAAGGATAAATGGGATGCACGTTATTACCGTACACATGCGGGCATGGATTATGTACATGCTTTCCGGAAAATGGACTTAAATGTAGCCGGAAACTTCGGGCTAAGCAACTTCAACTTCATGCCCGGCAGCACAAATAATAAGCAGAAATTCCTGTCGGGTGATGTACATTTCGGAATAAAATCAACCAGCGAAGAATTACCGCTTCAATTTCATGCCGAAACCAACCTGATGTTCTATGAGCGCCAACACGATATACAATATCAGGACGCACAGGAAGTTATGGTACGGACAAAAGCCGGTGCAATGGGAACGATCTCCGAAGAGCAGTTTGTTGGAGTAGATCTCTCCATGGACAATACGTTCTACAAGAACAATCTTTTTGAAGATTATACCTCTGTGGAATTAAATCCCTATTATCTGTATCAGAGCGAAGACTGGAAAATCCGTCTCGGCGCTCACGTGGATTTTGCATTCGGATTTGGCAAGAAATTCCGGGTAGCACCGGACGTGACAGCCCAATATATCTTCTCTGACAGTTACATTCTCTACGCCCAGGCTACAGGCGGACGGCAGGCCAATGATTTCCGCAGGCTAGAAATGGTTTCACCTTATGGCCAGAGTAGTACACAACTGGATGCCACCTACGAACAGCTGAATGCCGCTCTCGGCTTCAAAACCAGTCCGGTAACAGGTTTATGGTTTAATATTTATGGTGGATATCAGGATTTAAAGAATAACCTTGCTTCTGCAGCAATTGCGAACTATAGCGGTTCATACCTTCAATTGCTCCAAGGAAATATGCATAACATATATGCAGGCGCCGAAGCCAGCTACAGCTATAAGGATATTATTTCCTTCACCGCTTCGGGCATTTACCGTGACTGGAAAACTGCTAAGACAGAAAATAACAGCGGAGACCAGCTACTCTATTACATGCCTTCTTTCGAAGCAAACTTCAAGGTAGACATTCGTCCGATTTCTTCTGTCCTGATCAACCTCGGCTATCAGCACATCACTCGTGAGAAGATAGGCAACGAGCGTGTAGATCCGGTTGGGAATCTATACCTTGGCGGTAGCTACGAAGTCTTTGAAGGCATATCAATCTATGTCCGTGCAAACAATTTATTGAACAAAGACTACCAATATTACCCGGGATATCCCACAGAAGGTATCAATTTCATGGGTGGAGTGAGTTTTCGTTTTTAACAAATTGCGTGGCAAAAAAAGTCATTTTTGCTAAAAAAGAATATATTCTCCACATATTATAAGGTGGAAACAATTGTTTTTTTCTACTTTTGCGGGCAAATTCAGTGGCAGGAGCCACTATAAAACAGAAATTTATGCCAAAAAACCTTGTCATTGTCGAGTCACCGGCAAAAGCAAAAACAATTGAAAAGTTCCTGGGAAAAGATTTTAAAGTTCTTTCCAGCTATGGTCATATACGCGACTTGAAGAAGAAAGAATTCAGCATTGACGTTGAAAAAAACTTTGAACCGGACTATGAAATTCCGGAAGATAAGAAAGCACTGGTTAAGACACTGAAAGCTGAAGCTAAAGATGCTGATACCGTATGGTTGGCTTCCGATGAGGACCGCGAGGGAGAAGCCATCGCCTGGCACTTGTATGAAGTACTAAAACTGGAACCGGAACATACCAAACGTATCGTATTCCATGAAATCACCAAAACCGCTATACTGAAAGCTATCGAGCAACCACGCAATATTGATATCAATCTTGTCAATGCCCAGCAGGCACGCCGCATTCTTGACCGTATTGTAGGTTTTGAACTTTCTCCCGTATTATGGAAAAAAGTGAAACCCGCACTCTCTGCCGGACGTGTACAATCTGTAGCCGTACGGCTCATTGTAGAGCGTGAACGTGAAATACATGCTTTCCAAAGTGAAGCATCTTATAAAGTCACTGCTGTTTTCCTTGTTCCCGACACTGACGGAAAACTCGTTGAGATGAAGGCGGAACTTGCACACCGCCTTAAGACCAAAGCTGAGGCGCAGAAGCTCCTGGAAAGCTGCCAATCGGCAATATTTACCATTGAAGATATTACGACACGTCCGGTAAAGAAGAGCCCGGCTGCACCGTTCACGACTTCTACTTTGCAACAGGAAGCCGCACGCAAACTTGGCTTCACTGTAGCACAAACGATGATGGTAGCTCAACGGTTGTATGAATCAGGACGTATTACTTATATGCGTACCGACTCCGTAAACTTATCGGAACTCGCCATCAACGGCAGCAAAGAAGCCATTGCCAATATGATGGGAGACAAATATGTACATCCACGCCACTTCAGCACCAAGACCAAAGGAGCACAAGAAGCGCATGAGGCTATCCGTCCCACATATATGGAAAATGCACAGATAGAAGGTAGTGCACAAGAGAAGAAACTATACGACCTGATCTGGAAACGTACCATTGCTTCTCAAATGGCAGATGCCGAACTGGAAAAGACAACAGCGACCATCAGTATAAGCAATACATCCGAGGCTTTCAGTGCCACGGGAGAAGTTGTGAAATTCGACGGTTTCCTGCGTGTATACAGAGAATCTTATGATGACGATGTGGAACAGGAAGATGAAACTCATTTGCTGCCACCGTTAAAGAAAGGTCAGAAGTTAGAGTATCAGAACATTACTGCCACTGAACGCTTTACACAACATCCACCCCGCTATACAGAAGCAAGTTTGGTGCGCAAACTGGAGGAATTAGGGATAGGTCGTCCCTCTACTTATGCGCCTACGATCTCTACCGTTCAACAACGTGAGTACGTAGAAAAAGGAGATAAAACAGGTGAGGAACGTTCATACAATGTAATTACTCTGAAGAAAGACAAAATCACAGATGCCACCCGTACTGAGATCACCGGAGCAGAAAAAGCAAAACTGCTACCTACAGATACAGGTACAGTAGTGACTGACTTCCTGACACAGTACTTCCCCAGCATCATGGATTACAACTTCACAGCCAGTGTAGAAAAGCAATTTGATGAGATTGCCGAGGGAGATACAAAATGGACGACTATCATGAAGACGTTCTATAAAACCTTCCATCCATCCGTGGAAAGTACTCTCGCTGCCAAAAATGCACACAAGACTGGAGAACGCATATTGGGAGATGACCCTGTTAGCGGCAAGCCTGTAAGCGTCAAAATCGGACGTTTTGGCCCTGTAGTACAAATTGGAAGTGCTGAAGATGAAGAAAAACCCCGCTTCTCTCCTTTAAAGAAAGGTCAATCCATCGAAACAATCACTTTAGAGGAAGCAATGGAGTTGTTTAAGTTACCTCGTACCCTTGGTGAGCATGAAGGCAAAACGGTTACTGTCAATGCCGGACGTTTCGGGCCGTACATTTATTACAGCGGAACTTATACTTCACTTCCCAAAGGCGTAGATCCGATGGAAATAGAATTGGAAGAGGCTTTGGAATTAATAAAAGAAAAAGCGGAAGCAGAAGCAAAGAAGCACCTCAAGAAGTTCGACGAAGAACCTGAGCTGGAAATCATGAACGGAAGATATGGCCCTTACATTGCTTATAAAGGCAGTAATTACAAAATCCCAAAGGATATCGTTCCGGAAGATTTAAACTTGGACGCCTGCATGGAAATCATCAAATTGCAGAGCGAGAAAGCTGCATCAGCTCCAGCTAAACCGAAACGAGGAAAATATACCAAGAAGAAAGCATAAAAGGATTATAAAGCAATCAGCCCCGGAATGACCAATACATTCCGGGGCTGATTATTTTTATAGATAGCTGTTTTTACATTCTATCCGGCACTTCAATACCCAGCAAGCCCATGCTGATGCGAACTACCTTCGCTACGTTTTCCGACAAAGCGAGACGGAAAACTTTCACAGCCTCATTCTCTTCACGCAGAATACTAAAATCATGATAGAACTGATTGTATTCTTTCACCAGGTCATAAGTATAGTTGGCAATAATAGAAGGACTGTAATCCGTACCTGCCTGCTTCACTACAGCAGCAAAGTCGGCTACCATCTGAATAAGGCCTTCTTCTTTCTCACTCAACTCAATACCAACAGGAATTTCAGCCGGAATTAGAATACCGGCTTCAGCAGCCTTACGCATTACAGATTGAATACGCGCATACGTATATTGAATGAACGGACCTGTATTTCCATTAAAGTCAATTGACTCTTTCGGATTGAACGTCATATTCTTACGGGCATCTACCTTGAGGATGAAATATTTCAAGGCGCCCAAACCAACAATACGAGCGATATTGTCAGCTTCTTCCTGAGACAAGCCATCCAGCTTGCCCAATTCATTAGAAGTTTCTTTGGCAGTACTAATCATTTCTTCCATCAAATCATCAGCATCTACCACTGTGCCTTCGCGGCTTTTCATCTTACCTTCGGGCAATTCCACCATACCATAAGAGAAATGTACGAGACTCTTTCCCCACTCAAATCCAAGCTTGTCAAGCAGAATGGAAAGCACCTGGAAATGATAGTTCTGTTCGTTGCCTACTACATAAATCATCTTGTCAATAGGATAATCAGCAAAACGTAATTTAGCTGTACCTATATCCTGAGTCATATAAACAGAAGTCCCATCAGCACGTAGTAACAACTTATGATCCAAACCTTCAGCAGTAAGGTCAGCCCATACGGAACCATCTTCTTTTTTATAGAAGAACCCCTTTTCAAGACCTTCCATCACCTTCTCTTTCCCTTCAAGATAGGTATTTGACTCATAATATATTTTGTCAAAACTTACACCCATTTTATGGTATGTTTCATCAAAACCTTCATACACCCAGTTGTTCATTTTAGCCCAAAGCGCACGCACTTCCGGATCATTAGCTTCCCACTTCACCAGCATTTCGCGGGCTTCATTCATTAGAGGAGAAGCAGCTTCAGCCTTTGCTTTAGCTTCTTCTTCCGTCGCACCTTCAGACTGAAATTTAGCCATCAATTCCTTCACTTCAGCTTTATAGTGCTTATCAAAAGCTACGTAATAATCGCCTACCAAGTGGTCCCCCTTCTTTCCGGATGATTCGGGTGTTTCACCGTTACCATATTTGGACCAGGCCAGCATGGACTTACAAATATGAATACCACGATCGTTGACAATATTTGTTTTTACCACTTTATTGCCATTTGCCATCACAATGTTGGCTAAAGCATTACCCAGAAGATTATTACGTACATGTCCCAGGTGAAGTGGTTTGTTGGTATTGGGTGAAGAGTATTCGATCATCACCAACGGAGAATTATCCGTGGCAGCAACAATACCGTATTGCTTATCAACATGAATGTCATTCAACAATTCAATCCAGGCGGAAGAAGCGATAGTCAGGTTCAGGAAACCTTTGATCACATTGAATGCAGCTATCGAAGGCTCGTTAGCTTTCAGGTATTCGCCAATCTCCTGTGCTGTCTGCTCCGGTCCTTTCTTCGACATGCGCAGGAAAGGAAAAACTACCAGCGTGAGGTGTCCCTCAAATTCTTTCTTGGTTTTTTGCAGTTGCACCTGTGCGGCAGGCACGTCCTGTCCATACAGCGCTTTCAGTCCGTTGATGACGGACGCTACCAGTTTATCTTCTATATTCATGATTTAAAAGTATTTTCCGGGTGCAAAGATACTATATTTTGGCGAATTACGCGTTGCATCTGTACGGATAATAAAAAAGGAGACACCTCATAGCGCCTCCTTTTCTATTTTTCATTCATAGCCTTCCTTTATTCGATGGCCAAAGTCAACTCCATACCAGGTTTAAACTTAGCAACTCTCTTTGCAGGAATCGTAATGCTCTGTTTGGTAGAAGGATTAATGCCCAGACGTGCTGCTCTCTCTGCTACAACGAACGTACCGAAGCCAACCAATGATACTTTGTCACCAGCCTTTAGGGCTTTCGTGATTGCTGCCATGAAAGCATCTAATGCTTTCTTAGAATCCGTTTTTGTCAAACCGGACTCTGCCGCCATAGCGTTGATAAGTTCTGACTTATTCATAATACTAAAATTAAATAATTAATATGTTACACAAAAGATATCCGCATTAGTCATTCACAAACCTCTACAAAAATCTGTCTCTTATACACATCTCCGAGCCCACGAGACTAGCGCTC
>ENA-OZXH01000075-OZXH01000075.1-human-gut-metagenome-genome-assembly--contig:-NODE-75-length-32982-cov-5.753789_pt1 | contig 32982 bp, 19 predicted proteins | sample MGYA00243542_ERZ654097 | MGnify/ENA primary metagenome ERZ654097 (study PRJEB26926, sample SAMN06165280) | human gut metagenome | biome: ENVO:00009003; feature: ENVO:2100002; material: ENVO:00002003...
CAGCCTAATAATAATACTTTCATGGTTTCATTTACAATTTACAAAGTACAATTAAAGTACAATTAACAATTTACATTTCTTTCTCTTCTTCTGTGCTTTACCATTTTACTCATGCACTAAATTGTACATTGTAAATGGTAAATTGTACATCAAAGATGTTCTTCAAAATAACGGGTTATCTTTTCATGTAGATGTACCCGGTCACGTCCCCTGACATTGTGCTTATGTGTGGGATAGATAAACAGGTCCGGATATGTGCGTGCATCCACACAAGCCTTTATGAACGAAAGTGTATGTTGAGGTACACAGGTGTCGTCATGATCATCATGGATCAATAGCAGATGTCCTTTCAGATTGCCGGCAAGGTTTTTCAGGTTGCACTCTTTGTACCCTTCCGGATTACTCTGTGGGGTATCCATATAGCGTTCTCCGTACATGATTTCATAATATCCCCAGTCGATGACCGGACCACCTGCAACGCCTACCTTGAATATCTCGGGATAGCGGAGCAGCAATGCCGTAGTCATGTGACCACCGAAACTCCAGCCGTGCACACCGATGCGGTTGCCATCTACATAAGGCAGACTTTTCAGGAATTCCACACCTTTCACTTGGTCTTTTCCTTCTTCAATGCCAAGATGTCGGAAAGTAGCATTTTCAAATTCCAGTCCGCGGTTGTCACTTCCACGGTTGTCGAGGCTGAACATGATGTAACCTTTGTTTGCCATGTAGATATCCCAGCCACGTGCACCGTTCTGCCAACCGCCGGTGACCATTTGGGCGTGCGGACCGCCGTATACATAGACAATGGTGGGGTATTTCTTATTCGGATCAAAGTCCGCAGGTTTTATGAGACGATAGTAAAGATCAGTCATACCGTCGGCAGCTTTGATGGTGCCTACTTCGATGCTCGGCATGGTGAAGTCCTTGAATGGATCTTCTGCTGTCAGCAGATTGATGCTTTTCCCGTTTTGTGTGGCGATAAGGTTGATGCTGCGTGGCACTTCAGGGCTGGAATAGGTATCTATGAGGTAACTGCCGTTTGCACTCAGTGTGCCGTGGTGTATACCTTCCGGTGTGCCTAGCGGGCTACGTTTGCCTGTTGCTATGCTTACTTTGAAGAGGTTGCTTTGCAACGGGGAATATTCCGTGGAAGCTATGATGATTTCTTTCTTTCCACTGTTGAAGCCAAGCACATCTTGCACAAGCCAGTTGCCGGAAGTCAGTTGCTTGACCAGCTTACCGTCTGTGCCATAGAGGTACAGGTGGTTGAAGCCGTCGCGTTGGCTTTGGTAGATAAACTTGCTGTTGTCCCACGGCAGGAATACGATGGGGTGCTGGGGTTCTACGTATTTGGGATGTGTCTCTTCAAAAAGAGTTCCTATCAGTTCGCCTGTTTCTACGCTGTACTGGCATAGCTTGGCATGGTTCTGATCACGGTTCAGTTCTATGAGATAAAGGCTTTTGGCATCCGGTGCCCAACTTATATTGGTGAAGTAACGGTCGGTAGGATCACCTGCATTCAGATAAATTGTCTTCTGCGTTTCGGGATTGTAGATGCCTACAGTTACTTTGTGGCTCGTCATACCTGCCATCGGGTAACGTACATTGTTCAATTCGCCCACCCGTGCGGTGATGTCCACTAACGGATATTGTGTTACCATGCTTTCATCCATGCGGTAGAAGGCGAGCAAGTCACCTTTCGGACTCCAGTAAGTTCCTTTGCTGATGCCGAACTCGTTACGGTGTACGCTTTGTCCGCATACGATCCCTTCCGGTTCGTTGGTTACGGCGCGATCGTTGACATAAAGATTATTATTCAGAGTGTAAGCAATATGGCCGCTTACGGTATTATAATCCTCATTGGCAGCCTTTTCTGGCAAGGCTTGTTTGCTGATGATCTTATCCGCTTTCCAGTCGTAAACGATATAATTACCGGGCAGGGTGATAAGCAACTGAGTCTTTTCAGCCCAAGGCAGGCTCACCTGATATAAATGACTCAGTTTACCCAGTTTTTCCTGTTCCAGTACCTGGTTGATTCTCTCACGCGTCAGGAGTAGGGTTTCCTTTCCTGTTTTAGGGTTCACTGCAAACAAAGAGTCTATTTCGGGCTTGATGCACGTGTCTCCCCACCATTGCAGTCCGTACAGGCTTTTTGCAAAGCGATAGGTTTCTCCGCCGGGGATCAGGTCTTCCAGCGTCGGTTTCTTTAAATCTTGTGCCATAACGTTCGTTGTGAAGAGAGCGGATGATGCCAATAATATCACTCCCATCCATTTACTGATTATCTTCATGTTCATAGTCTTTTGTTAGTCATTCTCTTTTCTAAAACCTTTCACTTCTATTCTGCCCATTGGTGTACTTTTCACTTGTACGGCGGCACTCAGCTTGGCAAAGGCAGAGTATCTAACACCTCCTTTGTTTGAGGTGACAATTTGGCACCTCAAACTGTCTTTCAGCAACTTACTCTCCCTCTTCCCGCTTTCTTGGTTTAAACTCCCTTTTCGGCTTGAACTCCCCGTTTCCTCCCGGACGACGTTCTCTGTCAAACGGTTTTCTTTCCCTGTCTCCATCCTTGCGGAATTCCCTTGGCTTGAATTCCCCTCTGGGCCTGTCTTCTCTCGAACCAAACTCCCGGGGTTTACTGTCTCTTGGTCTGAATTCCCTTGGCTTGTCATCTCTGGATCTGAATTCTCCTGGTTTGCGGGGTTCTCTCGGTCTGAATTCACGTGATTCTCTTGGTCTGAACTCCCGTCCTTCTTTCGGTTTGAAGCCTGATTCTTTAGAGTCTTCTCCCTCTTCACTTTCGCCTTCCTGTTTCTTGAATTCCTTGTATTTACCGTCGAAAATCTCGTATTTACGGAATTCACATTCCAGTGCACCGTTGAACAGAGGTATTTTGGCAGTCGGTTTCAGTCCTATCTGGTCGAAGCACTCTTCACGATAAGAGAGCACCCATGCCGTGTTTCCGGTGAAAGCGTGTTTCAGACGCTCGCCTATCATCTGGTACAGTCCCAGCAGATTATTGGTAGAAATACGTTCCCCATAAGGCGGATTGGTGATAATCATGGACTTTTCCGCCGGCTGTTCAAACTGCTGGAAGGGCTGCAACTTCAAGGTAATGTCTTTCGATACACCTGCTGCCTTGATGTTGTGCGTTGCTATTTCGTTGGCCTGCGGATTATTGTCGTATCCGTATATCTTATGTGTAAACTCACATTCCTGACTGTCGTCGTTGTAAATCGTATCGAATAAATCCTGGTCGAAATCATTCCACTTCTCAAAAGCAAATTCCTTACGGAATACTCCCGGAGCAATGTTACGTGCAATCAGTGCTGCCTCAATGGGGATGGTACCCGAACCACACATCGGATCAATCAAATCACATTCGCCTTTCCAGCCCGTCATGAGGATCATTCCGGCAGCCAGTACTTCGTTCAACGGAGCCTCTACCGCTTCCTGGCGATAACCGCGGCGGTGTAGTGACTCACCCGATGAGTCGAGCGAAAGCGTACACGTGGTTTGTGCAATGTGTATATTCAGCAGTACATCCGGGCGGTTGATTCGTACGGACGGACGTTTGTTGAATTTCTCGCGGAAATAATCTACAATGGCATCTTTTACTTTATAAGATACAAACTTAGAGTGACGGAATTCTTCGCTGAACACAACGGCATCTACAGCAAATGTTTTCTCCACATCCAGGATGTTTTCCCAGCTGATAGCTTTGATTTGTTCATAGACTTCATCAGCATTTTTGGCAGTGAAGTTCTTGATCGGTTTCAGGATACGGATTGCTGTGCGCAAGCAGAAGTTTGCCTTGTACATCATTTCCTTGTCTCCACTGAAAGACACCATGCGTCGGCCTATTTCTATGTCGTTTGCCCCTAATGCAGTCAGTTCTTGTGCTAATACTTCTTCCAGACCTTGAAAGGTCTTGGCAATCATTTGAAAGGATTCCATCTGTTTATTATTGATTTTACGATTTACAATTTTACGGTTGAAGCTGCTGTAACTTCTTCTGTATCTATTGTTTCTATTGATGATTACTATTCTCTTAATATCCCTTTTACGGAACACTTGTACTTCTCGGATGTAACACTTGTGTCTCTCTTCCGAAACACTTGTGTTGCTCAGCCGGAACGCTTGTGTCCCTCAACCGGGGCGCTTGCTTGCTGACTGCCGGTTACTTTTTGGCTTTAGTCTGTACAATTCTTGCTCCGGCCGGAACGTCTTCCGTCACCCAGATATTACCACCTACCGTGGCACCCTGTCCGATAGTGATACGTCCTAAAATGGTGGCATTGGAATAGACGATTACATTGTCTTCCAGTATCGGGTGGCGTGGGATACCCTTGATCGGTTTACCGTCCGCATCCAATGGAAAGCTCTTGGCACCCAGAGTTACGCCTTGATATAACTTTACGTTATTTCCGATGACGCACGTCTCCCCGATTACCACACCCGTTCCGTGGTCTATGGTGAAGTGGCTGCCGATGGCGGCACCCGGGTGAATATCGATTCCTGTTTCGCTGTGGGCCATTTCAGTGATGATACGCGGAATAAGGGGCACACCGAGTTTCAGTAACTCATGCGCAATGCGGTAATTGCTGATGGCACGTATGGCGGGATAACAACTGATTACTTCTCCGAAACTGTGTGCTGCCGGATCTCCATTGTAGGCGGCTGCCACATCAGTGGCCAGCACACGGCGCATTCCCGGCAAATTACTGATGAATTTAGCGGCAATCAGTGCCGCTTCTTCACGCTGAAGTTCAGTGCAACAGGTACATTCTCCGTTTCCGGTGAAGCAAAGCCCTGCAAGTACCTGACCGGTCAGCAAGTCGAACAAGCGTTCGATGTTTACGCCGATGTGATATTTGATGGTGCGGCTGTTGACTGTGGAATTACCAAAATAACCGGGGAAGAGGATGGCACGTGATAGCTCTACAATATCTTGCAGTGCCCTAGCCGAAGGCAATGGAGTGCCGTCCGTGTGCTGATGAAACAGTCCTTTGTAAGATGAGCTTTCCGATAGTTCATCGACTGCCTGTGTCAAAATGTGAGTAAAGTTCAATGGACTCATTGGGATATCCTTTTTATAATAAGGTGGGTACAAAGGTAACTATTCTCAGCGAAAATCCCTCATTTATAGTATGAAAATCCCTCATTTATAGTATGAAAATCCCACAAATATGGTATTTCCTATGAACCGTTAACCCTCTATCTTTGTCATTTAGAAAGAAGAGTATAAATTAAAACCCAATATGTTATGAAAAAGATAGCAAAACAGCTCACGGATCTGGTGGGCAACACTCCCCTGATGGAGCTGAGTAATTACAATAAATCAAAAGGGCTGAAAGCCCGTCTGATCGTGAAACTGGAGTCATTTAATCCTGCCGGAAGCGTGAAAGATCGCGTGGCACTGGCAATGATTGAAGATGCCGAGACTTCCGGTTTGCTGAAACCCGGAGCGACAATCATAGAACCTACCAGTGGAAACACCGGAATAGGACTTGCATTTGTGGCCGCTTCAAAAGGTTATAAGTTGATTCTCACCATGCCTGATACCATGAGCGTTGAGCGTCGCAACTTACTGAAAGCCTTGGGTGCCGAATTGGTGCTTACGCCCGGTGCCAATGGTATGAAAGGGGCTATTGCCCGTGCTGAAGAACTGAAAGCGGCTACACCCGGTGCGGTGATTCTTCAGCAGTTTGACAACCCCGCAAATCCTGCCATGCACGAACGTACTACAGGACAGGAGATCTGGCGGGATACGGAAGGTCATGTTGATATTTTTGTTGCTGGTGTAGGGACTGGCGGAACAGTAAGTGGAGTAGGCGCCGCCTTGAAAAAACATAATCCGGCTGTAAAGGTGGTAGCGGTAGAGCCGACCGACTCTCCTGTACTTTCAGGAGGTGCTCCGGGAGCACATAAGATACAAGGTATCGGTGCCGGTTTTGTTCCCAAGAACTACAATCCGGCAGTAGTGGATGAAATATTGCAGGTAACAAATGACGATGCTATCCGTACAGGACGCGAGTTGGCGCAGAAAGAAGGCCTACTGGTAGGTATATCTTCCGGGGCGGCAGTCAGTGCAGCCACTCGTCTGGCACTTCTTCCGGAGAATGAGGGGAAAACTATTGTTGCATTATTGCCGGATACAGGCGAACGATATCTTTCAACGTTGCTATATGCATTTGATGAATACCCGCTGTAGAATATTAGGGCTACACCCTTTCACCAAAAGGGTGTAGCTATTTGCAGTAAAGGGTGTAGCTATCCGGGGGAAAGGGTGTAGCCATCCTGAAATGGGTTTGTAACTACTCTGAGGTGACCTCGCTGGGTCGCAGTCCGAAGGATCTGCAAGTCATTTTGTCTATTTTTACTTCCCAAACCTTTACGTTGCGCACGGCAGGTTCACTGTATTTAAATTCATCGCTTGTATATTGCTGCATGATTATATCAAGTGCCTCTCTTTTTTCATCCATATCTTCGATGAAACGGACGTTTCCGTGGCATATCACGCTGCGCGACTTCATGCTGTAACTGCATGCCACCTGCCGGTGCATATACACCAACTCGTGTCCTTCGCAGAAGGTGATGCAGACACGAGGACGTTTTTCTGCCATCGTTACTTTGCTGCCTTCGGGACCGGAGTGCAGATAGATAATTCCGTCCCGGTAAGCAAAGTTCATGGGGACTACGTAAGGGTTGCCTTCCAGATCGGTGATGCCCACCGTGCAGTAAGGACATTTGCGAATGATTGCTTCAATTTCTGTCAGTTCGGTGATTGCAATTGTCTTCATAGGGCTGAATGGGTGTTTTATTCGGTGCAAAGGTAATCATTTTATTGACAAACCCCAGTCGTCTGTTGAAGAAGCGTGCGAAAAGTCCTACGATCAATGCGGCAATGATTGTACCTTCGCGTACACCTTCTATGCTTCCTGCTATCATCAGAGAAGCTGCGCAGGCAAGGAGTGCCAGTGTAGTATCAAAGCCGATCTTGGTAATTCCGAATTCTTTTCCCGTACGCAAAGTGATGGCTTTCACAAAGGCTTCTCCGGATAGCATCACTACATTGGCAATTACCTCCATACTTACTCCCAGGCCAAGTATCGCACAGCCAGCTATCAGTGATAGAATCTGCGAGGCATAGCCTGCAGGAGTGAATCCTCCCAATAATGCCATCGAGCAATCTATGAAGAAACTGAAGAGTATTGCTACAGGAATTTGTAGAAACTGCTCTTTTCTGAAGTCCCTTTTCAGAAGCCATATTTGTCCGGCTATCAGCGCGGCATTCAGCAGAAGCGTGAACTGTCCCAGTGTGACGGGAAAATTTAAACTCAGTGTGTAAGGAAGGCTCGATATAGGCGAGGAGCCCAGATTTGCTTTAATAATTAAACTAATACCAAACGCATTTACAAATAAGCCCGCAATGAAAAACAGGTACCGGGCTGTTAATTCTCTTTTTGCCATATTACAATCTTTTTTTCTTAAGCTCATCACTGTACGGTTTTGAGGGAAAGTTGACGAGTTAACAAGTTGACAAGGGGACAAGGTTCCATGCGGCATAGAAGCATTGCGCAGCCCCTTGTTCCCTTGTCAACTCGTTAACTCGTTTCCTTCCTTTCTAATACGTATATATCCAATCTTTGATGAGCAAATAACCAAAATTATTAACCGCTGCAAAGTTACGGCTTCTATTGCCTGTCTCACGGTTCAAAAATCGAAGCGAATTGTTCAAAAAGTGGGATTATTTTGTTCATAAGCTCCTTTAAAACTATATTTGTACTTCAAAAATAGAACTTTATGAGTGAGGAATACCTGTTTCATACCCGGAAGAAACCCGATTTGTTTTCTTATCCTTATCGGATGGAGAGAGGGGAATTGCTGTTTTGTCTGCAAGGAGGAGTACAGCTTTACATTAACCAGCAGAAGTATGCTTTAGCTGCCGGAAGTGTAATACTTGTTTTCCCCGAACAGATTACGTTTTATAAAGATGCTACAGATGACCTTGAACTGGCTGTTTTTGCTTTTTCCGCCCAGTTCCGACATGAGATTTTCTATTCGCTGCCTTCGGATAAGGTATCCTTCATGCGTGAGCATAATTATAGTTCATTCCGAGACGAAGAGTGGGATGGGATATGTAATCATTATCTTAAACTTCTGCAACAGAAATCTGTGGACAGTGATAATATATATCAACGTGAACTGGTGATTTACTGTTGTCGGATGCTGTTTTATGAGATCTGTAATCAGTCGGAGCGTCTTTACCGGCAAACGAAGCCGAATCATTTGCGTTGGCGGTTGAAGGACCGCTTTATTGCGTTAGTGATAGAGTCGTTCAGGGAACAGCGTTCGGTGGATTATTATGCGGATAAGCTTTGTGTCACTACGCGGCATCTGAGTAAGACGATTCAACAAACGGTGGGATGCACAGCGAAAGAATGGATAGACGATTACGTGATACTTGAGCTTAAAGTGACACTTCACTCTACAGCACTTTCCATACAGGAGATAGCTAATCAGTTTAATTTCCCTGATCAATCCTATCTGGGGAGATACTTCAAGCATCATACAGGAATGTCGCCCACGGCTTACAGGGAGAATTATGGTGCATAGGAGAACGAAAATTTAGGCACGGATTACGCGGATTACACGGATTTCTTTTATTAATCAACAACCCTTGATCCGTGTATTCCGCGTAATACGCACCTTTTATTCTACCAGGGCAAAGTCCAACTGTTTCTTTTCCAGATTGGCCCGTGCTACCTTAATTGTAATTGCATCGCCCAAACTGTAGGTACGATGCTTACGGCGCCCACGCAGACAGTAGTTCTTCTCATCGAACTCGTAATAGTCATCGCCAAGATCGCGGATAGGTATCATACCTTCGCATTTATTTTCGTTCAGTTCAACGTACAGTCCCCATTCCGTAACACCGGAAATTACACCATCGAACACTTGTCCCAGACGCTCCGTCATAAATTCTACTTGCTTGTATTTGATGGAAGCACGTTCAGCGTTGGCTGCAATTTGTTCCATATTGCTGGAGTGGTCGCAGAGGTCTTCATATTTAGTTTCGGAAACACTGCGCCCGCCATTCAGGTATTTAGTAAGCAAGCGGTGTACCATCATGTCCGGGAAACGGCGGATGGGTGAGGTGAAATGCGTATAGTATTCGAATGCCAATCCATAGTGCCCGATGTTGTGCGTGGAATAACGTGCTTTTTGCATGGCACGGATGGATACGGTTTCAATAAGATTCTCTTCCTTCTTGCCCTGAATATCGTCCAACAGATGGTTGATGGATTTGGAAACATCTGTCTTGGTCCCACCGGTACGTATCTTGTAGCCGAAGCGTGCGATGAATTGTGCCAGGTTATCCAGTTTCTCCGGATCCGGAAGGTCGTGGATACGATAAGGGAATACCTTCGCTTTCTTATTCTTTGGCACGCGGCCTACTTTCTCAGCTACGGTGCGGTTGGCAAGCAGCATGAATTCTTCCACCAACTTGTTGGCGTCTTGGGAAACTTTGAAGTAGACACTGACGGGTTTCCCTTTTTCGTCTATCTCAAACTTCACTTCGTAACGGTCGAAGTTGATGGCTCCGGCTACGAAACGCTTTTGACGCAATGCTTTGGCAATGGTATCCAGCATAAGGATTTCTTCTTTGAAGTCTCCTTCTTTCGTTTCAATTATTTGCTGTGCTTCCTCGTAAGTAAAGCGGCGGTCGGACTTGATTACTGTATGTACTACGCGTGAGTCTTTCACATCTCCCTTTTCGTTGATGTTGAAGATAACGGAGTACGCCAGCTTTTCTTCGTCGGGACGCAGGGAGCAGATGAAGTTGCAAAGACGTTCGGGAAGCATCGGGATGGTACGGTCTACAAGATACACGGATGTAGCGCGTTTTTCGGCTTCCTTGTCGATGATGCTGCCTTCGGTTACGTAATGGGTAACGTCTGCGATGTGTACACCTACTTCCCACAAGCCATCTTTCAGTTTGCGGATGGAGAGAGCATCATCAAAGTCTTTGGCATCCTTCGGGTCGATGGTGAAGGTAGTCACATTTCGGAAGTCCTCGCGTTTGGCAATTTCTTCATCGGATATTTCAGCGGGGATTTTGTCCGCAGCTTTTTCTACAGAAGAGGGGTAGACATAAGGTAGTCCGAATTCGGCAAGGATGGCGTGCATCTCTGTGGTGTTGTCGCCCGCTTTGCCCAGGATGTCGATAACTTGCCCGATGGGGTTTTTCGCCTTGTCGGGCCATTCTATTACTTTCACGATGGCTTTGTCTCCCGTCTTTCCGCCTTTCAGCTTTTCTTTGGGGATGAAAATGTCATTGGCAAGCGTACGGTTTTCCGTCACTAGGAAAGCGTAGGAACTGCCTACTTCCAGTGTGCCTACAAAGGTGTCGTTGGCACGTTCCAATACTTCTATCACTTCTCCTTCGGCTTCGCAGCCACGGCGTTTGGCGTAGAAGGAAATGCGTACTTTATCATTGTTCATAGCGTGTGCCGAATTACGTTCGGCCACGAATATCGGGTCACCTCCACCTTCGGGAATGAAGGAATTCTTTCCATTGCTTTTACGTTGGAAAGTGCCTGTCATTTCCACTCCATGATTGTTCAGTTTATATTTGCTTTTCTCCACTTCGGTGATGTAATCATCCAGTAGCATATCGCTTAGGATATCCTTACACAGCATCTTCAGAGGATGCGTGGTAAGGTGGAGTTGTTCGAATATGTATTTCAGGGACAGTACCTCATCAGGTTTCGAATGGAAAAAATCCATAAGGGCAGAAATGAGTTCTTTCTTTTTCATTCGCTTGCCGGCTTTTTTTTCTTTGTTTTTGGCCATAATATATTGATTATTGAATGGATTGCATATGATAGATACAAAGAAAACAATTTTTTTGCGAATTTGCTTTGTTTCTGCCTTGAAAAGAATGGGGATGTAGGCAAAAAAGATGTAATTAGCCTGAATAATTCATAGGAGTTAGAAGATGTAAAGGAGTTAGAGGAGTCAATTAATAACCATGCAAATAAACAAATAATGATGAAGAAATACAAAATGGCTTTTATTTTATATCTTTGCGCCATTATTATTTTAATAATCAGTATAGAATGAGCGTAGAAGTTGCTTCTCTGTCTCGGGAGAAGGAAATATACAAAGTAACGATTGTTGGTAGTATTGTTAATTTTGTGCTACTTGCCTTTAAGTTTGTGGCAGGTATTCTAGGCCATAGTGCTGCTATGTTGGCAGATGCGGTTCATTCTTTATCTGATTTTGTGACGGATGTCATTGTTCTCGTGTTTGTCCGTATTTCCAATAAACCTCAGGATAAAGATCATGATTATGGACATGGGAAGTATGAAACGTTAGCCACCGCTATTATTGGAATTCTATTATTACTGGTGGGATTCGGTATTTTGTGGAATGGTGCTTTTTCTATTTGGGCTTTTATGAAAGGAGAACAATTGGAGGCACCTGGAATGGTGGCACTGATAGCTGCTCTTATTTCTATTTTGCTGAAGGAGATATTATATCAATATACAGTTATTAAGGGGAAGAATTTGAATTCACAGGCAGTAGTAGCCAATGCCTGGCACCATCGGAGCGACGCTTTTTCGTCTATAGGAACGGCTATAGGTATTGGAGGTGCAATCTTGTTGGGCGAACATTGGCGGGTACTCGATCCGATAGCTGCTGTGATTGTCAGTTTCTTTATAATGAAGGTAGCTATTCAACTGTTGATTCCTTGTGTTGACGAGTTGCTTGAAAAGTCTTTGCCGGATGAAGTGGAGAAAGATATTGAGCAAGCATTGCTCTCTTTTCCCGGAGTTAGTGAGCCGCATCATCTCCGTACGAGGCGTATCGGTAGTTATTGTGCGATTGAGGTACATGTGCGCATGGATGGAGGGATTACGTTGGAAGAAGCTCATACTACGGCTACGGCTATTGAACATAAATTAAAAACAATGCTTGGCGAAGGTACGCTGATTAATATTCATGTAGAACCCAAGAAGTAATGGAAAGTATATTAATAACAGGAGCCAGTGGATTTATCGGAAGTTTCATCGTGGAAGAGGCGTTGAAGCGGAAGTTCGGCGTGTGGGCGGGTATCCGTTCGAGTAGCAGCCGGGAATATCTGCGAAACCGTAAGATACACATTCTGGAACTGGATTTTGCACACCCCAATGAATTGCGTGCGCAGCTTTCCGGCCATAAGGGAACATATAATAAGTTCGATTATATCATCCATTGTGCCGGTGTCACCAAATGTACCGACAAACGGGAGTTTGACCGGGTGAATTATTTGCAGACGAAATACTTTGTCGATACTCTTCGTGAACTGAATATGATACCGAAGCAATTTATCTATATCAGTACGCTGAGCGTGTTTGGCCCTGTTCATGAGAAAACTTATCAGCCGATTACGGAAGAAGACTCCCCTATGCCCAATACTGCTTACGGGCTGAGTAAACTTAAAGCGGAGCTTTATTTGCAAAGTATTCCTGCTTTTCCTTATGTCATCTATCGCCCCACGGGAGTGTACGGTCCGCGTGAAAAAGATTACTACCTGATGGCTAAGTCCATCAAGCAGCACACGGACTTTGCTGTTGGCTTTCGCCGGCAGGATCTGACATTTGTTTATGTGAAAGATATTGTGCAAGCTGTATTCCTTGGTATTGAAAAACAGGCATGCCGACGCGCCTATTTCCTGGCAGACGGACAGGTGTATCGTAGTCGCGCTTTTTCCGACCTGATCCGAAAAGAATTGGGTAATCCGTTTGTAATTCGGGTGATATGCCCATTAATTATATTGAAAGTTGTATCTTTGCTCGCTGAATTCTGGGCGGTGCGTAGCAAGAAGCCCAGCACTCTCAATTCTGATAAGTATAACATAATGAAACAACGCAATTGGCAATGTGACATCAGCCCGGCTGTAAGAGAGTTGGGATTTGCACCTCAGTACAATCTGGAACAAGGTGTAAGGGAGACTATTGCCTGGTATAAGAACGAGGGATGGCTTTAGATTTATTTAAAAAGGTAGAAACCCGGAAGGGGTTATTTGCAGTTGAGAAGATAACACTTATATATAATTTGTTGACTTCGATTTTGATCTTGTTTCTTTTTCAGGAAATGGATCATCCGGTGCAGATGTTGATTGACCGCGCAATGATTGCGGGCATGACGTTTTTATTGATGTATCTTTACCGGCTGGCACCCTGTAAGTTTTCCGCCTTTGTGCGTATTGCTATCCAGATGTCCTTGCTTTCCTATTGGTATCCCGATACGTTTGAGTTTAACCGGATATTTCCGAATCTGGACCATGTGTTTGCTTCAGTAGAGCAGTGGATGTTCAACGGGCAGCCGGCGGTATGGTTCTGCCTCCGTTTCCCGCATATGTGGGTAAGTGAGCCGTTCAATATGGGATATTTCTTCTACTATCCGATGATTTTGATTGTGGTAGTGTGGTATTTTATTTATCGTTTTGAACTTTTCGAGAAGTTGTCGTTCGTGCTGGTTACCTCTTTCTTTATCTATTATCTGATTTATATTTTTGTTCCGGTGGCAGGTCCGCAGTTCTATTTCCCGGCTATCGGCGATGATAATGTGGCGCAGGGTGTGTTTCCTTCCATCGGAGATTACTTCAATCATAATCAGGAGTTACTGCCCGGACCGGGATACGATCATGGATTCTTTTACAACCTGGTAGAGGGTTCTCAGCAAATCGGTGAACGTCCTACAGCTGCTTTCCCCAGTTCGCATGTGGGAATTTCCACTATCCTGATGATTATGGCGTGGCGTGGTAGCCGCAGGTTATTTGCCTGTCTGTTTCCCTTCTATGTACTGCTTTGTTGTGCCACGGTGTACATTCAGGCGCACTATTTGATTGATTCGATTGTAGGATTTGTTTCTGCTTTCGGACTGTATGTAATGGTGACGTGGATGTTCAAGAGATGGTTTGCACAGCCGATGTTTAAGTAAGGTAGCATCTATATATCCTACGTGTCCCATCTATATATCCTACGCATCCCATCTATATGACGGACGTGCAGCATCTATATATCCTACGCCACCGATATATAGATGCTAAAAGAACAAAAAACGGACCCGTCTGAAATTGCATTACTTGTTTTGGATAACGACAATGGTTGTTCAGATGTTATTCAATACGGGTTCCGGATTCCTAATCTCATACCGCTCTATTAAGTCTTTATAAAGCATCACGAAGAAATATTCTTGCAAGATACGTTCCTTCAATAGGGGGTAAGAACAACTTCTCTAATCCACTTGAACGAACCAAGTTTGTTTGATTTTTAATTTGTCCGCAATTTAATGGGATACTAATGATTTAACATATGGGATAAGGTGCTGAATTTTCAGGATAAATGGTTGGAATGATGGATTAAATAGGATAAAAGCATTTATTATTAATTGATCCGGGGAGATGGCTTAAATAAATATTTCACTTTCGGAAATGTTTTTTGAGAGAATTATCTTACATTTGTATCAAGTCTTGCCGGTTATAGAGATGACTGACGGATGAGACTTAGATGGTGAGAAAAAACGCAAGAAGCGAAAGTTATTATCCTTTCTTCTGGAATCTGGAAAATTCAAGGGCATCAAAGGATAGTAGCAACAGTTTCTTCACGTCTACGTTATATACATAGGCGTGAGGACTGTTGTCTATCTATAGATGCCAGGCATTTTCCAGAGCCTCAGAAGATATGATAGAGCCAACAGTCCTCCGCTTTTTATATAAAAACCTCCGCCGGTGGGGACAGACGGAAGAAACTGAAAAACACAATGACAAACAGAAAACTTATAGGATTGTTGTCGATAAAATTACTTTTAGCGATATGCTTTTCCTTTATTACCATTACTTCAGAGGCACAAAACAAAATTCAAGTGACCTCGTTCCGTTGTATGGAGACAGATGTTACTGCACGGGTTACGGCACCGCGTAGGGATCAGAATGGAGAAGTATGCGCACTTATCCGAGTTGTTACTACCGAGAAAGACTTAATGTTTGAACCGGATGCATTGGGTATAGTTGCCCGTGAAAACAAACCCGGTGAAATCTGGCTTTATATTCCTAGAGGGGCAAGGCGCATATCTGTTATGCACGACAAATTCGGAGTTCTCCGCAACTATTTCTATCCGGATATTATAGAGAAAGCCACTGTCTACGAAATGGAAGTGCAAGTAGGGGATGATATGCAACAGACCTTGGTGAGCACTAATACCCAACTTATCGTCATGCGTCCTGATCCTGCAACTTCTGATATTTATATTGATGACGAACGGGTACCTACCGAAAATGGACTGTTTACGGCTACCATGAAGAAAGGCACTCATACTTATCGTGTGGAAGCTCCGATGTATGCACCTGAAGCCGGTGTGCTTGATTTGGGAAGTGATCAGAAGATTATGAGTGTAACTTTGAAGCCACGTTTCGGATATCTGGAGATTTTCTCTTTACCCGAGCAGGATGCGAAAGTTTATATAGACGATGCACCAGTCGGCTTAACTCCTTATAAAAGTGATCGTATGCCACTTCAGAGCTACCGAATACGCATCGAGAAAGATTTCTTTTTCCCTATAGACAGCACTGTCATCATATCCGCAGGAAAAACCAGTAGTCTTACGTTTAAAATGAAATCTACCATTAAGCCAATCGCTCCCCGACGGATGCTGATTATGGCTGATATGGGATATCAATCTTCACAAATTTCCTATGGAGGTATGATTGGTTTTGTCCGCGAGAACGGTGCCTATATCCGTTTTCGTAGTGACTTTGGCTCTGTTTCAGCCGATTTGGAGTGCGATGAAACGGGATTTCTGACGTCCGGAGGTGAAGGTAAACCTTACTATAAGCCTGGCGTGAAGCATAAATCGCGAATGTCAGTGGTTGCCGGATACTTACGCCATGTGTGGAAACCACTCTATCTTTATATAGGCGCCGGGTATGGTAACCGGACTTTTGCCCGAGAAACAGTGGATGGAGAGCTGGTTAAAGACATTGATCGTTCGGCAACAGGAGTTGTCGGTGAACTCGGTGCCATCCTTACCATAGGGAAATTCGCCGTTTCTGCAGGTTATCACACCATTAACTTTAAACACCACGAACTTGGCGCGGGAGTAGGTATCATCTTTTAAATATTCATCAATTCACTATAATAATGAAAACAAAAGTTCTTCTTTATGTCAGTAGCTTGCTATTGCTGTTTGTCGGCTGCTCTAAAGATTCCACACCGGAAAATGAGATGCCTTCATTGGCTACCGGAGATGCGACGGGCATCGGCCGGAAGAGTGCTACGATTTCAGGAAGTATTTCCATTCCTGAAAGTTCTGAAGTTAAAGATTGCGGATTTATGTATTCCACCGTATCAACACTGCCGGATGCTGAGTCAAAAACAGTCAGTATCACCCTGAAAGGTTCCTCAAACACTTACGTTACGACTTTGACGGATCTTACACCTAATACGAAGTACTACTATTGCTTGTATGCCAATAGTGGATATACTAAAACGAGAAGTAGTGTGCGCGATTTTACTACTGCTGCGGATGGTATTCCGGCGTTGGAAGCGTCAACTTCCATTTCCGCGACGGAAACGTCTCTTACGCTGGCAAGTAAGATTGTAGATGATGGCGGTAGTAATATTCAGAGATTCGGCTTTGCTTATAAAGAAAGCGGTACTGGCGATGCGGAAAAATTAGTGGAAGCTACCCATAAAGAGGGCGACGGCAGATATACTTTTACTATAACCGGACTGATCGCAGAAACAAGTTACGATATACGTGGATTTGCTACGAATACGAAAGGAACCGGATATGGTGAACCGATTACACTGGTAACGTCTGCGCCTGAAACTCCACTTCTTCAAGCTGAAGCGGGCGAGCCGGGAAGTACCTTTATTGAAGTCAGTGCCAAATTGAAAAATGAGAATGATTTGACTGCTGGCATTACGGAGGTCGGCTTCTGCTGGAGTAAAGAGAAGGAAGAACCTGGCATGGAAGACAATAAAACAATCAGTCAGTTGAATGAGAAAGGATTTAGTAGCGTTATCAAGGAACTGGCTCCTGAAACGAAATATTATCTTCGCGCGTATGCCATCAATAAGCGTACGAAAGTTGGATACAGTAATGTGATAACCTTTACCACTACTAAATCTGTGGAACCTAAGCTGGACGTAACTACCGCTGTTACGGTTGAAGAAACTTCAATTGTGCTGAAAAGTAAGATTACAGACAATGGCGGTCATGACATTATTAAATTTGGTTTTACCTATAAGGTGGGGAATGAAGGAACTGAAACGCAAAAAGAAGTTCCTGTTTCAGAGTTGAAAGAAGATGGCAGTTTCCAGTTTACTTTAACGGGACTTTCATCGGAGACAACTTATGAAATCAGGGCGTTTGCCGTGAATAGCGTAGGTACGGGATACGGTGGGGGGTGTACCATTACGACTTTGGCGCAGAAAACTCCGCAGTTATCTTTGGAAACGGGTACTCCCGGAGCACATTCGGTATCGGTGACGGGCATTATCCAAAGCGCGGGAGGGACTTCGTCTGTTGTTCGCGAAGTTGGTTTTTGTTGGAGTACTACTCTCACTCCCACCATTGTGGATAACAAGAAAACGGTAATACTGGATGGAGTGTCATTTTCCACCGTTATTTCTGAACTGAAAGCTGAAACGAAATATTATATCCGGGCTTATGCCGTCAATGAAGCTAAAATAGGGTATAGTGATGTTGTAGAAGTGACTACTGCGGTATCTGATGAGCCGGATATAGACGATAATGTATCACCTGATAAATAGAAATAATTATGAGACGAGTTATATATACTTTTTTGTGCATTGGTAGCTTGTTTGTGAACGCCTGTACTAATCTTTTGGATACGGATAATATCCTTTCAGAAAAAATGGTTACAAAGACTGCTGATTTAGAAACAGTGGAGATGATATTAGAGACAGCAGGAACTTTGGCCGAGAAATTAGGAAAACAGAGTGCTACGGTGGAAAAACTGATTTTATCCGGTCTATTTGATGCGGATGATTTAAAATGTGTGCGAGAATTGCCCAATATACAAGTTTTAGATATAAAGGATATATCTATTGTTGGCGGTGATAAGACTTATTCTGTAAATATGGTAGGTGATAGGAAGCTAAGTGATAATGAAATTGGTGATTTCATGTTTTATAGTATGAAACATAAGTTATCTTCAATTGTTTTACCTGATAATATTAGAAAAATTGGTAATGAAGCTTTTCATGGCAGCGATATTGAGACTATTGCTATACCTGAGTCGGTGAAGAATAACATAGGCGAAGGTGCGTTTAAAGAATGCCATAATCTAAAAACTATTATTTTTCCTAGTATGGTATCTATTCCAGCCTATTGTTTCCAAAGTTGTACATCATTGAATACTCTTACTATTCCAGAAGGTGTTGTGCATATAGGAAATTATGCATTTAGTGGCTGTTTTTCTTTGGAGGCTATAACTCTCCCTGAAAGTTTAGAGGTCATTTCTCCGGGTGTCTTTTCATATACGGCACTTAAGACTATTTCAATTCCAGACAAAGTTCGTATACTTTCAGGTGGTGGTGGTTATGACGTTGGGGCATTTGCAGGATGTAGCTCCTTATCTTCTGTAAAACTTTCAACAAGCCTTATAGAAATAGAAAAAACGACTTTTAAAGGATGTTCGTCTCTATGTACAATAATAATACCAGATAATATTACAGCAATAAAGGAAGAAGCATTCATTGATTGCTCTTCTTTAAAAGATATAACGTGGTCTAATCAATTGCGTGAAATAGGGAATAGGGCATTTGCTGCTTGTGGCTTAACTAAAATCACTTTACCAGAAGGTGTTACTTCAATAGGGAATGCCGCTTTTGAGTATTCAGAACTGGAAGAAATATATTTGCCGCAAACTTTAAAAACGATTGGTACAAAAGCATTCCACCATTGCGATGAGCTAAAGACAATAACAATACCGGAAAGTGTTGTTTCTGTTGGAGATGGTACATTTATTTCATGTTATAAACTACATTCTATATTTTGGAACACATCTGCAACCTTTCCTAAAGTGTATAGCTATTCTGATTCTTGGGAAAATATAAAAGGCGGGAATCCTAATTGTTTACTTTATCTAACGAATGACAGAACACAGATTGCAGATAAAACATGGAAAAATATTATTCTCAATGGACAAGCTGATGAAATAATACTTTCTTCTGAGCGTGGAGATTTTTATTGTCCGAAAGAGTTTAAAACGCAGAAAATTTCATATACACAAGAATTTGGACTTCCGACTTATCCGAATGAAGCTGCTGGTTGGAAAAGTATTTCATTACCTTTTACTGTTACTCAAATAAAACATGAAGATGGTAGAGTGTTAGCCCCTTTTAATAATGATATAAAGGATGCAAAACCCTTTTGGTTACGTAGACTCAATGCTAATGGATTTGAAAATGTTACTCAAATAGAAGCTGATGCACCATATATTATTTCTATGCCCAATAATGAAAAATATGCGGAAGAATACATTGTTACAGGAAAAGTGACTTTTAGTGCCGGGAATGCATCTACTTTAGTCACAATCCCTGTAACAGATAAACAAATAAAAGAAGAAGGACCTTCATTTCTCTTTTGTACTAATTATCAATATATTCCTCAAAGCGTATCGGCATATGTTTTAAATGAAGCAGGAAGTCGTTTTGTCCGTTCAGAGAGAGAGGCTTTGCCTTTTGAAGCATACGTAATTAATAAAAGTCTGTCTAATGCTCCCGCTATGTATAGCATTGAAAATGCTGCTCGAACAAGAAATGTCCATGTTGTTGGAAACAAACCGAGTATAGACGATATGTAAATATGCAAAGTGTATAACCATCAGGTACTGTAATGATGCAGTTGGCCCTTGCTTTGTAAGTACAAACAAAGCAAGGGCTGAAAGATAGGAGTAGGATCTCTTATTTCACACTTTTTGTAGTTGTTCCCGGTGGTACATTATCGTCTCCTACCGGGTGTAGTGCGTTCGGTACGGAAAGTGGTGTAACAGCTACCCACTTCGCACAGGTGTCCTATTCTTACTTTGACCATCCCGTTGTAAATACCGCATAGCAGTCAATGGCAAGGACAAAAGCATGAATAGGCCAGTCGGAATCCTACAATGGCAAAATGCAATACATTGCGAAACAGTTTGTTTCACCTGTTGAAATAAGCGGAATGCTGGGGGTAAATGAAAAGGAAAGTGTGGAAAAACTATTCTGCGGGAGCGAATAAGTCGTCCATCACAACCTCGGACTGTACCAAGCTGCTATACATGTTCTGTTTTACTCCGTAAGTCGTTATAAAGGTCAGGTGTAGCGCTTTCTTAGTTTTGCTCTCTTGCCGGAAGGTCTCCAGTTTGTTGCGCAGGCGCACATCATAATCTTTGCCAATCAAGAATTCAGAGAGGGAAAACTTCATTTCGCATACATTAATTACCCGGTCGCGCCGATCTATCAGCAAGTCTATCTGTGCCCCGTCCCGACTTTCGCGACTGTACCACGACGATTGCTCACTCAGCACTGCGCTGATGCCGATGCGTTTCTTGATTTGCTGGATATGGCCCTTGCATATTTGTTCGAATGCATATCCTGCCCATGCGCGACGCGAAGGGTTGTCAAGGGTGTTCGTCCAGAAGTGTTCGTCGTTTCCGTAACGGTCTTTAAGGAAACGCAGGTAAAAAAGTGTGTAATAGTCCGATAGCTGGTAGGTGGTACCTTTCTTCTTGTTCCCGTAGTAATTGTACGGACGTACGAAATCGCAGTTTGCCAGGTCATTTAACATTTTAGTCAGTTTTCCGTTGTCCGGCAGGCGCGTGGCTTCTACAAGTTCAGCTCTTGTCAGTCCCATTTGTTTGGCGGAAAGTGCTTCTACTATCAGCATATAGGTATCGGCATTACTGAACAGGGTCTGATATAGATGTGTAAACTCGTCCCACAGTTTTGCTTTGTTGCGGAAGAAAAGGTTGTCTATGTTGTTGGTGTACGTCAGGTCGGGAGTCAGTTGTTTCAGATAGAAAGGAATCCCTCCCATTACCATGTAGCATTCCACGATGTCATACCGGCTCCACTGGATGCCATGAGAGAGAAGATACTGTTCCGTTTCGTTCAATGTGAAGGGGTGCAGATAAATCCGGCAGGTGGCGCGGTTGAATAGTCCCCCTTTATTGGCAAGCAGTTTATCGCTAATCCAGGTGGTGGCGGAGCCGCATACTATCAGCATAAGATTGTCTTGTGATGCCCCCCATCCGTTCCAGAACCATTCAAAGGCGCTCAAGAAGTCGCTTTGGCGTGTATCGAGCCAAGGCATTTCATCGATGAATACCACTTTCTTCCCGTCCTTCTTAAGTTCTTTCAGATAAGTTCTTAGTTGGCCGAAGGCTTCCAGCCAGCTTTGAGGGGTGCTTTGCATCTTGAGGCTGTGCTCCTGAAGCGCCGCGGCGAAATTGGTGAGTTGCAATTCTTTGGGCTTATCATATATTCCTGTCAGTTGGAAGTCGAATGCATCGTGAAAGAACTCACGTATCAGGAAGGTTTTCCCAACTCTTCTGCGGCCATATACAATCACGAATTCAGCTTCATTGGAACTGTAGCTTCGTTGAAGTTCTTTGATTTCCTGCTGTCTGCCAATAATCTTAGTGGATGTCATAATGCTAATATGTTGATTATCGGGTACAAAAGTATTGTTTTTTTCTTAAGCCGCAATGCTTTCTTAAAGAACTTGCGGTCGAAATCTCGAAAATAATCATAGATTCCGACCGCAAGTGGGTAAACTTCTTGTCGGAATCCATATAAAAGACAGGGGATTCCGACAAGAAGTTTCTTTGTTGGCGAGTCTTGCTTTTATCCTGCATAATTCATAGTAGGAGTTAAAGAAGCGATAACTTCTTTAACTCCTACTATGAATTATGCAGACTATATCGTTTTATTTCACACTTTTTGTAGTTGTTCCCGGTGGAACATTATCGTCTCCTCCCGGTGTAGTGCGTTCGGTACGGAAAGTAGTGTAATAACTATATCCCACTCCATTCTTATTTTTGGCATAAGCACGTACATAATAGTAAGTATATGCTTTCAAACCGGTAAGGTTGACGGTGAAAGTCTTACTCTCCTTATCCAAAGTGGCCTTCACATGACTATCCTTATCTATGGTTGGTTCTGAAGTGTTTTCACTCCAACAGAAGCCTACTTCACTGATTTCAAGTTCTTCGCTTCCGTCGCCGCCATCACTGGCAATCTTGCCTTCCATGGTGGCAGTAGTGCTGCCTATCGACCCCTCTTTTACCGATGCGTTGGTATTCGGGGTAGAAGAGGTGGAAGTAAAGAAGTTGGTGGCCGAACTATAGGATGTGCCTTTGGCATTGGTGGCATAAGCACAGATATAGTAGCGTTTCTGATAGGTTAATCCTGTCAATTCGGCGGTGAAGGTGTCATCGGTGGATTTGGATATTACTTTGAGAACTCCCTCTGCGTCTATTGTAGGACTAACTATTGTGGTGGAATATACAAATCCTTTTTCAGTGATTTCAAGGCCACCTTTATCAGAAATAACAGCTTGGGCAGTGGAATGATCGTCGTGGACGGCAGTCATTGCCATGTTCACTACTTCAGGAGCTTTTGTCAAGGCAGTGGTAAACTCGAAGGCAGGACTGTAGCCGGTGCCGTTTACGTTTTTGGCGTAGGCACGTACGTAATATTTCTGTCCTTTGGTCAGCGAAGTCAGTTTCAGGCTGAAGTTGTTTCCTGTACCTTCGGCTTTCATAAACGCATCGTTTTCGAGGGTAGGAGTCGAAGAGGTACTACTCCAACAGATCCCTTTTTCTGTGATATCACGTCCGCCATCAGTCTTAATAGTGGCATTTACGGTTGCTTCCGTTTCACCTACTCCAGTGACTTCGGAGATGGCAACAGTAGGTTCATACGTGCGTCCCAGAGTGAATTGGGTAGCTTCGCTGTAGAATGTGCCGTCGCGTGTTGTGGCATAAGCGGTGGCATAGTAAGTAGCGCCCTCGTTCAGATCTTTCAGGTTTACACTGATAGTGTTTCCTTGACTGCTATCCACGGTGTGTTGCCCATCTGTTGCCGGTTTGGTAGAGAAAATACTATAACAGATACCTTTCTCCGTAACTTCTACACCCGAAGGCACTGTGATGGTACTGCTTAAAGTGGCAGAGGTTACTTCGATCTTGCTTGCTTCGGGCTTGGTCAGGGTAGCCACCTGTTTTTGTTCAGTCTTGAAGGTGAGGATGTTGCTATATCCCGTACCCTTCTCATTGGTGGCATAAGCGCGCAGATAGTAAGTTGTTTCGGGGTTCAGATCCTCTATGACTTCACTGAAGTTGGCTGTTTCACTATTGCCGGTCACTGTCTTCAGGTTTTCGATGGTGGGTACTTGGCTTTCAGTACTCCAACAGAAACCATATTCGGTCAGCTTGAAGCCTCCGTTGGTGCTGACGGTGGCCGAAGGCGTGGCGGCAAAAGCCGTAACGGTGCCCATGCTGCATGTCAGTTGAGGAATCTTCAACTCTTCGGTTGTGAAAGTGACGGCCTCTCCATATCCGGTTCCCGCCTTGTTGATGGCGAAAGCTCTGACGATGTACTTGGTTTTGGCTTGCAGGTCGGAAATCTGGACACTGAAAGTTTCGGCTTCCAGGCTGACGGACCGGGTTTTGTCAGACGTGGTTGGCTCCGGCATACCTTCCTGATAAACTTTGTAAGCAAACCCGCGTTGTGTAACGTTTTGTCCTCCATTATCGGTGATGTCGCTGCTTAGCAATGCTCCATTTTCATTGATGTTGGTGGCGATGGTTGCTGCCGGTACGGGGGCAGTACTTGAGAGGGTCTCAAACTTAATTACTTCGCCTTTAGCTATGCTGCCTCCACTGCGGGCACAAATGCTGTAACAGTATTCATTTCCCGGAGTTAATCCGTCAATGGTACAGACGTATCTGCCTTCCGTCGTATTGTCCGGGGTGGCTGTAAATTCTTCCGCATCGACTAAAGTATTTCCTTTGGCAAAAAGGAAGAATACCTCTGCTTTCACAACGCTGTTTGCATGTGGCACAACGCTACCGGAGAGAAGGGCCTCGAAACGGGTCAGCTCTGCGGCGCTGTTGGTCACCAGCGTGGGCGGATATGTCTGCGGCTCTTTGTCCTCACTGCAACCTATCAGGCAGAATAGAAGCAATAAAGGGAGAACCACGTTCTTTATCTGATTTATTTTCATTGTAATTCGCTTGTTTAGTAGGTTAGAATACAAATCCCAGACCGGCGGTTGCTTCGTGATACTTGAAATTTACAGTGTGGAAACCTGCCGAAATACAGAACTTGCCGAAACGCAGGATACCACCCAGTTCACCGGCTACACCTGTGGCTGAGTTATCGATATCTTTCACCTGTGTGCCTTCAGCATATTCTTTGTCACCTATTGTCATTGGAGCTGCCAGTTCGTAGGTCAGTGTGCGAGTACCGTATCCGGCACCGGCATAGAGATAGAACTTCTTGCCCAGTTGACGGAAGTAACCGCCTGTGATAGACATGCGTGATTTGTTTTTCGTTCCTTCTTTATAGAAAGGAGCGGTAGTTTCTTCACTACCTGTTATGATGCCGTTCTCATCGCATTCCAGTTCACCGCTTGCCGAACCGAAGTCGCTACGGAAACCTACATAGAAACCGTTCTTGCGTCCGAATCCCAGCATGGCACCAAAGGTGGTTCCATTAGGATTGTATCCGGCCTGAAGCATGACGAGAGTATTCATCGGTACTTTAGGCTTGATAGTAGATTCCATGTGGAAGGTGGGACGTACCGTTTCACCGGCGGTCACGTTCAGTAGGGTGTCGATGGGGAAGTAAGTTTGCTTCTCGATGCGTACTTTGTATTCCTTGATGGCCATACGGTCGCTGCGGTAAGGGGTTTTACCTACCAGAACGCTGTCGATATAAACGTCGGCATCCTGTTCGGGCAGTGAGAAGATTTCTACGTAGCCGAACTTGGGTTTCAGGGTGACACTCTTGATTACCTGTTCGCTGCCCAATGTAACGATTCCGGCATCCGGTTGATACATGGGAGCTTCTACACGGTAAGTATGTTCGCCTTTGGGCATGGTTGCAGAGAAGAGTCCGTTTTCGATAGGCACTTGTTCATCATCTACATACACGTTGGCGTTGGCAGGTTCGGGACGCAGTACGAAGAACTGCATGTTGTTTTCTACAACGGGCTTGTCTTCGCTGTCTCCGGTGTTCAGCACCATTTCGTATACGGTGCCTTTTTCAATGATGTCCGGGTAGAAGTAGTTTCGCAGGATACCCAGCTGGTCATGCAAGATGGAGATGCGACGTGCGCCACGGGGGACGTAAAGCCAGATTTCTCCGATTTTGTTCTCGCGTGCCGTGATGCCGAGTGCGTCCGGTTCAAACATCAAGTCCTTCACGTTGGTCACGATGCGGATCAAGGCGCAGACCTCACCGTTCTGGTCTTTCTTTGGGGCGGTTACGCGTGCCGTGATGTCCGTTTCCATTCGGTTAAACGATGCTACGGCTATTTTGCTTTGTTGCGCCAGTGCGGCGGGGCAGCAGATCACTGCTACCACTACCGCTGCCAGCCAGCATTTCAGTTTGTTTGATTTCATTCTATTGTTCGTTTATTCACGTTTCTATTTCGTTCTCAATTCTCTTGGTTATCGTCCGATAACGACTTTCTGACCTTCCAGCAAGTAGATGCCACTGTCCAGTCCGTGCACCTCGTTCATGCCTTCGCGGGCTTCAATGATGCGTACGGTACGTCCGGTAACGTCGTAGATGTTGATGGTACGGTCAGCGTTTGTGTTGATGTAGAGGACGCCGTCACGGCTGTAAGCTTTTGTTGCTTTTTCCGGAGTGGCGAATGGAATGTCTTCGATGCCGGTGATAGTGCCATCACCGCCGCCGATACTGTAGAGCATGGGGGCGCTGGCTACTGAGGTCTTGCCTTCGTTAGTCACAAGGTAGGCTTCAAAGGGGTAGACGGCAGGATTGCTTGAATAGCGTTCACTATAGTTCTTTATGAATACACTACCGGCGGGATAATTCTTTTCGTCGGCATTGTAATAGTTGTTTTCATTCAGCACATATACCGTATCGTGCTGCATCACTCCCTCGTATGTGGGCACAAAGTCAAACTTGGTTCCTTTGCTGCGCTTCAAAGCACCGGCAGTAGGTTTCAGCGTGACACCGTTGGGGGCGTCGGAAGTGGTGAAGTTGACGTATCCTGAGATGTTATTTTCGCTAGGATACTTTTCGTTGTTAGGCATACAGATTAAGTAGGCTTTGTGTGCCTTGATTTCTGTAGCAGCCTTGTATTTGCCATCAGTTCCCAGTTCATAGAGCCAGAAAGGTAATGTTCCGGCAGTCTCCAAAGCTTTGCTTCCGAAGGGTGCCAAGGCAACAGTGTCCTTTTCGTTATATCCATCCCGTTCATAAGAAATCTCCTTCACGTCGAAAGGTAACACGATTGTTTTCCATCCCGCTGCTTCACCATAACCGCTAGTTTTGCTGAAGTACTTCCGGTAGTTGATCATCTGGGTCTTCATTTCTTTGTTTACTGAGAAACTATATTTTCTGTCCTCATTGGTATAGGCTATGTCGATACGTTTTGTCAGACCGTTATAGAAGATGTAGCCGATGTCGTTGTTGCTGCTTACAGCACCGTTGGCAGGCAGGTAGAGGTTGTCTATCTGTCCGAATTTGTCTCTGGGGAATTCTGCTGCGGAATTCCAATGTACATCGGGTAGGTGATAATACCTATTGTAGCTGCCGTTCTCATCGCTGATGTACTCGTTTCCACTGCATCGGAATGGGGTATATCCTCCGTCTCCCCATGCAAGAGCGGCATTAGGGGTAATATTCAGTGAGCCTCTGATTTCTGCTTCATAGAATGCACCGGAATTAATTTTTGTTACGGTACTTGGTATTTCAACACAGTCGAATTTGGCATAGTAGAAAGCATTTTGTCCGATTTCAGTAACGGTGGCAGGCAGGCGTAAAGTATCGATTTGACAGCGGTTAAGGGCATTTCTGCTAATACTGGTCAAGTTGGCGGGGAAGTTAATCTCCTGAATGTAGCAGCCACTGAAAGCATTTTCTTCCAACGTGGTCACTGTTTCCGGAAGTTTCACCGTCCTCAGTTTGTTGTTTTCTGAGAACCAATTTTTGATGGTGGTGAGTTTTGTGGCGGAGAGATCTACGGTTTTCAATCGGTTACCGGAGAATGCGCTGTTACCGATTGTTGTCAGATTGGCGGGGAAGTTGATTTCCTCAATAGGAGAACGACTGAAGGCACTCTCTCCAATTTCGGTAACGGTACTGGGCAGTTTTACAGCGCGCAGGCTATCTACATTGCTGAACCACCTGTCGATTTTAGTGAGTGAAGTGGCGGAAAGATCAAGACTTCTGATTTTTGGGCAATAACCGAAAGCATTGTCACCGATACTACTTAATGCAGCCGGCATCTTCAAGGACTCTAAAGATTGATCGTTATAAAAAGCCTGATACTCTATTGTCTTTACTGTAGCTGGGAAAGTGACTGTGCGCAAACTGTCGCAAGAATAGAATGCATATCTGGGTATTGTTTCCAGTTTGGTAGTTGAGAGATTGACGTTACGTAGCATGTCGCATTCGTTAAACATAGCATGACCTAATGATTTCAAAGGTGCACCGTTAAAATCAATTGATTCTAATTTGGCACAACCATAGAATGCTCCGCTTTGATCGTATTTAAAATATGTTGATTTTTGGAAATCTCTATATTCGGTATCATTGATACTACCTACATTAAAACTGTTTGCTCTGGTAGGGGATAATATTTCTGTCAACGACTTGGGCAGTTTGATGCTTGTAAGCTTGGTTGAGGCAAAACAGCCGTAAGGCAAAGCTGTTATTCCCTCAGGTAGGGCAATACTTGTGAGGCCTGAAAAGCGGAAACAGTTGTCTCCCAAAGTGATTAGGGTAGTGGGCAAAGATATGCTCGTTAATTTGGTACAAAATGAAAAAGCATCATAGCCTATCTCTGTCACTCCTTCAGGGATTTTTATGCTTTTTAAGCTGTTGCAATGATGAAATGTTTGTTCGGCAATAGCTTTTATGGACGTGGACAGAGTGATACTTTGTAAAGTGTCACAATCGTAGAACGCGCCGCGCCCTATCTCTTTGATAGAATTGGGCAAGGTAATAGTGCTCAGGCTGTCGCAATTGAGAAAGGCGAAGCTACTGATTGCTTCCGGGGCTGCATTTGCTGCAAAAGCTATTTCCTTGATACCGGTGTTACTGAAACCTCCAATAGTTTTCATGGTGGTAGGGAAGGTTACTTTTTTCAATAGCAAACACCCATCGAATGAGTTGTTGCTCAAGCTCATCACTCCCTCTTTTAGGATAACTTCCGTCAGTCCGCTATTCTTGAAAGCACCTGGGCTGATGTTCTGTACACCGCCGGGGATGGTTACTTTACCTAAGGAGGAGCAGCCATTGAAAGCGTAGTCTTTTATATAGATAAGTCCGTTGGGGAGCACAATATCTTTCAGCTTCGCGCAGTTATTAAAAGTATATTCTTTGATTTCCGTTACGTTGGCGGGGAAGTTGATGGAAGTCAATTCAGTACAACCATCGAAAGCATTCTTTCCGATGATGGTTAGGTTGCGGTATAAGGTAAGGCTGGTCAATCCGCTATTTCGGAAAGCGTATTCACCGATGCTTGCTAGAGTTTCGGGCATGGTAAGACTGGCAAGTGCAGCGCAACCGTCGAAGGAAGAGGTACCAATGGAATTAACAGCTGTGGGGAGGTTGATACTTGCCAGAGCGGTGCAACCGGAAAAGGCGGATGAAGAGATTCGGGTGCCTACGTTACCTTTGAAGCTGACAGAGGTTAGCGCAGAGCAATCTGTACAATAGAAATCGTTCACATTGACATTGGTGGGAATAGAAAGTGTGGTTAGCCCCGTACAACCTTGTAGGCTACCGATTTCGACAGTTGTTTCGGGAAAAGTGATCTTTGTCAAGCCGGAGCAACCCATGAATGCACTGTTCACTCGAGTTACAGTGGATGGCAGGGTGATGGATGTAAGTGCTGTGCAATTTAAGAACATACGGTTCATCAACAGCTTGATCCCTTCGGCTAGAGTGACATTTTTTAATTTGGGGCAGTTATAAAAAGTAGCTAAACAGCCCCTGTGAGGACTGTATTCGGCATAAGAAGTGTCATAATCACGATCCTGCGCTCCATTGATGTTGTTATAGCCGGCATAATCGCGGATTTGCCAATCTTCAATGTCCATCTTATTGGGATTACCTAATGTAGATGGCAGAGATGCGCTGACTAATTCTGCGCAATTCATGAATACACTGTTTCCCATCAATTCCACTCCTTCGGGAATAGTGATGGAAGTCAGTTTTACGCAGTTGCCAAATGCTTTGGAGCCTATGTAGACTAATGTAGACGGAAATTCTATCTCTTTCAGGTTGACACATTGATAAAAAGAGGCGCAACCGAATTGATCATTGTTATCATAGTATGTTTCATAATTATTGGGATGTCCTCCTATTTTCGTTTTCTCCGTATTCCAAGGATCATCACTATTCCAAGACCCGATAGCCCATACATCCTTCGGCATCACAATCTTCTCCAGTGCCGTCATCGCATAGAACATATAGTCGCCTATCACATTGTCCTGGGTGAAATAGTTTGTCAGGTAGTAGCTGTCTCCACCTTTCACAATGTTGGCGTTCTTCAGGTCCAGCGTTTTCAGCGTGCCGCCCATGGCGCGTATAATCTTGATATCGCTACCGTTTATAGGACCATTCACGGTGAGTTCGGTCAGTGAGGCCAACTCGCTGTCGCTAATCATGCCGGACAGTGTTCCGGCTTCAGTCAATGTGACCACTTTAGCTTGCAGGCTGCAAATGCTTGCAAATAGAATGCATACCAATGCATAAAAATGTTTCTTCAGTCTCATGATATATCTTTTTTTTATTATTCTAACTATAAGTATTACTTGTTTCCACTCCGCGTAGCGGGTTCCGGTGTTGGGTTGTCTCCATCATCAGGACCCGGTTTGTCGGCATCCTCGGTGGTGAAGTACCGTTCGCTGCTGTAGCCTATGCCTTTGGAGTTGATGGCATAAGCCCGTACACTATATTGTGTCTTACCGGTCAGTCCGGTCAACTTGGTTTTCATGTTGGTGCCGCTGGTAGTTACCACAACTTTGGTACCGCTATCTACGGTAACTTCCGTCCCGTCTTTCACTTTGTAGATAAATCCTTTTTCAGTGATCGGCAGGTTACCTTCATCGCTGATGCTGCAATTTACCCATGCCGTAGTGGCATATACCTCAGAATAATTAAGGTAGTTGAGCTTCGGTTTACGGGTATTGTCATCGTCGTCAGGTGTCGGATTATCATCCGGGTTTGGCGGCAGCTTGTTAGTGTTGACATAATTGGACCCGGTAGAGGTCTCACCGTTTTTATTAGTTGCATAGCCGTACACGTAATACTGGGTATTTGCTTCCAGTCCACTGATGGTTCCCGTCACCTTGGTTCCGTTGAGCGTGCCGGGAGCGTCAGTATATTCACTGTCACTCGATTTTTTCCATTTGAAGCCTGTTTTCGTAAGTTCTGCACCTCCGTTGTTAGAGATTTCAAATTCAAAACTGAGTTTATACGCTTCTGTCTTGGTACATTTCAGTTCTCCCAATGTGGCTCTACTGCTGCTGCCCGTCTCGAAGGAGAGTGCCTGGCTGTATCCTGTTCCCACATTATTAGTAGCGTACGCGCGTATATTATATAAGGTATTATAGCTTAATCCCGTCAATTGCGCAGTGAAAGTCTCTTTAGTGTCTTTCGATACAAACTTCAGTGAGTAACCGTCGTCTACACTTGGATTGCTGCCGGTGGAAACCACGAATCCACGTTCTTTAATCGTTTCCCCGTCACCGCCTAAGCTGGAGATATTGGCACTGGCCTGCGCGTTATCATCTTTGATATTAATTACATTCAAACCATTCAGTGTAGGTTCCGTATGTTTTGTTGTGGTAAACTGCTCTACGGTGCTATACCCTGTGCCTTTGGCGTTAGTAGCAAATGCACGGACGTAGTAGGTGACACCACCCTGCAAGTCGCCAAGGTTGACGAGAATATTATTGTCAGCTTCCGTAGATGTAGCTATCAGGTCTTCCAGTGTCGGCTCAGCTTTTGTGCTACTGTAACAGACCCCTTTTACCGTTACCTCCAGTCCGCCATTAGTGGAGATGGTGGCTTTCACTTTGGCACCATTCTCCGTCAGGTCGTACACTCTGGGTTGTGCAACGGTAGGCGCGAATGTAGTCTCTGTATTGAACTGAATGTCACCGCTGTAGAACGTACCGTCACGGGTGATGGCGTAGGCGCGGGCATGATAAGTATCTCCTTCCGTCAGTCCGGTGATGGTGGCTGTTACTTTCTGCTCGGTGCTGCTGTCCGTAACTTTACCTCCCTCTACGGTGGGGTTGGGATCTTTGCCGTAGCAGATACCCTTCTCCTTAATAACGCTTTCCGTTTCGTAGGCCATTAGGGCTGTGATAGTGGCGGTAGAAGAAGTCAGAGCGGTGACAGTGGCTTGTGTCAGCGATACCACCTGCTCTTTATCAGTGGTGAATTCTACGGTCGAACTGTAGCCTATGCCTTTTTCATTCTTGGCATATGCACGCATGTAATATTTGGTACTGGCTGTCAGCCCTGTCAGCGTAGCGGAGAAACGTTGCGCTCCATCCATGGCCTGTACCTTCTGGCTGCTTTCGACGGTGGGCTGACGGCTTTCGGTGCTATAGCAAAAACCGTATTCTTCCACTGTGAAGCCGTGATCCTGAGTTACGGCACCCAGGCAAACTGCCTCGTAGGCAACCGCTTCTACCGGTTTATTGGCAAGGCTACCGGTTCCATTCGCTATGACCATCGGAATCTTTTGTTGAGTGGTGGTGAACTTTACCGACTCGCCGTAGCCTGTGCCCGCGTCATTGGTGGCGTAAGGGCGTACAATATAGGTGGTGTTTGCCACCAGATCTGTCAGTTCTACGGTGAAATCATCACCGAATGGCAGCTTGATGTTGTCGTCGAGGGTAGGTTCGGCGGCATTTTCAATATAAATGGCATAGGCGAAGCCTCGTACTGTAGGCTCGTAGCCACCATTATCCGTAATACTGGCGGTGAGGGTAGCGCTGTACTCGGTAACGTTAGTAGCCTCGGCAATGCTTAGTGAAGGCGGAATAGCGTCTTCGGTACTGAAACTGCTGCTCTTTCCCTTGATGACGGACTTACCGCTACGAGCAAAGATGCAGTAATAATACTTTTCTCCGGGCTTCAGTCCTTGGACTGTGGCAGTATAGTTGTTGCCGTCTCCCGGGGTAGCGTTGACTTCTTGTGCGTTGCTCAAGCTGGCTGATGTGGAATAAAGGAAGCCTATTTTCAGTTCTCCGGTACTGCCGGGATGCTTCATCACCGTTCCTTGGAAAGTAGCTCCAAAACGGCTCAAGCCCGTAACACTGTTGGTAGTCAGTGTCGGTGAATAAACTGAAGGCTCTTTGTCTTCTTCACAGCCCATCATGAACGGCAACAAGAACAATAGCATACATACATGTCTAATGACGTGCGCATGCTTAAATGCGTATTGTTGACCCATAAATTAAGTGTGTAAAATGTTGTTTAATAATCTTCGTTACAAATATATATATAATTTCTGTCCCGTTATTCTTTTTTATTCCAATAATTAAAAGATGTTAGTAAAATATTTTGTTTGTAACGGAAAACCGTGACAAAAGAATTGCTGTCCTGCTATTTTATTGCATGTTCACCACAGAGTAGCACAGAGTCCCACAGAGTTTTAGATCTGTCTCTTATACACATCTCCGAGCCC
>ENA-OZXH01000167-OZXH01000167.1-human-gut-metagenome-genome-assembly--contig:-NODE-167-length-23350-cov-4.519768_pt1 | contig 23350 bp, 10 predicted proteins | sample MGYA00243542_ERZ654097 | MGnify/ENA primary metagenome ERZ654097 (study PRJEB26926, sample SAMN06165280) | human gut metagenome | biome: ENVO:00009003; feature: ENVO:2100002; material: ENVO:00002003...
AAATTAAAGTCAGCGGGCCTTTATAGGAGAACTATTCTCCTTCTCTTTTTGGGGAACAAAGAGTTCATCGCTTCGATTCAGCCAGTTCCATCAGGTATTTGCCATATTCGGTCTTGCCAAGCTGTTCACCCAAGCGATACAGCTGGTCTACATCTATCCAGCCCTTGCGCCAGGCAATCTCTTCGATACAGCTCACGCGGAAGCCTTGACGGTTCTGGATGGTGGCGACAAAATTGCTGGCTTCCAGCAGGCTGTCGCAATTGCCGGTGTCGAGCCAGGCAAAGCCACGGCCGAAGAGCTCCACTTTCAGCGTGCCCTCGTCCAGATAGAGACGGTTGAGGTCGGTAATTTCGTATTCGCCGCGAGCAGAGGGCTTCAAGGAGGCGGCTTTCTCTGTCACGGTGGAGTCGTAGAAGTACAGTCCGGGGACGGCATAGTTGCTTTTAGGATTGGCAGGCTTTTCTTCCAGCGAGACGGCTTTGCCGTTGGCATCAAACTCCACTACACCGTAGGCACGGGGGTCCTTGACGTAATAACCAAAGATGCAGGCACCCTTGTCTATGGAAGCGGCACGCTTCAGCATGGCGGAGAAGCCTTGACCGTAGAACATGTTGTCGCCCAAAATAAGGCAGCCCGGTCCGCCGTCCAAGAACTCTGCACCCAGCACAAAGGCTTGTGCCAGTCCGTTGGGATTCTCTTGTATCTTATAGGAAAAGGACATACCGAGTTCTTCGCCGGTTCCCAGCAGCTCGCGGAACATGGGTAAGTCACGTGGAGTAGAGATAATAAGCACTTCGCGAATTCCCGCCAACATCAGTGTAGAGAGCGGGTAGTATATCATCGGCTTGTCGTAGACGGGCATTATCTGCTTGGAGATAGCCTTGGACAACGGATAGAGACGAGTGGCACTGCCACCTGCAAGAATAATTCCTTTCATATTTCAGTTCTTTTTCGGTGATACTTCAAAATGGAGAATAAAATAAGAAGGAGGACGATGCCCCACGGCTCTACTTGCTATTCGGGTACAAAGATAATGGAAAAATTCGATTAAGTGAAGGCTTGGTTTCATCTTTTTACTTCATTGCTTTGCTTACTCCGGTACATTGTTTTGCTTACTTCAGTGCGTAACGGCCCCCTTGATGAAACGGTCTTTACCTCAGCGTGTAACGACCTTTACCAAATAGTGTAACGACCTTTACCCAATAGCGTAACGACCTTTACATTAGCATGTAACGGCTTTTACACTATAGCGTAAACAATCGGTAAATACAATCCATTGTAAATAAACAAACTACATCATCGGTCAGCAAGTTCTATCACCTCCAAATCTTTAAACGTTCCCCCATCAACCGCAAAGCGTACCATCGTACGCACCTTATGGAAACCTTGAATGCCCGCAGCGCCCGGATTGATGTGGAGTACATCCAACGTCTTGTCATACTTCACCTTCAGTATATGCGAGTGCCCGCTGATGAACAGCTTTGGGGGACGCACCAGAATGCTGCCCTTGATGGAAGGGTCGTAGTTGCCGGGATAACCGCCGATATGCTTCATCAGCACCTCCGCCCCATCCACCGTGAAACGGAGAATCTGCGGATAGAGCTGCCGTATCTCCTGCCCGTCAATATTGCCATACACGGCACGGAAGGGACGGAAAGCCGCCAGCTTCTGTGCCACTTCCAGCGAACCGATGTCACCGGCATGCCATATTTCGTCACAGCCCTCAAAATATTGCAGGTACTTTTCATCCCAGTAGCCATGCGTATCCGATAATAAACCAACTTTTGTCATCTTTCCTTTGTTTATTAAGACAAAGGTAATTATATTTGGGAAGAATACAATGTGGTAATGTGCTAATATGCCACATTAACACCTTAACACCATGGACAACAGATATTTCAAACGTGACATCAGCTGGCTTTCCTTCAACTACCGCGTACTGCTGGAAGCGGAAGACGAGACATTGCCGCTATACGAACGCATCAACTTTATTTCTATATACTCTTCCAATCTGGAAGAATTCTACAAGATACGCGTAGCCGACCATAAGGCCATAGCCACCGGAGCCTCGCAAAGCGATGAAGAGACTATGCAGTCTGCCGCCGAACTGGTAGATGAAATCAACCAAGAAGTCAATCGCCAACTGGAGGAACGTATCCGCATCTACGAACAGAAGATACTGCCCGCCCTGCGGAAACATCACATCATATTTTATCAAAGCCGCAACGTAGAACCGTTTCACCGCGACTTTGTGCGCAGCTTCTTCCGCGAAGAGATATTCCCTTATCTGGCCCCGGTGCCCGTAAGCAAGGACAAGGTGATTTCATTCCTGCGCGACAACCGTCTCTATCTGGCCGTACGGCTTCATCTGAAAGGAGCTCCCGCCAGTTCTCCAAACCGTATCCAGTATTTCGTGATGAAACTGCCGTACAGCAAAGTGCCGCGCTTCATCCAGCTGCCCAAGGTGGGGAAAGACTATTATCTAATGTTCATTGAAGACATCATCAAGGCCAATCTGGATACCATCTTCCCCGGTTATGAAGTGGACAGCAGTTATTGCATCAAGATTTCACGCGATGCGGATATTCTGATAGACGATGCCGCCAATACCTCCGAAATCATCGAGCAGGTGAAGAAGAAGGTAAAGAAACGCAAGATAGGCGCCGTGTGCCGTTTTGTATACGACCGCGCCATGCCCCAGGACTTCCTCGACTTTCTGGTAGATGCCTACCGCATAGACCGCCGGGAGCTGGTGCCGGGAGACAAGCACCTCAACATGGAGGATTTGCGGCATCTGCCTAATCCCAACCAAAGCGTACGTCCCATCAAGAAACCCCAGCCCATGAAGCTGACCTGCCTGGACGAACGCGAATCCATCTTCCGCTATGTGGAGAAGAAGGACCTGCTGCTGCATTATCCCTACCACTCCTTCGACCACTTCATCCATTTTCTATATGAAGCCGTCCACGAGCCCACCGTGCGTGAAATCATGGTGACCCAGTATCGCGTGGCAGAGAACTCCACCGTCATCAACACCCTGATAGCCGCCGCACAGAACGGAAAGAAAGTCACCGTCTTTGTGGAACTGAAAGCCCGCTTCGACGAAGAAAACAACCTCGCCACCGCCGAGATGATGAAAGCCGCCGGCATCAACATCATTTTCAGCATACCAGGACTAAAGGTACATGCCAAAGTAGCCCTCGTGCTACGCCGCGACAAGGAAGGGCGCAAACTGACAAGCTACGCCTACATCAGCACCGGCAACTTCAACGAAAAGACCGCCACCCTCTATGCGGACAGCGGACTATTCACCTGCAACCCGGTGATTGTAAACGACCTGCACAACTTGTTCCGTACTCTGCAGGGAAAGGAAAATCCAGTGTTCCACCGCCTGCTTGTGGCCCGCTTCAACCTGATTCCTGAACTGAACCGCCTCATCAATCACGAAATAGAACTGGCCCGGCAAGGCAAGCAAGGACGGATTATCCTAAAAATGAATGCCCTGCAAGACCCTGCCATGATAGACCGCCTCTACGAAGCCTCGCAAGCCGGTGTAGAGATAGACCTCATTGTCCGCGGCATCTGCTGCCTCATCCCCGGGCAGGAGTACAGCCACAACATCCGCGTGACACGCATCGTGGATACCTTTCTGGAACATGCCCGTGTGTGGTACTTCGGCAACGGCGGCGCACCCAAGCTCTTCCTCGGCTCGCCGGACTGGATGCGGCGTAACTTGTACCGCCGTATCGAAGCCGTCACCCCCATTCTGGACCCGGACTTGAAGCAAGAGCTCATCGATATGCTATCCATACAACTGTCAGACAAACGGAAAGCCTGCTTTGTGGACGACCGGTTGCGAAACCGCTGGAAGTCGTCGCGACCGCAAAAGGAGAAGGTACGGTCGCAATATAGCTTTTACGAATACTTGAGAGAGAAAATATAAACAACTCTGCCCCAATACACCTCCGGCTCAACTGTCTTTTATAGGACACAGACGTACGGCAGTTCCTCCACTACGTGCTTGCCGAATGGTGAGGGTATCACTATAAGTCACTTCGCGCTCTTCTATAAGTATAGCAGCAGGACATGTCTCATAATCGGCCTCAGGAGCATCACGATAAATAGTAGCCAGATATCTTTTATCTGTATCGAGAAAAGACAGACTGATATTAGCCGTTCGTTCCTCATCTCCCGTGATGCTGCCTATATACCAGCATCCCTCTCCTTTATCGCAACGGGCAATAGTAACATAACTGCCAATGCATGCTTCCGGCACCACTGTTCTGCTCCAATCTGTAGGACAAGATACTATAAAATTAAAAGGTTCCGGATTAGCCTCGTAATTCTCTATTTCATCCGAAGCCATTTGTAACGGTGAATAGAGCACCACAAACAGCGCCAATTGTTTGGCCAGTGTGGTATGTACACGTGTCTGTGGCATTACATCGTTAACAAACCGAAACGTCACCGGTGTAAAGTCCATCGGGCCTGCCAACCCACGAGTGAAAGGCAATATTACGGTATGAGAGGGAGGATTTCCACCATCTACATCCCAAGCGTCCCATTCTTGTCCACGTACTCCCTCTTGTGTCATCAGATTAGGAAAAGTACGCTGCAAACCTGTAGGAATCACCGGTTCATGATTATCAATACAGATACAGTGACGGGCAGCAGCCTCTATTACCTTGCGATAATGAAGTACACCAAACTGACTGCTATGATATTCTTTCCCATCAAGCAAATCGCCCACATAACCCGTTTTTACTTGATGCACACCATATTTCTCATAGAACTTGAAACCATCTTCCATCTGATTTTCATAATTGGAAACATTACCGCCAGTTTCATGATGTCCTATCAAAGCTACTCCTTTGCTACGCCCATAATCAGTAATACGTTGTATATCAAAATCGGTATAAGGTTTTGTGAAACTAAACTTCCAAGTAGCCCAGTCTTCATTCCACCCTTCCACCAGTACACCTCCCAGGTTATTGGTAGCAGCAAAATCGATGTGACGCATTGTATTCTCTGTTGTGGCCCCATGATGGGGACCGGCATGCCAGGTGTTATGCTTCATGTGATAAGTCCACCAAATTCCAATATAGCGCATAGGTTGTATCCAGGAAGTATCGGTTATACGACAAGGTTCATTAAGATTTAACATGAGACGGGAAAGAAGCAAATCACCGGCAGATTCAGCCACTATCATTGTACGCCAAGGAGATACACGGGTATCGGTAACACGTACTTTCTCACCTGTACTCCAAGGTGTAAGAGCCGCACGTAATGTAACCGTTTTATTATCTTCAAGTTGTTCAACCGGCTTCAAGTTCATGGCAGCATAATCTGTAAGATTTGCTTCATGAATAGCCAAATAAAGGCTATCTGTTGTCTCAATCGTCACCGGAGTGCTTACCCATCCCATCTTACTAAGAGTTTTTTTCTCAAATAAGGCCTCGTAAAAACGAACTCCTTTCACTGGAATACTCCAAGCATCATAATCTGCAGGAAAAACGAATTCAGTCACTTCGTCATCAATAAGAAACTCTTGTAGCTGTTGCTGGCGCGGGAACTCATACCGGAATCCCATCCCATCATCAAAAAGACGAAAAATAATATTCAGTTCCCGCTCCAACGATGTTTCTTCCTTGAGGCATACCCTCAATTCATTATAATGATTTACAATTTCAGCCTCTTCCCCCCATACTGGTTGCCACACATCATTATGCGAATCATGCTTAACCTCTTTTAGAACGAAACCAGTCAAAAGATCTGGCGCATCCTTCAAAACCAATCCCAGACGTGAAGGAAGTAAAATATTCTTCCCCGCATGTCTTAAACAATATCGGGGAGCACCTTCTTCATCAAGTGTAAACTCTAAAGAAAGTTTTCCATTTGGAGAGGTCAACTTGATATGTTCCTGCTGGCATGAAATCATCCATAGGCCTAAACATAAAGCAAGTATAATCTGTAGCGTTTTTTTTAGTTTCATAGTCATTACCGAATTTAATTTTATATATCCAATTCTTATTTTATAAGTCTACTGACAAACAGTCCCTTTCCTTCCTCAGCCGGAATAACACAGAAGTTTACGAAACCACAGACAGACTCCGGTTCAAGCAACGTGGCAACCAAATTTCCTAAAGGTTGTGCCAAAGGTACCAACCAACTACCTATTGGAAGTTCTACATTATCTTCATAGACATCCGTTTCTACATTTACCGGATGAATCCCCTCCCATTCCTTCTCTGCACGATACAGACGGGTTACTTTGTAACGCTCAACTTTTGCTTTTTGTACACGGGTAACTTGCTCAATGTGTACACCCAACGCTCGAAGCTTACATACTGCTTCTGTACAGGGAGCATCGAGCAGATAAGCCTTAGGGCGAGTACGCATCAATTGAGGTGTTGCCTGCATGGCATCAAGGGTTGGCAGTTCAGTCTTAAACAGTTCATTGGCCTTATAATCGATAAAAGAGACTACATGACGTACAGTATCCGAAGTGAAAGTAACATATATCGGTTCAGTAGCTTTCAAGGTGCGCTTCCTGGCTTGTTCTATCTTACGTTTAATTGAAGCACGATGTTGCGCAGCAGTAACCAACGTTTGCCGTGCCACCAAGAAACCGCACTCACTACGACGTGCAAAACACTCCGGTCCCAATCCAATACCTCTTATTTCGACAAAAAGCGATACAGCCCCCGTCAATGCTTGAAAAGTAGAACTGGACTGCGGACTTTTGGCACCTTTTACAAGAACAAGGGAACCATCTGCCACACGAGGAGTAAAGTAGAAACCGGAAGCATAACCGGCACTATTTAAAACGACCTCTGCCTCACGACGAAAAAGTTCTTCAGACAGCGTACGTAAAGCTAAAGGCGCATTAAGATGTCCTGTAGGTAAAAAAAGTACATCAGCAGCATTTGCTGTCGGCACTCCACGTAATAAGTTAAACTCACGACGTAAAGGTGTATATTCATGAATATCAAGAGCTACGTCCGGATTCCATTGCTGATAGGACTGCTTCAACAGCAAAGTGACAGCATCCTCTAATTTGCTCTGATCGCGATTCAAATCGTAACCATCGGCTGAACGACGTTGCTGAATGGCATAACCATCAACATTGGCTATAGGAACCAAAGCCACAGCTATATGATTCAGCAATTCACGTCCTTCTTTTTCACAAAGTAAGTAACGGACAAGCATGCATACAGCCTCAGCACCTGCCGGCTCGTTACCATGCAGTGCCGCTTGAATCCATACCCTTACCTTCTTCTTGTCGGGAGTACCCAAATAAAGTACCGGAATGGTACGTCCTTGTTTGGTAACACCAATATTCTCCATATATGCCAAACCCGGAGAACGTACAACCAATTGTTGTAAATAGTCCTTTATCTCATCAACCGATGCCAATCCGCTACCGTAAGGTTTACTTAGAGTAGGTGTCTCACGGTCAAATTTGGGGTCAGGATAGAAACTTGCAGTTACTCCGGCAGGTTGCTTCGACTGATTTCTATTCCATAACACAAGATTAGCTAATACCACTTCTTGTGCTATCCTCTGTAAATAAAGAGCCGTTTCAGACGGTAGACCTGCATAATAATCGCTGCTAAAAGGCTCACCAAAAAAAATTGCATAAAAGACACAAGCCGCCAAATAACTGCCTGCAGGACTAGGATGGCTGCCATCAGAATTATACAACTGCAAACTTGGACACTCTCTACGTACACGTCTCCATGCCTCACCCACAGGAGCACAATAAGCATCAAGGACATCAGCCATTTCCAAATAGTTTTCCGTAAGTTGCTGCTGCATTCCTTCATAAGTATCATTATTACGCCCCCATGTCATATAACAGACACTTTTTCCTTTTGGGGCATAAAGACGGCGTAAACTATCTAACTGCGCCGCAGGATGGAATACATTCTTCTTTACCCATTCCTTTTCACGAGTAGGTGCCTTGCTCTGTTCCTGCATCACCATATAATCCCATCCTCCTTCACGAATCGCCTCTAATGTTTGCGTATTGGCTGCATGCTGTCTCAAGTACCAACCAGGGTTAGCAACCTGGCGCACTGATATTTTTTTTCCACATGAGGATGCTAACGATTGGACTTGCCATGGCAAACGATTAAAAAAAGTATAGCTGTTACCTATAAAAAGTACCCGTAAAGAATCTGTCGTCAATAATGGCACAGCTTGTTTCCCCATAGGGACAGCCTCATGCCCGATGCCGCACTCTTCTATCTTGCGCCAATGGCATTCCCAACCACGGGATGCAGCCAACTGGTGAATATAAAGCCAGAAACTACGCCCACGCTCCATACGGTTTCGTCCTTGTCGTTCAGCTTCAGGAGTCTTGCGTAGAAAAGACTCACGTATCGTATCTCCCAAAGCCAGCTGTAGTATGATAGGTTTTGACAAGTATTTTTTTATCTGTTCAGATGAAATATAGGGGATACCAGCCGTACCATAAGGATATGTCTGGGCCAAATCAGGAAAAGTATACCAACCGGGAGAACTTATAATAGCTTTTTCCACATAAGGACTATCGTGAAAAAGCATGAAACGCTGTACGAATTGCCCACCAGCAGAATGACCATAAATCATATATCCTTTGCGCATGCTTCCCGTAAATTGACGCACATATTCAAATAGTTTATCAACCAACACTGGTGTAATTTTTTCGGGAGCATTAGCTACTGTATGGGCAGCATTCATCACCCCCACCTCCTGATAGTCTGCCAAAGGATAAGATTTCAAATCAAAGTGAGGTATAAAAAGCATAAAACCCTTTCTCTCCGCTTCTTCTTTCCAACCGTCCAAAAGATAACGATAGCCGCGGTCTCCTCCTTCAAAGACAAATACAATAGGCATTTGTTTAATATCCCCCTGGGAAGGTATATAATAATGTACATCTACCGGGCGATCGGCAAAAGGAGGGTATTGACTATAAGTGAAGAAATGTTCACCTCTTGGCCTTTCCAAAGTCTGTTTCGCTATTGCAGATAAACAAATACAGAGGAATCCAATATAAAATATAATCAGCTTCTTCATAATTCGTACCTTCCCTTCTTTACTATTGTACCATCTTGCATTACAAATTTACCACGGGCAATGACATCTGTAAGCTGCAAATCTTCCGCCAAAAAACACAAGTCTGCATCTGCTCCTTGTGCCACAATACCTTTAGCTCGTAATTTCAGATTACGAGCCGGATTGGATGTTATCAATGTAATCGCCTGTTCCAATGGTACCCCCTCCTCATTGACTAATGCAACTACCTCCTTGAAATTTAAATTCAAAGGAGCAGGACGATAAGTTATTTCTCCAGTTTCAGGATTCACTCTGCGTACGCCACCATGGCCATCACTAGAAAAAGTAATGCGATCAAGGGGGACACCAGCTCGCAATGCACGTATCACACAACGATGGGGAGTATCAAACTTTGAGCCACCAGTCGAAAAATCAATCATTCCACCTAATTTACCAAATTCTACAGCCTGCATAAAAAGAGCTTCAGTACGTATCAGATGAGTAGGAGACAGATAAGATATCAGTGTAGGATAGTGACGAGCAATATTGAGTAAGGGCTCAATACCTTCCGGAAGTGCTCCCAAATGAATGTGGAGAATTCCTCCTTTACCAGATGTAAATCCCCCTAAACGTACCTGATGTATAATACGTAATATCTCTTGCTCTGTCGGAAACGGACTACGGTCATCACTCATCGCCAGCTTACAGCCAATAACTTTATCTATGAAGATAAGATCGTCAGCCACACTATTCATCAATGTTTTGGTAGGCAATCCGTAATAACTTGTCAGCATATAAGCCGACAATCCGTCATCGTCAATAGCTTTGGCCTTGGCATAAAGCGTAGTAAGTTCTTTGGCAAATCCATCAGTACCAAGCATACCCAATACAGTAGTAGTACCACATGCCACCAGTTCGCTCATAGTCACCTCGGGGACTAATGAGGCATAACCTTGTTGCCCTCCTCCACCAGTAATATGTACATGCTGATCTATAAATCCCGGAGTAACAATTTTACCTTGCACGTCAATAGTATGGCAAAATGATTCATTCAGTTCAATTGTCTTTGAAATATGCGCAATCTTTTCTCCGCATAGCAAAATGTCTGTTTTACCAAGATAGGCAGGAGCATATAAATTTGCATTCTTTATCAATGTAAACATAGCTGTCGATTAATTTTAGAAAGTGATAAGATGATAAAGTATCAAGAAAACAATTCCTCCTATTAAAGGAAATGTATTACGCCTTGCCAACTCCACTGATGACACACCGGCTACCCCGGCAATGGCAACAATGACTCCGGCAATAGGAGATGCGGCACGTCCCATGCTTGCCGCCAACTGCAAAGGAAGTATCAATGAAAAAACCGGCAAACCAAGCTGAGTGGCTATATCCGGCAATAAAGGACCAAATGAAAAAAAGGCTGCATTGCCACTTCCCATCAGCATGGCAGCTCCAAAAATAATGAGAGTAAAGATTGCGGCAATAGCTAATCCCGAAAGTCCGATATGAGAGGAATAACCCACCAATGAATCAATAAATCCCAAACCAATCAGTCCTTTAGAGAAAACTTCTGAAGCTACAATCAATGTTACAACTGAAGTAAACACATTTCCCATGCCTTTCCAAAAACTTGCAAAAACGTTAAAAGTAGTACGCACACTACGAGTATGAAACAACACAAATACCAATGATAAGAACAGAGAAAAAAGCATAGCAGTAGTGGTACCCAATGTTACAGTAGGCTGAAACAGTCCCACAAAAGGTGAAAAGAAAATGAGAAGAGCCAAAGGTAATACCGGGAGTAGCGCAAAAGCCAATGGAACATCCGGTTTTTCTACTAATGAGGTTGCAGTCACATTTGACACCTGCAATATGCCATCCTGCTGTTTCTTTGCATCTTTTTTATCAAAATAACGGTTATTGAAATAGAAGAGTACCATTACAACCAAGGAAGTAGGAATTACTAAAGGAAGTTGATGAGTGATGAAATATTCCACATTGGATTGTCCTATCAATTCGGCAGCCATAGCAGTATTTGCCGACCCCGGTCCCTGATCAAATAGAGTAGCAGCGGCAATGACTGACAATGCTGTAAGTTGGCTTACTCCCAAACTAATTAAAACAGGATAAACCGAAGCCACAAGCAACAATCCTAATCCGGCAGCTGAAGGAGTAGTAATAAAAAGTAATTGTCCAATAGGAATAACTATAGTAGCCGCCAAATAAGGATAACGTCGAAAAAGACCTAATGGCTTCATGGAAATATAGACCAATGCATTAGTAGCCTTTATGTTATTCATGAAAGCTACATAACCGCCAATTGTCATTATCATAAACCCTGCACGCGCCAAATTAGAAAGAAAAACTTCCTCTATCATCCTTACCAAATCAAACACCACCATTCCCGTAGCTTTACTAGGTACTACCGAATGCACTTGCATGAAAAAAGCAGCTGTAAGCATTAATAAACCGGAAAGCATCAAAAGACCTTGAGGATTGAGCTTACGATAAAGACCTACCGCTGTAATCCCTACCATAAGAAGACTAAAAATGAAAGCCAATTCGGACATGATGTATCAAGATATTAAGTTTTTGTTTTCTTTTGAATATATGAATCTAAATCAGATATAAACACCGATATATACAAAGCCGTTTATATGCGGTATTTATATCTGACTATTATCTATCAATACCCCGGATTATTTTCCAAAGGATTACCAGTATTGGCATCAATGAATGATTGCGGCAGCGGGAAAAGGACAGGAGTTTCATATTCATCCATACCACGTCCTGCAATACCAGCTATCTCATTGAGTTCACGCATGCGACGTTTGAAATAGTTATTGGTATCACGTTCGTCACCACCATTTTCTTGGCAAACACGTACCAATGTATGACGACGTTCTTCCTCCGTAAGCAGTTCACGGCTGCGTTCATCAAGAATGAAATCCATACCACCGATTCTAAGATCATCTTCAGTAATACTTACAGCATTGGAACGATTACGTACTTTATTTATCCATTTAATGGCCTCGCCTACTTGATTACTCTTGTAAAGAGCCTCTGCATAAAGTAAATATGTATCTGCCAAACGTAAATAAACAATGTCCGCATAGTGTCCATCATTAGCTGCATTAGCCAAAATAGGTGGAGTATAATCCCATTTACGAGTAGTAGGCCAATCATATTTTTTAATGGAAGTAGAAGTTAGCATGGCTGCATTAACCGTAGTATCAATAAGTGCAGTACCACCTAAATCAAATACCTTGGTTACATTGCCGGCAGCATCTACATCATTAATACTCCATACGATAGCATTGGCAGATACACGGTCATCTTGTTCTCCCATTCCTTTATAATTGTACAAACGAAGTGCTCCTCTGGAAGGAACTACACGTCCGGCTCCCTTACCACCATTAGCTTGCCAAAAGACTTGTGCAAATGAACCTTCACCACCGTTATTGATATAGTCCGGATTATGCTGGTTTGTCTTTTTACAATCGCCATCATTAGCATAATAGTTCTTATAAGTTGTAGTCATATAGACATTTGCAGTACCATAGGCACTATTCTCCTCTTCTGTGTTAATGAAAGCCAGTAACACCTCCGTATTTCCATCAGCATACATAGGAGTATAAAATACGTCAATAAAAGGACATCCATCATTGGAAGCATTACTACCAAAGCGTTGATTTATAAGGGAATATTCTCCACTTTCCACTAATGGTTTCAGTACTGAAACTGCTTTTTCAGCATTACCTTCTGCCAAATAAAGTTCACCCAAATAGTGACGTGCCACAGCACCAGAGACTTTACTATTATTAGAAGTACGCAAAGGAAGGTTATCGACTGCAAACTGGAAATCTTCTGCCATCACTTCGCGAATACTACTCAAGGAAGCACGGTCCCAATCATCACGATAATTCAATCCTGTAATTTCTTGTGTTGAAAGGGGCACTGCACCAAATGAATAGGTAAGGTGACGGTAAGCCCAAGCACGGAAAAAGCGAGCTTCGGCCAACATCTCATTTTTACGATTTTCAGCATCAGCACCACTTCCCCAGTTAATGCCATCATTGTCAGCTCTTGAGATAACCATATTGGCAGTGTTGATGATACGATATCCCCACTGGAAAATATTATTCCAAATAGCAAGATCAGTGTAAGTTATCTCTTTGGGATTGTAGAGGAACTTCATTTCCGCATGACTATTATTGGCCCATGAATTATCTACCCCTCCACCCCAGGCAGAATGCAGACAGAGCGCAATACTTCCTCCCATTGCATCAGCACGGCGATACTCTGCACGCATAAGACCATAAAGAGGCGTTATCATCGATTTAAATCCATTGTAATCTACAAGTAAATTTTCAGGATAAAGTGCATCACGAGGATCTTCCTTAAGAAACTTATCCTCATTACAGCCGCCCATAGTGAGCAATAATACTGTAAACACTAAGACATTGAAATATGTTATTTTTTTCATATGTGCAATTTCATTTTAGCTTTTTATGATATATTACTCTCATCAAATATCTAACTTTAGTCCAAAAGTGAACGAACGTACTGGAGGAGCAGCCAATTGATCATTGAGAAATTCCGGATCCATACCTGTCCAGCCAGTTATTGTAGCCAAATTCTTAATGTTCATGTAAAGATTGAGCCGTTTGATGAAAGTACGACGCAACCATTGTTGTGGGAAATTATAACCCAATGTAACGTCGGAAATACGTAAGAAATCTGTCTTTTCATAGAAACTGGCTCCCTCTGGATTCACATCACTATTCAAACTATTTTTCGGATAGCTATTCGTAGGATTCTCTGGAGTCCAAAAATCCACCAAAAAGCGGTTCTGGCGATATGAATTATGGCTTGTATCATACAAGGCATTCAGATGGGTTTGTCCTAACTGAGCCGTTAAGAACACACTCAGAGTGAAGTTTTTGTACTCAAAAGTGTTCATCAAACTCATATTTACTTTAGGAATAGCCGACCCTATAATAGTCTTATCAGCCGTTGTAATATCGTTACCATCTACATCAAGGTATTTCACATATCCAGGATACGAATTACGATAGTTAGGATCTTGCTGCCCTGTCGGGTTAGACGGATCAGCAATCTGCCATACACCGATAATTTTATAATCATAGTTCACATTGATAGGTTCACCAATAAACCACTTGGAAGCCACATCATCAACCGGCTTTCCATTAGCATCATACAAACCAACATCTACAATCTCCGAACGATAGTGTGAGAGGTTGAAAGAGGTGCTCCAGCTAAAACTCTTATGTGTAATGTTATTAGAAGTTATCTGGAATTCAAAACCACGATTACGGGTCTGTCCACGATTCTCAGTAATAGAGCCAGTACCATTAATGGTAGGAATAGAACGGGAAAGCAGCAAATCTTTGGTTTTAGACCAATAAATATCAAATGAACTCTGAATACGTCCATTCCAAAGTGCAATATCAAAGCCAGTATTAATAGATGTAGTAGTTTCCCAACCTAAACCGGGCGAAGCTAACTTCGACGGATAGAAACCAAACTGTGCAGTATGATCATCATTCAGATAATTGTAAGTTGAAAGATTAGGTAGTGTACTATAAGCACTGATAGCCTCATTGCCATTTTTACCCCATGACAAGCGATATTTCAGATTGCTAATGGTTTCACTTATAGGCTTGTCTTTAAAAAAAGATTCATTGGAAATATTCCATCCAATAGCGGCTGAAGGAAAAACGCCGAATTTAGAACTTTCACCAAAAGCGGAGTAACCATCACGACGAGCAGTAAGAGTCAACAAGTAACGATCATCATAAGTATAATTCAAACGCCCCATTTGTGAAATATGATTTTCTTTATAATAATTGGAATTACCAGACATTGTGGCAGCTTTAGAAATCTGGTAATAATACATCACATCATTGGGAAAATTCTTACCTTCCATTGTATTCTGTTCATATTCCTTGCTTTGAGCAGAATATAATCCTGTGAAAAATATACGATGTTTACCAAATTCACGTTGATAAGAAATAATATTCTCCAAAATCCATTCTTCTGAATGCCAGTCATCAGTATTCAATACGCCATTAGCACTAGCTCCTTCGTAGGTATCCAAACCTTGATAATTCTTATAGGAGCTGTTTTGGTAAGTGAAGCCTGTATTCAATTTATAGCTCAGCCCTTTAATAAAGGGAAACTTTACCTCAAGCACATTATTAGTGATAACCTTTGCACGGATATCTTTTGTCTTATTATTAAGAGATCCCAACGGATTAATGCTGAAAGCTGAAGAGGAGTCCTCAGTAGCAGAAAGTGTAAGTGAACCATCCTCGTTATAAGCACGTCCCAACGGAACTTGTTTTATAGCCCGCCAAAAAGAAGCACTGCTACCACTACGATCGTAGCGCCCTAACTGTGTAGTAGTAGAAAATTTCAACCAACTATTAAACTCCTGATCAAGATTGAAACGTACATTATAACGCTTGAACTCATTGCCTACCGCAGTTCCTTTCACATCCGTATAGTTCAATGAAATGAAATAGCTGGTTTTGTTAGCTCCACCACGGAAAGAAAGGTTATGCTGTTGTTTTATACCGGTCTGTGTTGCCAACTTCATCCAATCAGTACTCTGACCGGCAGCATACATAGCTAATTCAGTAGGAGTAAAGTTATCTAACCAAGGTTCAGGATTCTCTTCTGTAGGAGGAGTAGTATTGGTAGCCTTGAAAGCTTCAGATTTATACTTATAGAATTCTTTGCCATTCATCATACGAGGTAAATTGATAGGCTGGTCAATAGTAACATAAGTATCGTATGATACCGTCAATCTGTCTTTCTTACCGCGCTTAGAAGTAATAAGGATTACACCGTTAGAACCGCGAGCACCATAAATGGCTGCTGAAGAGGCATCCTTCAATACTTCTATACTCTCTACATCATTGGGATTGATTTCCGACCATGGACCATCAAAAGGTATTCCATCAAGAATAACAAGAGGTTTATTATCGGCCGTAATGGAGTTGTTACCACGAATACGTGTAGTAGTAGACGAACCTTCAGCATTACTACCCGTCACACTAATATTCAATCCTGGAACTGCTCCTTGCAAAGATTGAATCAAATTAGCTTGTGGGCGACTTTCAAGTACATCCGAGTTAACTGAAGCAACCGAACCTGTAAGATCACTTTTGCGCTGTACACCATAACCTACTACTACCACCTCATCCAGTGCCTGGTTATCTTCTTTCAGTACAATCTTTAACGATGATGCGTCTTTCACCTGCAATGTCTTGGATATATACCCAATGAAACTTATCTCCATTACCGCCCCCTTAGTCACTGAAGCGAGTTTAAAGTTTCCTTCTACATCGGTAATGGTGCCCGTACCCGTACCTTGTATCACTACATTGGCACCGATTATCGGTTCTCCTTGTTCATCTGTCACATTTCCGTTAATATTCCATGTCTGTGCATGAAGTGAGCTTGAAAGTGACAGCATCCACATAAGACAGACAAGCAAAATACCACTTGCGTCTCTCGATTTTTGTCTGGTTTTCATAAATTACATTTTTAAGTTAATAGGAACTTGTGTGTAAAAAATCTCGAGAGCAAAATTAGACAATGTAACAACCGATTATATTCACTGGTAGAGGATTTGGTAAATTCACAAAGTTATATATTACTGATTATCTTTCAATTACAGACAGACTCAATAGATTTTCAGTAGTGATTTAAATTAAATCGGTAATCAAAAACATGTATATAGATAATTGCCATTCGATAGTATTAAGCTATTGAATGGCAATTATCTATATACATGTGGGTAAAAAATGAGAGAAACGCTCAGTCTTCAAATTACTTTTTACAAACCTCTTTCACAGCTCGAAGAAATTCCTCCTTACTGAGCGAAGATTTATTTAAAGTTATAGAACGATTATTATATACGGTTTGCAGTGAACAGTGCAAAAATTCTGCAATCTTCTCACTATCCGTTACCCCCATTCGTATCAAAGCATGAATACGAAGTTCTGTATTAAGCCGCCCAGACTTCACTTCAATATGTTCTTCGGGACGTAGCAAACTATTGAAGTGCTCTACAAAATCAGGGTATAAATGTAGAATAATGGAATCAAATTTCTCATAAAAATCCTTCATTTCATCGCTCATGGTAGAAGTAGAACTAATCATCTTCTTTAAATCTTCAAGTTGCCCAGCCTTTAATTTACGGTTTAACTTTTTACGATACTCCTCCATACGGCAAATATAGGATGAACAAAGTTTGAATACCTGACCAATATACTCCTCCTTAATATAATTTGTGTCACGTAGAACCAAATTGAGCTTTTGCAGTTCACTATTAAGACTCTTCAATCTACCATTGGCCACATGTAGCTCAACCAAAGCTTTCCTACGTCTTCTTGTTTGCCTTCTCAAAAAGAAAAGAGCTATCAGCAATACAATAGTGAGAAAACTAATAAATAAAAGGAATAGCTTTAGCTGCTTCTGTTGCATATGATCACGTTCAATGTAGCTTTGATGTATCCTTCTCTGCAACTTCTGCTGATGAAGCAGTCGTACACGGCTCTTAAAAGTTATACCGATATCAGAACAATAAGTACTATAACGATAGGCTCGGTCCAACTGACCTTGTTCATATAAATAGGAAGCCAATGCATACAACGAACCAATATCACGATTCACAGCATATACATCAGCAATACCTGAGAGAATCATATTTTCCAGCCACTTGGTATGGTTGTGTTCTTTTTCATAAAGTAGAGCCAAGTTATAAGCTAAAATAGAATAATTACAACTATTAGGTAGAAGACGTTGTTTTTCCTTTTCCAACTCATCCCTAATGGCAATACGTTGTGCACCGGGAACATCTTGATATTTCCACACACGGCTATAAAGGTAGCGTGGCTCGTCAGGAGTGGCCGTCTGCAATACTGAATCTGAATATAACGCATAAAGTTGACCATAATGCTCATGTAATGCATCATCACCTAATGAATAGAGTTGCAACCGCGAGCAGAGAGTACGCATCTGACCATAATAACGCGAACGTAAGTAGCGAGGCATACTGGAAGAACAGAGTGAATGCATTACTTCAGAGGCTTGACTAAGCAAGCCATTAGCCGTATAAACAAAACCAATACCTAATAAAGATTCAATCTCACGATTCTTATCATGATATTGTCGTGCTAAATCAAGGCTTTGTGTAGTATACTTCATAGCCGAATCTGCATCATACACGCGATATTCTTGATAAATAGCCTGATTAAGTTCATACTGTTTCTCAAATGCCTTAGATTGTCTTAGTGAATGCTTCAACGCCTCTATTCGCTCCTCTTTCTGCAAAATAAGTTTATCAGAATTATCTATCAGACTATCTAATTGAGTAAACAATGCCTCATTTGCCTTAGCAGCACTATCTGAGATATGCTGCTTGCATCCAGCACAAAAAAACAAATATAGTAAGAAGAATAGGTTTAAACAAAAATGGTTTTTCATATTTCTATACTCGTTGGTAGAATTCATTTATTTAATAAATGAATTAAAAAAGTTACATACATCTTTGATTTTTAATATCAAAGTTCTAATTACAATCAATTCTACACACAACTTGTATGCAATATTCGCAAGAATTCTCGACATCTGCAAACAATTAACTAGTAATTTGGCTGCTTAACATAGAAATAACCAAATACGAAACACAAAAGCATCCACTCTTCTATTATACTTATATTGTTACTCTTAAATGCTTAACATTAATGATTATTGGGAGAATAAGAGCAATCGCTCTTAGCACAATACCATTCTATTCCAAAACATTTGTAACATTTCTGTAACATGTATGACATTTCCCTGCAACACCAAACTCTTTCCTTTGCAGCCGGAAATAAAATACATGTCTATGGAAACAATTTATCTGGGTATCGTCATCTTTCTGTTCGTACTCGCGATTTTCGACCTCGTGGTAGGTGTCAGTAATGATGCGGTCAATTTTCTTCAGTCGGCTGTCGGAGCAAAGGCAGCATCTTTCAAAACCATACTGTTCATTGCAGGCATTGGCGTCTTCATCGGTGCGGCACTCAGCAATGGCATGATGGACATTGCACGACACGGCATCTATCAACCGGAGCACTTCTACTTTGCCGAAATCATGTGCATTCTGCTTGCCGTCATGTTGACGGACGTCGTGCTATTAGATGTCTTCAACACTATGGGAATGCCTACCTCCACCACTGTATCCATGGTGTTCGAACTGTTGGGAGGTACGTTCGCACTGGCGCTCATCAAGGTCTATAACAGCGATACATTGGGACTGGGCGACCTCATCAATACAGACAAGGCACTGTCTGTCATCATGGCCATTTTTGTATCCGTAGCCATTGCCTTCTTCTTCGGTATGCTGGTACAGTGGCTGGCACGTATCGTGTTCACCTTCAACTACAAGAAGAACATGAAATACAGCATCGCGCTGTTCGGTGGTATAGCTGCCACCAGCATCATCTACTTCATGCTGATAAAGGGGCTGAAAGACAGCTCATTCATGACCCCTGAAAACAAGCAATGGATACACGACAATACCGCATTGCTGATAACCGGTTTCTTTGTATTCTTCACCATACTGATGCAGATACTGCATTGGTGCAAGATAAATGTCTTCAAAGTAGTGGTTCTGATGGGTACTTTCGCCCTCGCTCTTGCCTTTGCCGGCAATGACTTGGTGAACTTTATCGGTGTCCCCCTCGCAGGATATTCCTCATTTATTGACTATACAGCCAATGGTACGGCCGCCGGCCCCGACGGATTCCTGATGTCCTCACTCCTCGGTGCAGCCAAAACCCCGTGGTATTTCCTTATCGGTGCAGGCGCCATTATGGTTTATGCACTCTGCACATCCAAGAAAGCCCACAACGTTATCAAGACTTCCGTGGACCTTGCCCGCCAGGATGACGGTGAAGAGAACTTCGGAAGTACCCCGATAGCCCGTACGCTGGTACGCTTCAGCATGACTCTGGCTAACGGAATATCCAAAACGATGCCCGAAAGCAGCAAGCGGTGGATGAACACACGCTTCCAGAAGGATGAAGCCATCATAGCCGACGGCGCCGCTTTTGACTTGGTTCGCGCCTCCGTCAATCTCGTATTGGCTGGTCTGCTCATCGCCTTGGGAACTTCCTTGAAACTTCCCCTTTCCACCACTTACGTCACCTTTATGGTAGCCATGGGTACATCGCTTGCCGACCGTGCCTGGGGACGTGATTCGGCGGTATTCCGCATTACGGGTGTGCTCAGCGTTATCGGCGGTTGGTTCATCACTGCCGGAGCAGCGTTCACCATCTGTTTCTTCGTAGCACTGATTATCCATTTCGGCGGTACGGTTGCCATCCTGGCACTGATTGGTCTGGCAGTCTTCATGCTGATTCGTAGCCAAGTGATGTACAAAAAGCGCAAGGAGAAAGAAAAAGGCAACGAGACCCTGAAACAGTTGATGAAGAGTACGGACAACAATGAAGTCATCGAATTGCTCCGCAAGCATACCCGTGAAGAACTGGTGAAGATTATGGAATTCACAGAAGAGAATTTTGAACGTACCGTCACTTCCTTCCTACACGAGAATCTACGCGGACTGCGTCGTGCCATGGGCTCAGTAAAATTCGAAAAACAACTCATCAAGCAGATGAAGCGTACCGGAACACTTGCCATATGCCGTCTCGACAACAATACCGTACTGGAAAAAGGACTCTATTACTATCAAGGCAACGACTTTGCCAGCGAACTGGTGTACAGCGTAGGCCGTCTTTGCGAACCTTGCTTAGAGCACATAGACAATAACTTCAATCCGCTGGATGCCATTCAGAAAGGAGAATTTACAGACGTAGCCGAAGACATCTGCTATCTGTTACAAGTATGCCGCCACAAGCTGGAAACGAACAATTATGATGAACTGGAAACAGAGATTCGCAAAGCCAACGACCTCAACGGACAGTTGTCTCACCTGAAACGCGAAGAGCTGCAACGCATCCAAAGCCAGAGCGGCAGCATCAAAGTCAGCATGGTATACCTGACTATGATACAAGAAGCCCAGAACGTAGTGACCTACACCATCAACCTGATGAAAGTAAGCCGCAAGTTCCAAGTAGAAAAAGAAGAGTTATAAGTTATGAGTTATAACGCATGGTACATAACATGCAACTTATAACTCATAACTCCTTAAGCCCCATCTTCTCCGCCCGTTGCAACATAAATGCACGGGCGGCTTCGTATTCATTGGGAATGATGCCGTCCAAAATGGCATCCTTAATGGCACTCTTCAAGGCACCTACCTGCTGGCAAGGAGAAAGGCCGAAAGTCTTCATGATTTCTTCACCACTGACCGGAGGCTGGAAATTACGGATACGGTCGCGTTCCTCCAAATCCTTCAGCTTCTGGCGTACCAACTGAAAATTATTAAGGAAGCGTTTCTTACGCTCCATATTCTTGGAAGTAATGTCGGCTTCGCACAGTGTCATCAGGTCGTCTATATCATCACCTGCCTCAAACAAGAGACGACGCACTGCCGAGTCGGTCACTACATCATCCGCTATCACAATGGGACGCATGTGCAGGCTCACCATTTTCTGCACATATTTCATCTTCTCATTCATAGGGAGCTTCATCTTGCGGAAAATATCGGGTATCATCTTCTCGCCAATGAAATTATGGTTATGGAACGTCCAGCCCGCACGGGGTTCCCAACGCTTGGTGGCAGGCTTGGCTATATCATGCAGAAGAGCTGCCCAGCGTAGCCAAAGGTTGTCGGTCTTCTTGCTGATGTTGTCGAGTACTTCGAGCGTATGGTAGAAATTGTCCTTATGGGCGCGTCCATTGCGCGTCTCCACGCCTTGCAGCCTAACAAGTTCCGGGAATATCAGTTCCAGCAGACCACAGCGGTCCAGCTCAATGAATCCCTTAGACGGAATAGGTGACAAGATGATTTTGTTCAGTTCGTCTGCAATGCGTTCTTTGGAGATGATGGAGATGCGTTCGCGATTACGCTCCAGAGAATCGAATGTCTCATCGTCAATATAGAATCCCAGCTGGGTGGCAAAACGGACACAGCGCATCATGCGCAAAGGGTCATCACTGAAAGTTATATCAGGGTCGAGGGGAGTCCGGATGGTCTTTTCCTTCAAGTCTCCAATACCGCCAAAGGGGTCGACCAACTCGCCATAACGCACCCGGTTCAGGCAAACAGCCAGTGCATTGATGGTAAAATCACGGCGGTTCTGGTCATCCTCCAATGTACCGTCCTCTACAATAGGCTTGCGGGAATCGTGTGTATACGATTCTTTTCTTGCACCCACAAACTCAACTTCCGTACCATAGTACTTCAATTGTGCCGTACCGAAATTCTTGAAGACGGAAACATGCGCCCCACGCCCCAGACGCTTACCCAGCGCCTCGGCCATGGCAATGCCACTGCCTACCACCACCACATCAATATCCTTGGAAGGACGTTGCAGGAAAATATCACGTACATATCCACCGACTACGTAACATTCCAATCCCAATTCATCAGCCGTTTCGGATATCCGCTTGAATATATCATCACTAAAATATTGCTTCAGTTCTTCTGCCGTCAAATCTATCATAAATAATGCGCTAATGTAATGAATACGCAAATGTGTTAATGGTCTATTAGCACATTTGCACATTAAAATGCTGCAAAGATAAAGATATTATTTCTATTTTTGTGGACTCTAACTCCAAGAACAACAAATATGAAAAAAGTAATACTCCTTGCATGCCTATGCTGTACACTCTTCTCTTGCGAAGATGTGGAGAAGAAGGCCGGTGAAAAACTACAAGCTGCCCGCGAAGCGTTTGAACTCGGCAACTACAATGAAGCGAAGATTCTGATTGACAGCATCAAGATGCTCTATCCCAAAGCGTTTGAAACTCGCCGTGCAGGCATCGGCCTGATGCAGGAAGTGGAACTGAAAGAGCAGGAAAAGAGCCTGGTCTATCTGGACAGTATGCTTCAAGCCAAGCAAAAGGATTTCGATGCAATCAAAGGGAAATACACCTTTGAAAAAGATGCCGAATACCAGAATATCGGCAATTACCTTCATCCTTCCCAAGTGATAGAAAAAAATCTGCATCGCTCTTTCCTTCGCTTCCAGGTAGACGAAAACGGAGTCATGAGCATGACTTCCATTTATTGCGGAGCCCATAATATCCACCATGTGGCCGTCAAAGTCACTGCTCCCGATGGTAGCTTTGCCGAAACACCCGCCGCCAAAGACAGCTA
>ENA-OZXH01000168-OZXH01000168.1-human-gut-metagenome-genome-assembly--contig:-NODE-168-length-23279-cov-5.756976_pt1 | contig 23279 bp, 14 predicted proteins | sample MGYA00243542_ERZ654097 | MGnify/ENA primary metagenome ERZ654097 (study PRJEB26926, sample SAMN06165280) | human gut metagenome | biome: ENVO:00009003; feature: ENVO:2100002; material: ENVO:00002003...
GGGAAACAGGAACAGAAAGGTGAAAATTCCGGAAGAGATGCGGCCTGGATGCTGATGGTGCCGGTGGCCGGATATTTTCTGCTGGCATCCCGCATGTCACCGTATCTGGTGGACCGCTATATTATGCCTTTGTTTCCGTTTGTGGCATTGCTGCTTGCTTTGCTATTGTGTCTCCTTGGAAAAAAACTGACAGAGATCTCCGGATGGAAAGAACAGATCGTGGGAGGCATGCTGGTGCTGTTGCTCGTGGTGGTACAGGGGCTGCGGCTTGCGGCCTATGATGGGGAATACCTCTATCAGGGATATGCCAGTCAGGAAGCATTGGCGGAAGAATATGAGGAGTTCCCGTGCATCTGCGTTTATGCGGGAGTGGGCTATTATGAGAACCTGCCGGAATTTATGCGTTACACCAAAACTTTGCTGGTAACGGCAGAGGAACTGAAGGAACGTAAGGATACGGAATCCGTGGAGGCACTGGACCGGGTGATCGTATTGATCAAACCGGGTGTGGATAAAGAAGCAACAGTGTCTGTGCTCCGGGATAAGTATGGTTATACGTCGGAGGAACTTCTGTTTTCGGAAGGCGTGCACGGAGATATGATATATATGTTTTCCAGATAAGGAATGAAATGATAAGAAGACAGAAATGAGGTTGAAACATGATCGCAGTTCGTTTGCTGTGGCTTGCCGTTCTGCTGGTAGCGATACCGGCATGGGTGGGAAATTGTTTTTTAAATGTGGATAAACCCTGTAGAAATCCGGTATTTCTGTGGATTAGCGGTCAGATGCTGCTATGGGCGGGATTTCAGGTGATCTGTGTGCCGGTGATCCTGTTGGAAGGCCGTATGTGGATGGTGACCGTAGCTTATTGCGGCTACATCCTGGTGCTGCTGGCAGCGGCAACGGTCCGGTATTTCCGGCAGTCCCGTACTCTGCGGGCAGTCCGGGAAGCAAAGCCGGAGAAAGCAGAGATTATTTTGTGGGTGCTGGCTGGTGTGCTTTTGCTGGTGCAGCTGGTATTGGCAGTGCTGATGGTCTACGGTGATGGTGACGATGCCTATTATGTGGCAATCTCCGCAGCGGCAGAGGAATCCGGCAGGATGTATCAGAAGATCCCTTATACGGGAATGCATACGGAACTGGATGTGAGACACGGGCTGGCACCTTTTCCCATCTGGATCGCATGGCTGGCCCAGATGACCGGCATCACTACGGTGATCGTGGCGAAGACTCTGGTGCCGGTCGCTCTGATCTCCATGACTTACGGAGTATTCTATCTTCTGGGAAGCAGGGTATTATTCGCAGGAGAGGGCGCATACCGGAAGAAATGGGCGTTGCCTGCATTTTTACTCTGTACGGAAGTGCTGGTGCTTTTCGGAGATTATTCTTATTATACTGTAGAGAATTTTATGATTGCCAGGAGCAGACAGGGGAAGGCTGCATTGGGAAGTATCCTGATCCCCATGATATTTTTCCTGCTGCTGACACTGCTTCGAAAAATACAGGAAGAACAGAAGATCACTGTCGGTTTCTGGGTGCTGTTGGGATCTGTGATGACGGCCTGCTGTCTGGCCAGTACCATGGGAGCATTGCTGGCATGCATGCTGGTGGGAACGGCCGGGCTCTGTGGTGCGGTCAGTTACAGAAAATGGAAACTCATACTGCCATTGATCGGCTGTTGTATTCCCTGCATTGTGTATGCCGGAATGTATTTGCTGTTGGGATGATAGGACCGGAGGAGAAGAATGGATGCTTTAAAGCTGTTTCAGGAATATATGGGGACCGGACTGATCGTTCTGTGGTTCCTGGTGAGTCTGCTGTATCTGTGGCTCACAGAGAAAAGAAAATATATCCGGGTGATGTTTCTTTATGTGCCGTTAGTATTGCTGCTTGTCTTTTTTAATCCGCTGGTGGCGAAGATCGTCTCTCAGATGGCGGATGGGGAAATCTATTACCGGATCCTGTGGTTGTTGCCTGTGACACCGGTGATTGCTTTCGGTACGGTGCAGCTTTGTGGAAAACTCGCCGGTAGAAAAAGATATGTGGGGATAACGTTGGCTATTGTGCTGTTTACGATATCCGGCAGTCTGATCTACAGGAATCCCAATTTTCAGAAGGCGGAAAATGCGTATCATGTACCCCAGAGCGTTGTGGATATCTGTGATACCATTGAGGTTCCGGGCAGAGAAGTCATGGCGGCATTCCCGGGAGAACTGCTGCAGTATGTGAGACAGTATTCCAATGTGATTTGTATGCCCTACGGCCGGGACATTATGGTGAGCAAGTGGACGGTGCAGAATGATCTTTATGATGTTATGGAGCAGGAGGTCATTGATGCACAGGAGCTGGCAGAACTGGCCAGAGAAGAGGCCTGTGCCTATGTGATCCTGTCGGAAGATAAAAAACTGGTGGGGAAGATGCAGGATCAGGAATTTGAAGAATTCGGAAGAATGCACGGATATGTGATCTACAAAGATTCCACAGTGGATCTGTATTACTTTATGAAGGAATGAGATTTTAGGGAAAAACAAGTGGCTCCCGGAGCAGCAAAGTAACTGGCTGCTTCGGGAGCCTTTTTTGACCGGAATTATTTTTCCTGGGATGCATAATCCTTGGAATAGTAATTCAGGAAGTATTCAAAACGTTTGGCGATGAGCTTACGTCCTTTTACATTCAGGTGCAGATTGTCGACAAGATATTCATCGGCATTGTCTTCGGTAATGCTGCCGTACAGGTTATCCATGAAGGATACGCTGTGGATATTGGCGGAGTAACATTCCTTGATCACATAAGTGGATAAGACATCACGGCCGTTGTAAATATACATATCGGAGCTTACATAGTCGCCGTTCTCATCCACAGCATATGCATAGGTCGGAGACATAACGATAATGCGGATCTGGGGGTAATAGTTCTGCAATACTTCAATGCTGGCCTCCAGATTGCCGGTAAACTGCGTGGGATCCGTGGGATTCTCATCACTGTACATGGCATTGCCGGACAGATAATCGGTAGCATCATACATAATGGCAACGGTGTCGATCGTGTTGAAATCCAGAGTTTTCAGTGTGTTGATTACTTCCTCTGCTTCGGCCGGTGTCTTGTCGCCCAGAGCATTGGCTGCATCGGTGTAGTAGCCATCCAGAGGAACCCCAACGGCCAGGTTCACCAGCCAGTAGAGACAGTAAGCATCCATGGGGGCAACGGTGGGGTCGTAGTTTAACTGCTGTGCAGCAAGGTAACTTCCGCTGATGGAACAGTTATAAACGGTGGTATCGGTCTCTTTGGCGATCAGATTGGCCAGATTGTCGGAAGAGTCCCTGTCATCTGCGAAGGGAGCATTTCCGAAGACAACGATATTGGAAGCATCATTAATGATCATCTGACCGTTTTCGTCGGTCAGGGGAAGGATGGAATCCCAACTGTCGTCGTAGGAACCCTGTCCGTCCTTGAAGATGTCGGACTGACTGATCCTCTGTCCCCAGTGTGTGACGCGGTATCCTACCACGCCGACAACAATAAGAAGCACGAGAGCAAACAGTACGTGAAAATTCAGAAAGCGCCGGATACCGGCAGGGGCCGCAGACTCTTCGCCCTCAGGGATTTCTTCATCGGCATCTACGTAAAGGTCTTCTATGTCGTCATCGGAATCGGTATGGAAATTGTGCACAGAACCGGAACGAGTATTCCCGGAATGAAAATTACCAGAATCTGTGTCTTGCATTGTGTCGTTTTCCAGATCTACAATCTCAATATCCGGCATGTCATTCACAGAAGATGCGTGGATATTATGGTTGTTATTGTTTCGTTTCATGTATTCTCTCCGTTTCAGGTAATTCAATAATGTAGTGGTAAAAAGAGTTATATTGATTTTACTATTATACGAAAAGAAAGTCCATAATATTAGAAAGATTTAAGAAATTCTGAAGAAATGGGTGAATGCCTTGATGTGGGGAAAATACAATGCTATAATGTTACGGAATTATTACACCGAGAATTATGAGCAGAAGGGATAGATCAGATGAAAAAATTATTTAACCATACAAAACGTCCGGACCGTAACTGGGAAGAAGACGTACAGGATGGTTACGATTGGGACGAGGAAGAATATACCGGAGAAGACGACGGCGAGGAATACTATGCCGACGAAGAAGAGTATCCGGAAGAGACTGACGGCGAAGAGTACTATGCCGATGAGGAAGAATACACCGGAGAAGACGACGGTGAAGAGTACTATGCCGATGCGGAAGAGTACACCGGAGAAGAAGACGGCGAAGAGTACTATGCTGATGAGGAAGAGTACACCGGAGAAGAAGACGGCGAAGAGTACTATGCTGATGAGGAAGAGAACACCGGAGAAGAAGACGGCGAAGAGTACTATGCTGATGAGGAAGAGCACACCGGAGAAGAAGACGGTGAGGAGTACTACGCTGATGAGGAAGAGTACACCGGAGAAGAAGACGGTGAGGAGTACTATGCCGATGAGGAAGAGCACACCGGAGAAGAAGACGGTGAGGAGTACTATGCCGATGATGTGGAGTACATCGAAGAGAGTGACGATGAAGAGTATTATGCCGACGAGGATTACGAGGAAGAGCCGGCTCCCACGGGCAGGAGAAAGACCGGGGGCAAAAAGCAGGGCGGAATCGCTGTAATCTGGACAAAATTCCTGAACCTGAGTACCATGGACCGGATCATGGCAGCTACCGGAGTGGCGGTACTGATTCTGGCTATCGTGACCGGAAGTGTCTATGCCAGTGCCCGGGCAGTGGATGGACAGGTATCGGAGTTCGTCAGCGTGGGAACACAGCTGGACGGCATCCAGATGATCGGTGAGCAGGGACTTCTGGCAGTGGCAGACGCACAGATGGCAAAGATCGCGGCAGCCAATGCGGTAGAAGAAGATCCGGAAGAACAGAAGGAATATGAAGAGGCAGAGTACACCAACGGCGGTACGGTAGAACTGGAGCTGGTCTCTGTACAGAAGGATCTGAAGATCAAATTTAACAATAAAAAGACCGGCAAGCTGATCTCCAACGTACCCTTCAGCGTAACCATCACAGATCCCAACGGCAAGACCGAGACCTGGACTGATGACGATATGGACGGTATTATCTATAAAAAGGGTATTACGCCGGGGAATTACTCCGTAGCGGTAAACGCACTGACGGATGATAAATACAAGGACTATGTTCTGCCGACAGCAGCACAGAAAGTAGAAGTAAAGAAAGATATCGCCTATAAAAAGGTCGATGTCTCCAATGAGATCAAGAAAGAATCTGAGATCAATGCTGCAAAAGAGGATACACAGATCAAGGATACTACTGTAGAGTCCACACTGCAGGATACTGTGCAGTGGGTGGCAAGTACCGCAACTGCCAATACTTATAAAGAAGTATCCAAGGATACCATTACCGATCCGGAGACCGTAACGGTGGCTTACAGCGGTAAGTTCCTGCGGATGGCAGAAGTGTCTCCTACAGCAGAACCAACAGCGGAACCTACAGCAGAACCTACAACAGAGCCCACAGCAGAACCTACAAAAGAACCGACAGTATCCCCGACTGCAGAGCCCACAGCGACTCCGACAGTAACCCCGACGGCAACAGCAACCCCGACGGCAACAGCAACCCCGGCGGCAACAGCAACCCCGACAGCGGCCCCTACGGCAACTCCTACAGCGACTCCTACGGCAACCCCTACAGCGACTCCGGCGGCGACAATTACTCTGGATAAAACGGCAGTGACGACTTATCAGAAAGCAACGGATACAGTTACCGCAAAAGTCAGCGGAAGTGGAACCGTAAGTGCGGCTTCCAGCGATACCGGTATAGCAACTGTGGCTGTAAGCGGCAAGACCATTACTATCACCGGTGTGAAAGCGGGAAGTGCTACGGTAACGGTAACGTATACAGAAGGCAGCAACAAGGTGGAAGCCAAGTGCACAGTAACAGTAAAGGCTTCCAATGCGAGAGAAGATAAAACTACCAAGCTGAAAGACAAGAGCGGTGTACAGCTGTATGTACAGGATGGTGACAGCTATCGTGAAGCAGTCTATGCGGATTACTTTACTGCCTCTAAGTTCTTTATCAAAGGTGATGTGAAATACACCGGATGGCAGACACTGGACGGAAAGCTTTATTTCTTTACAGCGGATGGCAACAAGGTTACCGGAGAACAGGTCATTCAGGGCGCAAAATACAATTTTGCCAGTGACGGATCTCTGGTAGTTGGTTCCGGCACCATGGGAATCGATGTGTCCAAGTGGAATGGAAAAATTGACTGGAACGCCGTGAAGAATTCCGGTGTCAGCTATGTGATCATCCGTGTGGGTTATCGCGGTTCCTCTCAGGGAGCACTGATCGATGACCCTACCTTCAAGACCAACATCAAGGGAGCTACGGCAGCAGGACTGAAAGTGGGTGTATACTTCTTTACCCAGGCAGTGGATGAGGTCGAGGCAGTACAGGAAGCCTCCATGGTACTGGACCGTATCAGCGGTTACAAGATTTCCTATCCGGTATTCCTGGATGTGGAAGGAAGCGGCGGGAGAGGTGATAAGATCGATTCCGCTACCAGAACGGCAGTATGTAAGGCATTCTGCAATACCATTCAGAATGCAGGATACACCGCAGGTGTGTATGCCAACAAGACCTGGCTCAGCCAGAAGATGGATGCAAGTGCACTGAGTGGTTACAAGATCTGGCTGGCCCAGTATGCAGCAGCACCCACCTACACCGGACGCTATGATCTGTGGCAATACAAATCCACAGGAAAAGTCAGCGGCATCAGCGGCAATGTGGATCTGAACCTCAGCTACCTGGGATATTAACATCAGCAATGACCAGCCGGTGAGACTGCTTGCAGGCGGAACCGGCTGGCCATTAGCTGATGAAACACACATGAGCATGTAGGACGATAGTCCGGAATGCGAATGGGTGTTACGGATCCGAGAGCACGAAGTGCGGAGGAGCCGTGTTAATACCCGGCGCTAAGAATGCCGATAGTCCGGAATGCGAATGTGTGTCACGGATCCGAGAGCACGAAGTGCGGAGGAGCCGTGTTGATATCCTGCTCGTTTTATGGTAAAATATCCCTATCTATAACAAAAAATGTGCGCTGTGCGCAGAACGGAGAAAAAATGAGAACTTATCTGGTAACAGGAGGGGCCGGTTTTATCGGTTCCAACTATATTCATTACATGTTTAAAAAATACGATAATGAAATCCGTATCATCAACGTGGATGCACTGACCTATGCAGGCAATCTTGAGAATCTCAAGGACGTGGAGAAGCGTGAGAACTACACCTTTGTCAAGGCTAATATCTGTGACAAGGATGCCATCAGCAAAATTTTCGCAGAGAATGATATCGACCGTGTGGTACATTTTGCGGCAGAAAGCCATGTAGACAGAAGTATCCGCAACCCGGAGATCTTCGTACAGACCAATGTCCTGGGTACTGCAGTGATGCTGAACTGTGCCAAGGCAGCCTGGGAGCTTCCCGATGGCAGCTTCAAAGAAGGCAAGAAGTTCCTGCATGTATCTACAGATGAGGTCTACGGATCTCTTCCCGATGATGACAGTGCATTCTTCTATGAGACCACTCCGTATGATCCCCACAGCCCTTACTCCGCAAGTAAGGCAAGCTCGGACATGCTGGTGAAGGCATATATGGATACCTATCATTTCCCTGCCAACATTACCAACTGCTCCAACAATTACGGTCCTTTCCAGTTCCCTGAGAAGCTGATCCCTCTGATCATCAATAATGCATTGCATGGCAAAAAGCTTCCGGTCTACGGTGACGGTAAGAACGTCCGTGACTGGCTGTATGTGGAAGACCATGCTAAGGCTATCGATATGGTACAGGAACAGGGAAGACTGTTCGAAACCTACAATGTGGGCGGACATAATGAGAAGCAGAATATCGAGATCATCCACATTATCATTGAGACTTTGCAGGAGATGCTTCCGGATTCCGATCCCCGCAAGGCACATATTAACAACGACCTGATCACTTACGTGGAGGATCGTAAGGGACATGACAGAAGATATGCCATTGCACCGGACAAGATCAAGGCAGAGATCGGCTGGTATCCCGAGACCATGTTCAAGGAAGGCATTCGCAAGACCATCGCCTGGTACTTCGAGCATGAAGACTGGATGAATAATGTGACCAGCGGTGATTACCAGAAGTACTACAATGAGATGTACGAAGAAAAGTAAAGAATACCTGTTAAATGGGAACGATGAACGTCGTTCCCATTCGGTGTGTTAAAAAACAAGTAAAAAGAAGCCCGAAAAGGGCGGATCGGAGGACGAAATGAAAGGAATTATACTGGCGGGAGGTTCCGGAACCAGACTGTATCCCCTGACAAAAGCGATTTCCAAGCAGATCATGCCGGTGTACGATAAACCCATGATCTATTATCCCCTGTCAACACTGATGCTGGCAGATATCAGAGAGGTATTGATCATCTCCACCCCAAGAGACCTTCCGGTATTTCAGGAATTACTGGGAGACGGCAGACAGCTGGGCATGCGCCTGGAATATGCGGTGCAGGATCAGCCCCGCGGGCTGGCAGATGCCTTTATCATCGGTGCGGATTTCATCGGTAATGACAGAGTGGCACTGGTACTGGGAGATAATATTTTCTACGGACAGAGCTTTTCCGCAGTATTGCGCAGAGTAGCTGCCAGAGAAAAGGGCGCAACTATTTTCGGCTATTATGTGCGTGATCCCAGAGAATACGGTGTAGTGGAATTTGATGAGAACGGCAAGGCACTTTCCATCGAGGAGAAGCCGGAGCATCCCAAGAGCAATTATGCGGTTCCCGGACTGTATTTCTATGACAATGCTGTAGTGGAGATCGCAAAGAATGTAAAGCCCTCTGCAAGAGGAGAGATTGAGATCACCAGCATCAACAACGAGTACCTGAACAGAGGCAGTTTACAGGTAGAGACACTGGGAAGAGGCTTTGCATGGCTGGATACCGGCAATCATGATGCCCTTCTGGATGCGGCAGATTTTGTGGCGGCTTTCCAGAAGAGACAGGGTCTGTACATTTCCTGTATTGAAGAGATCGCTTTCAAGCGAGGATTCATTGACAAAGAGCAGCTGCTTGCTCTGGCAGAGCCGCTGCTTAAGACGAACTACGGAAAATATCTGGTAGAGGTAGCAAATGGACTCTAAGCTGCGGAAAATGGCGATTCTGGCCTCCATGGCGGTGATCCTGCTGGTGGCACTGCTGGTCATGTATGTCAACAGGGAACAGTTTACGGCAGCTTCCGGACCGCCGGCATCCGGCACTCAGAATGCCGGAGCGGGTGACAGTGCATCTACGGCGGAAAATGGCGATCAGGCAGAAGAGACGGTCTCACCGGATGGTCAGATCGGCAATGATCTGAAGGCATTTTTAAAAGATAATACGTTTTTTGATCAGGAAGTAAATCCAATTCTGGAAGCTGCAAAGGATAACAGCAACCGACTGTCTCTGGTAGCCACCTCCATAGAAAAGGATCTGCGGATCCAGATCGTGGACAACGAGGGAAGTCCGGTGACCGGGGAGAGCTTCTACGTACGACTGGACGGATTGGGAGATTACAAGGATCTGGATCAGGACGGTATCATTTACATTGGAGATCTGGATTCCGGAGACTATTATATTGAGCTCCTTCCCATTGAGGGATATAAGGTTCCGGTCAGTGAGACAAGAGTTCACGTCAAGGATAAAGTGGAGTATCTGGCCATTGACGATATTTCCCTGTTGATCAAGACGGAGGATGAAGTGGATGCAGAAGCCGAGGACAGCGCCGTGGCAGATGCTCTGGCAGATGCGGACAAGACAGAGATCCAGAAGCTGCAGACCACGTCCGGTAATGCAAAGGTCGGTATCGATGTCTCCAAATGGAACAAGGAGATCGACTGGGATAAGGTGAAAAATGCAGGAGTGCAGTTTGCCATTATCCGTGCCGGATACCGCGGTTCAGTAACCGGAAGCCTGGTGGAAGATCCCATGTTCGTGACGAACATGAAGGGTGCACAGGCCGCAGGAATTCCGGTGGGCGTATACTTTTTCACCCAGGCTGTGGATGAGAAGGAAGCTGTGGAAGAGGCTTCCGCGGTGATCGAACTGATCCGGGATTACCGGCTGAACTATCCGGTATTTATCGATACCGAAGGTGCGGGCGGTAACGGCCGTGCGGACAGTCTGGATGCTGAGACCAGAACACTGGTATGTGAAGCGTTCTGCAGGACCATAGAAAATGCCGGATACACGGCGGGTGTCTATGCCAGCCGTAACTGGTACAACAATAATCTGCAGACAGCAAGACTGGAAAACTATCATATCTGGCTGGCAGAGTATCGCAGTGTTCCGTTATATCAGGGATATTATAAGACCTGGCAGTATACCTCCAAGGGAAAAGTGGACGGCATCGAAGGTCGTGTGGACATGAATATCACCTACGAATAGTCAATAAAAATAAAGAGTGAGGACGAAATAAATGGGTAAAATAACAGTAGAAACCTGTGAAATTGAAGGATTAAAGATCATTACTCCTACGGTATTCGGAGATGCCAGAGGATATTTTATGGAGACTTACAATTATAACGATTTCAAGGCTGCGGGGATTCCTGAGGTGTTCGTACAGGACAATCAGTCCGCTTCCAAGAAGGGTGTATTGCGTGGACTGCATTTCCAGAAACATTTTCCTCAGGACAAGCTGGTGCGCGTGATCCGCGGAGAAGTCTATGACGTGGCAGTGGATCTGCGGGAAGGTTCCAGGACTTTCGGCCAGTGGTACGGAGTGCTTTTGTCTGAAGAGAACAAGAAGCAGTTCTTTATCCCGAAGAATTTTGCACATGGTTTTCTGGTACTGTCGGATTATGCGGAATTCTGCTATAAATGTACGGATTTTTATCATCCCGATGATGAGGGCGGTATTGCTTACAATACCCCGGATATCGGTGTAAAATGGCCGATTCCCGAAGGTATGGAACTGACGCTTTCCGAGAAGGATACCAAGTGGGGCACACTGGAACAGTACGTGAAGGAAAAAGAGAATGAAGGTAAGTAAGAAAACGGGTATTGCCCTGTTTGTGACAGCGGCAGTGATCATGGCGGTGCTCATTGTATTCCATAAGAATCCGGGACCTGCGGCGGATCCGGGACAGGAACTGGCCAAGAAGATCATTTCCTGCGTAGTGATCGCGGCGGCATGCGTTGCTTTTATTCACTGGTATGATAAATTCACCGGACTGCCGGTGGAACTGTTCCAGAACCGTCATCTGATCTGGAAACTGGCCAAAAATGATTTCAAAAAAAGATATGCGGGATCTTATCTGGGTGCGGTATGGGCTATGGCACAGCCGGTGGTCACGGTGGCTATGTATTACATTGTTTTTGATAAGATCATGGGTAATACGAGTACTCCCCTGCGGGAGGGTGTGGAAGTACCCTTTGTATTGTTCCTGACGGCTGGGCTTGTACCCTGGTTCTATTTTAGTGAGGCATTAAACAATGGAACCAATGCGTTGCTGGAATATAACTATCTGGTGAAAAAAGTAGTATTTAAGATCAGTATCCTGCCTATCATCAAGATTATTGCAGCCACCTTTATTCATGTATTTTTTGTGTGTCTGCTGTTGATTGTGGCAGCAATTTACGGGTATTATCCTACCATATATACGATACAGATCGTATACTATAGCTTCTGCCTGTTCATTTTTGTACTGGCACTCAGCTATACGACTTGTGCAGTAGTAGTATTTTTCCGGGATCTGTCTCAGATCATCAGTATCGGATTGCAGATCGGCATGTGGGCCACTCCTATTTTGTGGAATCTGGATTCCCTGTCAGGCAATTGGATCACGATTCTGAAGCTGAATCCGCTGGTGTATATTGTAAACGGTTATCGAAGTGCTATTTATGAGAAGGAATGGTTTTTCCAGGATTTCTTTTCCACCATGTATTTCTGGATTGTAACGGTAGTACTGTTCGGGTTGGGAGCCGTTATTTTCAAACGATTGAAGGTACATTTCGCAGACGTGCTATAATACGAATGATTGTTACGATTTCGAGAGTTCGAAGAACGGAGAAATCGTATTATAAAAAACAGAGCATAGCAAAACTTTTATAGATGAAGAACCTTGTGGGGAGGAGCTGCATTACAAAACTGTTGTGGGGAAAACAGAAAGGGTGAAAGTAATTGAAGGGTGCTCGTGAAAAATTTAGAAAATTTTGGTTATGGAAGCCGGGAAAGATCCTGCTGGCCGTGGGATGCTGCGGACTGCTGCTGTTGACGCTGATTCCATTGTTTCGTCTGACAGTCTATGCGGTTCCGTATTATGATGATTACAATTTCGGAAGATTTGCCAGAGCTGCCATGGAGCAGGAACAGTCAAAATGGGCTGCCATCTCCGGTGCACTGGATTGCTCCAGAACGCAGTGGTATGCGTGGCAGGGAACCTATTCTTCTATTTTCTTTATGGCATTGATGCCGGCAATCTGGGGAGAACAGTATTATTTCCTCGGTCCAGTGTTCATCCTGCTGCTATTGCTGGCGGGTACCATGACATTTACCCATGTGATCCTGCGGAAAGTACTGGGCATGGAAAAGTGGACCGGCCTGGCAGCACAGGCAGTGATTACAGTGGCAGTCTTTATGTTTATTTATTCCGCACAGAGTGGCTTCTACTGGTATAACGGCGGAGTTCATTACGTGGGAATGCACGGCTTTGGATTGTTGATGTTGTCTGTGGCAATCTGCCTGGAGAGAGCAGAAGGAAGAACTGCTACCGGGCTGCTATTTACGGCCTCGATCCTGCTTTCCATGATCACGGCCGGAAGCAATTTTGTCACGGCATTGCAGGGACTCTTATCGCTGTTGACGATTCTGTTTATAAGTGTGGTAGTGGAACACCGGAAAAAGGGACTGTGGCTGTTGCCTGCTACGCTGGTATACATTATAGGATTTGGGCTGAATGTAGCGGCACCGGGCAATTCCGTGCGAGCCCGCAGCTATGTCGGCTGGGGATACAGTCCCCTGGAGTCCATCGGCAGATCTTTTCTGGAAGGAGTAAAACATCTTCCAGAGTTTACGGGATCTATTGTTCTTATGGTAATGGTGATGCTGTTACCCCTGATCTGGCAGGCACTTAAGGAGACGGAGTATCGTTTCCGGTATCCGGGAGTCGTACTTCTGTGGTCCTTCTGCCTGTATGCCACCGGTTACACCCCAAGCCTGTATTCCCTCGGACATGCCGGATTGTCCAGAACTCTGAATGCGGTGAAGATCACATATTTATTGCTGTTGTTCCTGAACGAAATATACTGGTGTGGCTGGCTGCAGCAAAGACTGCAGAAGAAGGCATCAGGCAGCACGGCAAGATGGCTGACGAACTGGAACGGAGCCGCAGTGTGGTGGTTTTATGCGATTATGGGTCTGGAATTTATCATGATCTTTCAGGTGTCACCCAATCAGGCAGGACATTATTCGGCTTATGGGGCCTATTACTATGTGCATACCGGAGAAGCGTATAATTTCCATCAGGAATATCTGGAACGGGTGGAGAAGCTATTGGGAGATGAGGATGATGTACAGCTGCAACCTTATCACTACAAGCCCTGGTTTTTGTGCATGGGAGACCTCTCGGAGGATGAAAATAACGAGGCCAACCGTTCTCTGGCCATATGGTATGACAAAGACAGTGTAACGCTGATAAGCGAGGATTAAAATTGATGCAGGAAAAGAAAAAGCTGGCCATTGAAGTCGATAATGTCCAGAAGATCTATAAACTATATGATAAGCCCTCAGATCGGATGAAGGAGGCTTTCGGCTTCGGAAAAAAGACGAAGCATAAGCTTCACTATGCCCTGAAGGGTGTGGACATGAAGATCTATCAGGGAGAAACGGTGGGTATTATCGGTACCAACGGTTCCGGTAAATCCACGATCCTGAAGATCATCACTGGTGTATTGAATCCCACTTCGGGAAGAGTGCTGGTAAATGGCCGTATTTCCGCTCTGCTGGAGCTGGGTGCCGGATTTAATATGGAATATAACGGCATTGAAAATGTGTATCTGAACGGGACGATGATGGGATTTTCCGAGAAGGAGATCGAGGCAAAGCTTCCGGAGATCTTAAGTTTTGCGGATATCGGAGATTACGTCTATCAGCCGGTGAAGACTTATTCCAGCGGTATGTTCGTCCGGCTGGCCTTTGCGGTGGCCATCAATATCGAGCCGGAGATCCTGATCGTGGATGAGGCTCTGAGTGTTGGTGACGTATTTTTCCAGGCAAAATGTTATCATAAATTTGAAGAATTCAAGAAGATGGGCAAGACCATTGTGTTCGTCAGTCATGATCTGAGCAGTATCAGCAAATATTGTGACCGTGTATATCTGCTGAATCAGGGAAATATCCTGGGCGAAGGCAGTCCCAAGGCTATGATCGACACCTACAAGAGGGTATTGGTGGGACAGTATGACGGCCCGGAGAGTGTGGGAGAAGAGACTGCCAGTCTGCTGGATGATGAAGACCTGCAGAGAGCAGCTGCCCAAAAAGCAGATGAGAAGGGGACCGATGCTTCCCAGGCTTCCATGGAGGCCAAGGGGCAGAATCCCAATGCCCTGGAATACGGTACGAAACAGGCACAGATTGAGGAATTTTACATTACGGATGACAGAGGGGTTCCCACCAATGCGATCCTGAAGGGCAGTATGTTTACCATCCATATGCGGGTTCGTTTTATGGATCATATTCCGGCCCCCATTTTTGCATTTTCTGTAAAAAACGTCATCGGTGTGGAGATCACCGGTACAAATACCATGATTGAAAAGGCTTTTCTGGACAGCGTGGAGCCGGAAGAGGTGAAAAATGTGACTTTTACCCAGAAGATGAACTTACAGGGTGGTGAGTATCTGCTGTCTCTGGGAGTGACCGGCTACAATCAGGATACCTTCGAGGTATATCACAGACTGTATGATGCCTTGAATATTACGGTGGTATCGGACAAGAACACCGTAGGATATTATGATATGGATTCCGAAACAAAAGTATGGGATGCGGAGGAGAAGTAAGGAATGACAGAGACCATCGGGAAGATCACACTGAATCTGGATAAATATCCCGGCGAGGATTATTATTGCGACGGCAGTGTGGAGGACGAGATCTTAGACATTGTAAAAAAATACAGTACGGTGGAATATGACAGGATCATTGCGGAGCGAAAGAGCTGGCCGATCCTGTATCATTTGTCTGCTCTCCGGGAAAATATCGTGGATTTCCTTCCCATACAGAAAACAGAGAAAGTGCTGGAAGTGGGCAGTGGATGCGGAGCCATCACGGGTGCACTGGCAAGGAAAGCCGGGGAAGTGACCTGTGTGGATCTCTCGAAGAAGCGCAGCCTGATCAACGCCTACCGCCACAGTGAATGTGAAAATGTGACGATCCATGTGGGCAATTTCACGGATGTGGAACCGGAACTTCCCGCAGACTATGACTATATCTGTCTGATCGGTGTTTTTGAGTACGGACAAGCTTACATAGGCGGCAAGACGCCTTACGAGGATTTCCTTAAGATCCTGCAGAAGCATCTGGCACCGGACAGCAGGATCGTGATTGCCATTGAGAACAAATACGGATTGAAATATTTTGCCGGATGCAAGGAAGATCATCTGGGCAGCTGGTTTTCCGGCATTGAAAATTATCCGGAGGGCGGTGTGGTACGCACGTTTTCCCGGAAAAAGCTGGAGCGCATTTTCGATGCCTGCGGTGTGGGAGAACGCAGTTTTTATTATCCGTATCCCGATTATAAATTTATGACCACAGTCTATTCCGATGCTTATCTTCCAGGACGTGGAGAGTTGTCCAACAATCTGCGGAATTTTGACCGGGACAGAATGCTGTTGTTCGATGAGAAGAGTGCTTTTGACGGAATTGTGGAGGAAGGATTGTTTTCCGTTTTTTCCAATTCCTATATGGCGGTGATCGGAGCACCTCTGGATCTGAAATATGCCAGATATTCCAATGACCGTGCGGAAAGCTTCCGGATCCGCACCGAGATCCTGCGGGACAAGGAAGGCTGTAAGACGGTCCGAAAATATCCGCTGACAAAAGAAGCGGAAGCCCATGTGCGTCATATGCCGGAGGCTTATGAAAAATTGAAGGAACGGTATGCGGGAAGCAGTCTGGATGTCAATGTCTGCCATCTGGGAGAAGAGAACGGCATACCTTATGCGGAATTTGAGTTCGTGCCGGGCAGACCGCTGTCGGAACTGATGGACGAATGCCTGGACAGACAGGATGTGGAGGGATTTCACAACCTGTTCGCAGAGTATCTGGAGAGAGTGGGCTACGGGGAGGATGTGCCGGTGGCAGACTTTGATCTGATCTTTGCCAATATTCTGGTGGATGGTGACCACTGGACACTGATTGATTATGAATGGACTTTTGACCGTCCCATAGAGACCAGAGCTCTGGCCTTCCGGGCTGTATACTGTTATGTACTGGAAGATGAAAGACGTAATGCACTGGAACTGGATCGTATTCTGGATCGTCTGGGCATCACGGAAAACGAAGCCAGACAGTACAGAGAGCAGGAGATGGAATTTCAGAAATATGTGACCGGACAGAAATTGTCCATGGGTGAGATCCGCAATCTCTTAGGCGGCGAAATTTATAAGCCCACGGAATGGATCGGACGGTTCCGTCAGACGGAGGGAGAACTCAGGGTACAGATCTATGAGGACAAGGGACAGGGATTTTCCGAAGAAAATTCTTATTTCCCGGAGAACGTCTATGCAGAGGAAAAACAGGCGGAATTTACGGTGAATTTCGATGGAAATGTCCATTATTTACGGCTGGATCCGGCCATGTGCGCCTGCGTGTGTAAAATCCGGGAGCTTACCATGAACGGACAGCCGGTTCCTGTGCAGGACAAAAAGATCGTTACCACCAATGGAAAAATCTTAAAGTCCGCAGACGGTGCGGAGCATCCCAGCGTGGTATTTCCCACGGAGGATCCGAATCTGACGATCCGGGTGGATGCATTGGACAGAAAGGCAGAGAACATCCTGACTGTGAAAATGGAGATCGTGCAGATTCCCCTTGCTGTGGCAAGTGACATGGCGGGAGCGGTGAAAAAATTTTTCTAAGGAGACAGGAAACTTGAGCATTCGGACGTCAGTAAAGCAGATGCTTGTCAGACAACAGGATAAAAAGTATGAAGCAGAACTGGCAAAGCTGCGGGTGACCTACGCGCAATGGGCTGCGGAGCAGGAAAAAAAGATTGCGGAAACAATGGTCGCAGAGATCGGGGAAAGAGCCGGTCTTGCGGAATTCGTGATCTACAGGCAGCAGAAAGGACAGCTGGCGGAAAATGCTGTGGAGCGGATCAATGCGTATTTTGTGAAGCATCCGGAGGCAGAGATCGTCTATGGAGATGAAGATCTGCTGTCAGAGAACGGAGAGCGTGTGATCCCCTGGTTCAAGCCTTGCTGGGCTCCGGATACCTACCGGGCTTTCTTCTATGTGGGAAGCGTCGTGGCAGTGCGGAGCAGACTGTTGCAGAAACTGGGGGAGCCCGGGGCTGTGACAGAAGGAGAGAGCACCGGCAGGGAAATAGTTTTTTCGAAAGCGGAAGAGATCCGTCCCCTGATGGACCGGCTGTTTCTGGCGGCCGGTGGATTTGAGAGAGGCTGTCATACCATTGGACATCTGGAAGAAGTGCTGTTTCACGGCACTTTTGGTACTGCGGGAATCGGACTGCAGGGACCGGCAGAAACCAGCCGGGAGAAAGCGGAAGATGAGCAGAACCCCTGGGAAGAGTACCGGACGGCAGCGGAATCCGCAAAACTGTCCGTGGAACTGGCGGCCAAAGCGGCAGAGGAAGCCAGAGAACTGTTCGCCAGAGAGCTTAGGGTCTCTGTGATCATTCCTTCCAAAGATAATCCTTCCGTACTGGGAAAATGTCTGCGGTCGCTGACGCAACGCCCGGAGGGCAGTGTCCCAGTGGAAATACTGCTGATAGATAACGGAAGTAACGAGGAAAACAGGAAAAAAACAGAACAGCTGGTGGAAGAAATCCGGACAGCCGGAACACCGATCCGGTATGTATATGAGCCTGCGGAGTTCAATTTTTCCACCATGTGTAATCGTGGCGCAGAACTGGCAGATGGCAAGCTGCTGCTGTTCTTAAATGATGATATTGAATTATGTGAGAATGACTGGCTGGATAAAATGGTGTCCAGAGCCTTGCAGCCTTATGTGGGCAGTGTGGGACTGAAACTTTATTATCCGGATTCCGTGAAGATCCAGCATGACGGCATTGTCAATCTGCCGGTGGGACCGGTGCATAAGCTACAGTTTATGGAGGATGACAGAAGCTACTATTTTGGACGGAACCGTTTTACACAGGATTGTGTGGCCGTGACGGGAGCCTGTCTCCTGATCCGGACAGAGGTGTTCCGGGAGGCCGGAGGATTCCGGGAAGTGTTGCGGGTAGCCTATAATGATGTGGAACTGGGCTTCCGGCTTCTGGAAATGGGATACTACAATGTGGTGTGGAACGACCGCTTTGCATATCACCATGAATCTCTCAGCCGGGGAAGCGATGAAAGTCCTGAGAAAATGCAGCGTCTGGTACAGGAGAGAGAACTGCTCTACCAGATGCATCCACAGTTCCGGGGAGAGGATCCTTTTTACCCGAAGGGGCTGAACCGGGAGGGACTGGACAGCCGTGTGGTTCCGGCATATCTGACAGATCGGAATGTTTTACAGGAGCCTTTCTGGAAAAGGGGACTTCCTGGCGGAGAGGAATTACAGAAGATCCGCAGGGATAACTGCCTGATGGCCAGAGTAGAGACAGCGGGACCGGAGCGGATCCAGGGATACAGTGTAATTCTGGGAGACGATAATGCCTGCTATGAAAAACATCTGTTGCTGATTCCCTGTGGGGAAACAGAAGGACAGGATGTGTGGTCCATGCAGTTGATGCCTGCCTACCGACAGGAACTGGAGGAAAATCTTCCGGATCAGAAAAATGTGGCATTGGGCGGCTTTTGTGTCCTCAGAGAAGGAGAACAACTGCCGGCGGGAAACTATACGATCGCTGTTCTTGTGGTGAATCGTGTCAGCAAGCTGAAACTTTGGAATACTACGGGAAAATATCTGACCGTAGAGCTTCCGGCAGCAAAAGAATAAAACAGATGCATGATCCGCTAAAATGCGGTGAAAGCATCACGGAGGAGACATATGTCAGAGAGCAACACCGAGATCAATTATAAGGAAGCCTACGAGAGAGAGCATGAAAAATGTGCGGATCTGGCGGACAAGATCGTAGTACTGGAATCGGAGAAGGAAGATCTGCAGTTCAAACTGGACCGAATCAAGAAAAATAAATTCTGGAAGGCTACAGGACCTGCCAGAAGTGTGATCCATTTTGCCCAGAGACAGAAGGAACGGCTGTCTCATTGCGGTGGTCCCAAAGATATTCTGCGGAAGATCCGTAACAAGAGTCACCAGAAGAGCCTGATGGAATCCTACGGTACCGGAAGCTTTCCCGATGCGGAGCAGAGGAAGAAAGAGGAAGAAACGGTATTCCCCTATATGCCGAAGATCAGTATTCTCGTGCCGTTGTGGAATAACAAGAGAGAGTTCCAGATACAGATGCTGGACTGCGTCATGAACCAGACCTATCAGAACTGGGAACTGTGTCTGGCGGACGGTTCCGATGCGGAACATGCTTACATCGAAGAACTCTGCAAGGAGTACGCGGCGAAATCAGATGGCCGTATTGTATATAAGCACCTGGACCATAACGGAGGTATTTCCTACAACACCAATGAGTGTTACAAGCTGGCCACCGGAGACTATATCGGACTGTTCGATCAGGATGACATTCTGCATCCTTCCGTATTGTATGCCTATGTCAAGGAAATCAATGAACAGGGTGCGGATTATCTGTACTGTGATGAGACCACCTTCCAGGAGGACAATATTAATAAAATGCTGACCATGCATTTTAAGCCGGATTATGCACCGGATAATCTGCGGGCCAACAATTATATCTGTCATTTCAGCGTCTTTTCCAGAAAACTTCTGGAAGGCGAGGAACTGTTCCGTACGGCTTTTGACGGTGCGCAGGACCACGATATGATCCTGCGTCTGACGGACAGAGCACAAAAGATCGTACATGTGCCCAGACTGATGTATTACTGGAGAAGCCATGCGGGCAGTACCGCCGCCAGTATTGACGCAAAGCCCTATGCCATCGAGGCGGCAAAGGGTGCCGTGGCGGATCATCTGAAAAAGCATGGATTCAAACATTTTCAGATCACCAGTACCAGAGCCTGTGCCACAATTTTCCGGATCCGCTATCAGATTCTGGGAGATCCGAAGATCTCCATCGTGATCGCCAACAAGGATCACGTGGAAGATCTGAAGAGATGTATTACTTCTATTCAGAAGAACAGCACCTGGAGCAACTACGAGATCATCGTGGTGGAGAACAACAGCACCACACCGGAAATCCGGGATTACTATTCCCAGCTGCTGGGATTGTCCGGCAATGATTCCTACGCAGAGAGATGCAAGCTGCATACCGTCTGCGGTCATGACGGCGGGATTCTGCACAGCGAGGACGGCCGGATCTCTGTGGTGACCTATCATGGTGACTTTAATTATTCTGCTGTAAATAATCTGGGAGTATCCTATGCCACCGGAGATTATATCCTTTTGCTGAACAATGATACGGAAGTGATCACTGCCAACTGGATGGAAGAGATGCTGATGTATGCACAGCGGGAAGATGTGGGTGCCGTAGGTGCAAAGCTGTATTATGCGGACAAGACGATCCAGCATGCCGGTGTAGTCATCGGACTGGGGGCACATCGCACCGCAGGACATACCCATTATCGTATTCCGGTACAGAACCTCGGCTACATGGGACGCCTGTGTTATACCCAGAATGCCACGGCAGTGACCGGAGCATGTCTGTTGGTGAAAAAGAGTCTGTATGAGCAGGTGGGAGGACTGGACGAGAGCTTTGTGATCTCTCTGAATGACGTGGATTTCTGCCTGAAACTGCGCAAACTGGGACTGCTGAATGTATGGACCCCTTTTGCGGAACTGTATCATTATGAATCTATTTCCAGAGGTCTGGATGATCAGGGAGAGAAGGCGGAGCGTTACAACAAAGAATCCGAGCATTTCCGTGAAAAATGGAAGGCAGAGCTGGAAGCAGGAGACCCCTATTACAACCCGAATTTCTCTCTGGATCGCAGTGACTACGCGCTGAGAGATCCGGTTAGCGGACGTTAAATTGCTCTTTTCAGTAAAGGTAATCTATGGTAGAATAATGGCGGAGAGCGTTTACTGAAGAAAGATAAAGATAGCGATAAAACAGGAGGATAGGAAAATGAGTTATATGGACGAACTGAATTTCTGGTTGAATGATGATTATTTTGACCAGAAGACCAAGGATGAACTTCTGGCAATCCGCAACAACGAGGTAGAAGTGGAAGATCGTTTTTACAAGGAACTGGAATTCGGTACCGGCGGTTTACGTGGCGTGATCGGTGCAGGAACCAACCGCATGAACGTATATACCGTTCGTAAGGCAACTCAGGGTCTTGCTAATTATATCATTAAGCGCGGCACCCAGAGCAAGGGTGTGGCTATCGCATTTGACTCCCGCCGCATGTCTCCCGAGTTTTCCGATGAGGCAGCAAGATGTCTGGCAGCCAATGGCATCAAGGCATACATTTTTGAATCTTTAAGACCTACCCCGGAACTGTCCTTTGCCCTTCGTACGCTGGGATGTACCGCAGGTATCGTAGTGACTGCAAGCCACAACCCTCCTGAGTACAACGGCTACAAAGTATACTGGGAGGACGGCGCACAGGTAACCGCTCCTATCGATAAGGACATCATCACCGAAGTACAGGCCATCAAGGATTATCATACCGTGAAGACCATGAGCAGAGAAGATGCGGAAAAAGCAGGCCTCTATCAGGTGATCGGTAAAGAGATCGATGACAAGTACATGGCTGAGCTGAAGAAGCAGATCATTCATCCCGATGTTATTCAGGAAATGGCTGATGACATCAAGATCGTATATACTCCGTTATGCGGTACCGGTAACAAGCCGGTAAGACGTATCCTGTCCGAGCTGGGATTTAAGCACGTCTATGTAGTTCCCGAACAGGAGAATCCGGATCCAAACTTCACCACACTGGATTACCCGAACCCTGAGGATCCCAAGGCATTTACATACGCACTGCGTCTGGCCAAGGAGAAGGATGCGGACATCGTTCTGGCAACCGATCCCGATGCAGACCGTCTGGGTGTGTATGCCAAGGATACCAAGACCGGCGAGTATGTGGCATTTACCGGTAACATGTCCGGTATGCTGATCGCAGAATATATCCTGAGAGAGAAGACTGCTACCGGCACTATGCCCGAGAATCCCGCACTGGTAACCACCATCGTTACCACCAATATGACCAAGCCCATCACCGAAGCTTATGGTGTAAAGCTGATCGAAGTACTGACCGGCTTCAAGTTCATCGGTGAGCAGATCAAGTTCTTCGAGCAGACCGGCAGCAACAATTATGTATTCGGTCTGGAAGAGAGCTACGGCTGTCTGGCAGGTACTCATGCAAGAGATAAGGATGCAGTTGTAGCAGTTATGTGTCTGTGTGAAGTGGCGGCTTACTGCAAGAAGCACAACATGACTCTGTGGGATATGATGGTATCCATGTATGAGAAATACGGTTACTTCAAGGAGACCCAGTACACCATTACCATGAAGGGTATCGACGGTGCAAGACAGATCGCCGAGATCATGGATAAGCTTCGTAAGAATCCGCCCAAGGCATTCGGTGACCTGAAAGTGGAGAAATTCCGTGACTATCTGAACGATGTAGTCATCGACATGGAGAGCGGCGAGAAGACCACTACCGGACTTCCCAAGTCTAATGTCCTGTATTTTGAGCTTCCCGACAATGCATGGTGCTGCGCCCGTCCTTCCGGAACCGAGCCCAAGATCAAGTTCTACATGGGTGTTAAAGGTAACAGCATAGAGGATGCACAGGCCAAGGTAGAGAAGCTGACCGAGGATGTAAAGGCTGTACTGTAACCACTATGAGCAAATAGCATGATGTCGGGGTCAAAAGCCCCCGACTTTGATGCCTACGGATTGTTCCGTGCTACGCACTCCCACAATTCTACCCAATATTCGCATATCGTGGGATTATCATCCCACTTTTATGCT
>ENA-OZXH01000206-OZXH01000206.1-human-gut-metagenome-genome-assembly--contig:-NODE-206-length-20970-cov-4.802056_pt1 | contig 20970 bp, 8 predicted proteins | sample MGYA00243542_ERZ654097 | MGnify/ENA primary metagenome ERZ654097 (study PRJEB26926, sample SAMN06165280) | human gut metagenome | biome: ENVO:00009003; feature: ENVO:2100002; material: ENVO:00002003...
GTATAAGAGACAGTTAATAGACACAGAACAACCTTTTGCTGGTGCAGTATTTATCTAACAGAATTGTAAAGTAAAACAACTTCCTTTTCCCGGTTCCGAATAAACGGTAATATTTCCTCCATGCTGATTCATAATCTGCTTGCAAAGACTGAGTCCGATACCCGAACCGGCAGTTTTTGTTGTGAAGAATGGAACAAATATTTTATCCTGTACTTCAGGTAAGATACCTTCACCATTATCCCGAACAGTAATAGTACAACGCCATGCAGTAAGAGGAGAAGTCACTTTCGGTGCAAAAACAGCTTTAACCTCAATCTTGGGTGTTTCGCGGCGGGCAGATGCTTCACGAGCATTTTTCAACAGATTAATAAGCACTTGTTCTATCTGAGCACGATCCACATCCAGTGTTTTCTCCAAAGGTGGAAGCTCGAAATGAATAGTTTCATCAGGAAAAAGTTTCTGTAAATCGGTGAATAGTTCCCGAACCGGCACGCTGGCACAAACAGGAGCGGGGAGACGGGTAAGACGACGATAGTTTTCTACAAAACCTAATAGTCCCTTACTACGTCGATGAATGGTTTGCATAGCTTGTAGCATTACAGCATATTCTTTTTCGCCCGCTGCATCTTTTAATGTAACGGGTACACCACGCTCACTAAGTGTTTCAGAGAGGGAAATGATAGGAGTAATGGAGTTCATGATTTCATGAGTGAGTACACGTATCAGCTTTTGCCAGGCTTCCATTTCATTCCGTTCCAGTACAGAATGAATATTCTTCAAACTGATAAGGCGCCTCTCCATGCCACGGGCTACAAAGAGAGTGGCAGCTACTGCCATTTCTAAAGTGGTTCCATTTCGATGAATACGTATGACCTGCGTTTCACCGGAAGGAAGGCTCAAAAGCTCGGCTGGCAATTGCGGATCTTGCCCTAACTGGGCAGTGGCAGCACGATTCAGCCACTCAATACGTCCGGACATATCAGTCACTAATACAGCAGTATCTACCTTGTTCAGCAGACTTTCGTAATACTGATGTTTTATTTCTTCTTCCAACAGACGGGCACGAAATGCCTGCAAGGTTTCAGATAGCTCTACAGCCATTTCTGTCATCAGTTTATTTTTATAAGGTGGACGGAAAGCCTGTGTCATGTCATTATAACGCAAACTGTCCGTCAGGCGACGCATCATCTGCAATTGCTTCATCTGTATATAATAAAGGTGTATTCCTGTCCCCAGAAGAAACAGGAATGTTATAAGCATGCTAAACCATAAATCAGCACAATATAACACATAAACACCAACAGAAAGTATTGCCAGCAGACAGATATGCAAGATAACAACCAAGGAATACTGCTTCATATTACTTCTTAATTTATAATCCCAGTTTCTCAATCTTCCTATACAATGCAAAGCGCGTAATTCCCAAATATTCCGCAGCACGTGTCATATTCCCCTCGCTCAACCGCATTGCTTTTTCTACAGCTTGCCGTTCCAATTGTTCCAGATTAAGTATTTCTTCTTCTTTTTTAAGACGGGGGGAGGAAGCTTGGAACAAGAAATTATCGGGGCGAAGCAATGAACCGTCACCCAAAATCACCGCACGCTCCATCGTATGCTGTAACTCACGCACATTTCCCGGCCAGGAATAACGCAGTAATTTAGCTTTTGCTTCACGTGTCAAGCCTCGCATTTCCTTTTGATATTTCCGGGCATAACGCTGCAAGAAATAATCTGCCAGAAGAATAATATCATTTCCCCGTTCCCTCAAAGGAGGAATATGTAGTTCAATCGTATTGATACGATAAAGTAAATCCTGCCGGAAATTCCCTTCTTCCACCAAATGGCGGATATCCGCATTTGTAGCACAAATCAGGCGTACGTCGATGGATACAGATTGTGTACTACCCAAACGACTGATCTGCCGTTTTTCAATAGCAGTCAGCAGTTTTGCTTGCATAGGTAGTGACAAATTTCCTATTTCATCCAAAAACAATGTACCTCCCGTTGCCACCTCCATCCGTCCAGCTTTCGGTTTCCGGGCATCAGTAAATGCACCTTTTTCATAGCCAAATAATTCACTCTCAAACAATTGTTCCGGGATACTGCCGAGATCAATTGTAACGAATGGCCGTCCGTAACGTGGCGAACAACGGTATAACAAACGAGCTATCACATCTTTTCCTGTTCCATTTTCACCAAGTACAAGAATGTTAGCATCTGTATCACGCAGTTTCTCTATCGTGGCAAACACTTCCTGCATCGCGGCAGATTCACCAATAATAGATTCTTCCACACTACTTCCCGCACCGCTAAGTACCTCCACTTGTTCTTTTAGCAGATTAACTTCACAGCGGGAACGGCGTAACTTAATACCGGATGAGAGTGTAGCAAGTAGTTTTTCTTTTTCCCACGGTTTCGGGATGAAATCGGTAGCACCCGCTTTAATGGCCCGTACCGCTTTATCTGTATCTGCATATGCTGTCATAAAAATAACGACCGCCTGAGGATCAATACGCAAGATTTGTTCCAGACTCTCAAAGCCTTCCTGCCCACTGATGGCGTCGCGACTGAAGTTCATATCCAGCAGGATAATGTCCGGCTGGAAGGTCGTCATGAAATATTCGATACGATCGGGGGTTACTGCTACTTTTATTTTTTCCGCATAAGGTTCCAACAGAAGGTTGAGGGCAAAAAGTACATCCTCATTATCATCTACTATTAATATTTTTCCTAATTGTTCCATACGAAGCTATTATTATCCGATAATCTTTTCTGCAATATGAATATATCCGATGTGCAAAGATAAACAATATATCGATGTGTTGTGTGTGCGTATGCGCACTATTTTTGTGCGGTATGGCACACACTCAATTTATATCAGACAGAAGTATAACATTGTAATACAAAACATTACATCTTTGGCATAAGATTTGAATCTCTTCTACCAAAAGGAACATACTATGTACAAAAAAATACTTTTATTATTAATAGCTTGCGGAACTCTTATAACTATTGATGCGCAGGAACACACTATGGAGCTGACATTAGGTCAGACCATAGAGCGTGCCCGCCGACAATCACCCGATGCGCAAACAGCCCAACACAGTTTTCGTTCCGCCTACTGGAACTACAAATATTATCGGGCCAACTATCTGCCCGCCTTGAAATTAACTTCCGATCCGTATCTGAATCGTGCCATCAACAAAATTACAATGAGCGATGGTAGCGTGAAATTTGTGGAACAAAACTTATTAAGTACCGACCTCACCTTAAGCCTGACACAGAATATTCCTTGGACAGGTGGTACACTGTTCGTGGAAACTTCTGCCCAGCGGCTTGATTTATTTAGTGACAACTCTACTTCCTGGCAGACATCACCCATAAACGTCGGCTATAGTCAGTCTCTTTTTGGATATAATAGTCTGAAATGGAATCGTCGTATCGAACCATTGCGTTACCAGGAAGCCAAGAAAACTTATGTGGAAACCCTGGAGCTCGTTGCTGCCAACGCTACGCAGAAATTCTTTGCCCTTGCCACCGCACAAAGCAACTACGAAATAGCTTCTACCAACTATGCCAATGCAGACACCTTATATACATATGCACAAGGGCGCTATAATATAGGTACCATTACCGAAAACGAGATGCTACAATTGGAACTTAATAAGCTGACCGAAGAGACAAATCGTATGAATGCCCATATCGAAGTAGAAAATTGCATGCAAGAACTCCGCTCGTATCTCGGTATCCAGGAGGATATACTGATCAAAGTAGATGTCAGCGATCATGTTCCCAATCTTCACATAGATCTAAGCACAGCTTTAATCACAGCACGTCAAAACAGCCCGGATATACTGGACATGCAGCGGCGCAAGCTGGAAAGCGAAAGCCGGGTAGCCAGTGCCCGTGCCAATGCCGGACTGAAAGCCGATCTTTACTTGCGTTTCGGACTGACTCAGACCGGCAATAAACTGAAAGACGCTTATCACAATCCCTTGGACCAACAATATGTCACCCTCGGCATTAGTCTGCCTATATTGGATTGGGGACGTGGCAAAGGACAGGTCCGGGTAGCCCGTTCTAATCGTGACTTAACTTATACTCAAGTAGAGCAGGATAAGACAGACTTTGAACTGAATGTCCGTAAACTGGTGAAACAATTCAATTTACAATCCCAGCGCGTACATATTGCCGCCCGCACCGATGAGACGGCTCAACGACGTGCAGATGTAGCCCGACGACTTTATATCCTGGGAAAGTCTACCGTACTCGACCTCAATGCTTCCATCAGTGAAAAAGATGCCGCCCGACGAAATTACATCACTGCACTATATAACTACTGGAGTTTATACTACACCCTCCGCAGTATCACACTTTATGATTTTGAAGTAGATGCACCGCTGACAGAAACAGAAAGAATAGAGGAAGTGATGGACAAGATGATAAAAAAATAAAGGGACATATTATAAACTTGACTATAAATTGTAAAACAATAAAGATATTATGGATATTAAACTCGAAAAGAAACCTTGGTACATCCGCTACCGCTATTATCTGGCAGGAGGAATTCTATTCCTTACTTTCATTATTTACGTTATCATCCTTTCTGCCGGTCCCAGCAAGCTTCGCATCGACCAGGAGAATGTGCAGATTGCCGAAGTCCAAAATGATAAATTCATGGAATATGTAGACGTGGAAGGACTTATACAACCCATTCTCACCATTATCGTTAATGCCCGTGAATCAGGAAGTGTAGACCGTATAGTAGGCGAGGAGGGAAGTTTGCTTCAAAAAGGAGATACAATCCTTGTACTTGAAAACCCTGATCTGATACACAACATTGAAGAACAACGTGATGACTTGGAGAAGCAATTGATTTCTTTCCGTGAGAAAGAAATTGAGATGGAACAGAAGAGCCTGACCCTCCAGCAACAAACTTTGCAAACCAACTATGAGTTGGCCCGTCTTCAAAAAAGTTTCAATCTTGATAAAGAAGAATATAAAATGGGGATAAAAAGTAAAGCTCAACTGGAAGTTGCCGAAGATGAGTATAATTATAATGTAAAGAAAGCAAAGTTACAACGCGAGAGTTTGCGTCAGGATTCTGTTGTTGCCATTATCCGCAAAGACCTAATTCATAATGATCGGGAACGTGAACGTAAAAAGTATGAACGCGCTTGCGAACGACTGGATAATTTAGTTATTAAGGCTCCCGTAGCCGGACAACTCAGCTTCGTGAAAGTAACTCCGGGGCAGCAAGTATCATCCAACCAAGGTATTGCCGAAATCAAGGTACTAGACCAATATAAAATACACACTTCACTCAGTGAATACTACATAGACCGTATCACTACAGGGCTTCCCGCCACAATTAATTATCAGGGGCGTAAATATCCACTCCGTATTACAAAGGTAGTTCCCGAAGTAAAAGACCGCACTTTCGATGTCGACTTAGTATTTACCGGAGAGATGCCCGACAATGTACGTGTAGGAAAGAGTTTCCGTGTACAGATAGAGTTGGGACAACCCGAACAGGCCATCGTTATCCCACGTGGTAATTTCTATCAGGCTACCGGTGGTCAATGGATTTACAAACTAAACGCATCCAAAACGAAAGCAATTCGTGTCCCTCTCAGTATCGGACGCCAGAATCCCCAGCAATACGAGATTACAGACGGTTTACAGCCGGGAGATTGGGTTATTACGACGGGATATGATAACTTTGGCGAAGCGGAAGAACTGATATTAAAATAAGGAACAAATACAGCATTATCAGAGAATAGCAAAATAACAGAAAGAGATTAATATAATAAAGACTGAAATATGAAAACACTCAAATACGCCTGGCGTTTCCTGATACGCTCCAAGTCATATACGATCATTAATGTCATTGGTCTGGCACTCAGCCTGGCATGTACCATCATATTAGTACGCTACATTCACCGTGAGTTGCAAGTGAACACGCACTGCACCCATGCTGAAAGGACTTTTATCCCGCTACGGGAAATTGATGGCAATGTATTCCCTGGCAGTGTGAATAAAGACAGTGGTGCAGATACGGTTTACTACGCTCCCGAAGCCATAGAAAAGAGAAGTTACTTCATCACACTGGACAATGACAATGTAACCATCGATGAGAAACCTTATACCGTCCAAGCATTGGTGGCAGACACAGCGTTCTTTCACTTCTTTCACTATCCATTGAAAGGTAAACATATAGAAGCGCCTGAAGAAGTACTCATTACCCGTCAGTTTGCCAAACGTGTGTTCGGAGATAAGAATCCTATAGGACAAACGATAGGATACTCCGGAGGCAAGCTGTTGACGATCTGTGGTATATTGGAAGAACCGGCATGCAAATCTTCGCTAACATTTGATATACTGATAAATCTGGATCTGAAAACCAGAAGAGAATGGGGCAGAATGTATATAGAAATCCTGCGTTTTATGCCCGGAGTAGATGTAGATGCCATTAATGCTATCAGCCATGTGAAACGACAAACAGAATGGGGATATATGGTGAGTTACGACTTTATTCCTGTCAGTCAACTCTACTGGAATAAGGGATTGGCTGCCATGGCCGATCAACCGAATATGTGGCATTACAGCAGTCGTTCGCACATTCTGGTACTTATGGGAGTATGCCTGTTATTATTGCTGGCAGGCATACTAAACTTCGTCAACATCTATCTGGTTTTTATGCTGAAACGTTCCAAGGAGTATGGTATCAAGAAAGTATTCGGCATCCGTGGACGTGCACTCTTCCTTCAGTTATGGACGGAAAATATGTTGATGATCGTCATCTCGCTGCTGCTGGCCTGGTTCTTTATCGAAATATTTTCGGGATATGCCAGCAGGTTGCTGGGCAGCGATGTACCTTATACGGCTTTCGACTGGCAGCTGTCGCTCGGTGTGCTGGTGCTTTTGCCACTACTCACTACTGTATATCCTTTTATCAAATACAATTATCTGCCACCCATCGTGTCCATACGTTCCATCGGAAGTTCACGGCATTCTGTCGCTACACGTACGGTTTTCCTGTTTATCCAGTATAGCATCACTCTTTTGCTGATAGTCCTCTCTCTGTACTTCAGCAGCCACCTCCGTTTCCTGCAAAACACCCCTCCGGGATTCAAGACGGAAGGCATACTTTATGCCAATCTGATTCCTACCCCCAAGAGCTGGGGAGGTGAAAGTGAAGCCGAAAGAAAACAGCGCTGGCAGAATACGACTACCATCCGGCAAAAGCTGGATGAATGTCCTTTCATAGAACGGTGGTTCTGTGGCGATCCCTCGCAAAGTGGCATCCTCAGTAGCGGAGGCAGTACGACACTTATTAATGATAAAGACGTGAAGCTAAATATGGTGGTGATGTATATACCGGCGGATTTCTTCAAGCTGTATGAACTGCAAGCAGTACAAGGTACATTGCCGGGGAAAGTGGAGGCAAAGGATTATTCAGAGAATGTAGTTGTTATGAATGAGGCAGCTTTGAAGGCATTCGGTTATACGAAGCAGGAAGAAGCGTTCGTAAGAGGAGAACAGGCACTCTGGATTACTTCCTCAATGGACGGAAAAATAGTAGAAGGCGGCCTGTCTTTGATGCCTGTAGGAACTGTCATCAAAGATTACTATACCGGCCATCTTACAGCCGGAAAGAAACCCGTGGTATACATCGTGACACCCGGTTACGGTGGAGCACAATTCCAAATAGCCTGTAAGGCCGGTAAGGAAAAGGAACTTATCAAATATTTGCAAGACACAAGAGAGGAAATTTTTCATGCGGAAGAGTTCGACTATCACTGGCTGAAAGAGGATGTTCAGGCCCTGTATGACGACGACCGCCGTGTAGCAACCGTGTTTACATTGTTTGCCACTATCTCTATTTTTGTCTCGGCATTAGGATTATTCGGACTTTCCTTATTCGACATCCGCCAACGCTACCGCGAGATAGCCATCCGCAAAGTGAATGGGGCACAATTGAAAAACCTGTATTCCGTTCTATTCCGCAAGTATATATGGGTGATAGCCGGTGCAGCATTGCTGACCATACCTTTATCTTATTATCTGATATACATCTATACACGGGATTTTATAGTGAAAGCTCCTGTTAGTATATTCATCTACCTGATCGCTATATTAGTGGTGGCAGGCATTTCGTTGGGAACATTGTTCTGGCAGGTGAATAAAGCAACCCGCATCAATCCGGCAACAATCATGAAAGCAGAATAAGACAGAAGAAAATCATGAAACAAATTCTACTATCCATACGCATGCTATTGCGTTTTAAAGTATATACTTTTATTAATTTCACAGGACTGGTGTTCAGTATTTCCTGTGCTTTGATTATAGCCCGCTATATTCATCAGGAGAATAATGTAGACCACTTCTGTCCGGAGCTGGAGCGTACTTTCCTGATGACAACCGTCATGGACAACGGACAGACATATTTAAGTGGTTCTATAGATCCCAACAAGGATCCCAACTACAGAAATCCTCTGTCAGATCCATGTGTTGAAAAGGTCAGTCAGTTTATGCTGTTTTCGGATGATTATGTAATAGTCGACGGACGTCGGTTTACAGTGCAGGCAATGGCGACCGACAGTTTATATCTGGACATGATGCCACATCCTGTAATAGCCGGCAAGCATACACTCAACACCCCCAACGATGCAATTATAACCTACAAATTAGCCAAACGATTATTCAAGAACGAGAATCCGATAGGGAAGACTCTGAAAGTATCAACAGGAGATGTGGTAACTGTTACGGGTGTGATAGACGAACCTTCAACAAAAGCTTCCGTACAATTCGAGATCATCATTTCCAAAAACCTGCGCAACAGCTGGAGCCGTATGGCAAGTGAACTGGTACAACTACACCGGGCAGAAGACGTCACAGAGCTTAATAAGAAGAATCAGAAACCTATGGAACTGCTGGCTTATGGTAAGCGTCCCATATTTTATCAGTTGACGTCACTCAAGGATTTCTATATGAACCATAACCTGCTTGTTTATGATAAAGTTTTGCGAGGAAACCGGACTTCCCTAAGTATTCTCACTATCGTGGCTATTCTGTTATTGCTGGTAGGCATCTTCAACTATGTCAATCTGCATACCGTAGTAATGCTGAGACGTGCCCGTGAGTTCGGGATAAAGAAAGTATTCGGCGCTAATGGAAAAACGATTTTCCTACAGCTATATTTCGAGAACTTCTGCCTGGGAGCGGTGGCCTTGCTCTTTATCTGGACACTTGTGGAAGTGACACGCAACATTGTTACTTCGTGGTTCGAGATTCCCGTGACATCAGATTTGTCTTTTGATATATGGATATCTGTCTTTCTATTATTGGGGATGCCCCTCATTACGAGTATCTTTCCATTTATTCGCTATAATTATGCGACTCCTGTCAATTCTCTCCGTTCTGTCGGTGTCGGTGGCAACTCTATAGTATCACGCATGATATTTTTGTTCATACAATATGTAGTCACTGTCAGTTTGGTGATCGCGGCTATTTACTTCAGCCGGCAGTTATACTATGTGCTCCATTACGACTTAAATTATAAAACACAAGATATCATTCAGTGCCCACTCTTCTCTAAGCAGACCTCCTGGGACATTACATCGGACGAAGAGTGGCAGGTACAACAACAAAAGGAATCCGCAAACATGGAATTAGTTCAGCGCAGAATGGATGAATCACCTCTATTTTCGCAATGGACTTATGGGCAATTACCTATACTTATAAATCCCCCATCTACACAATGCACTGCATCGACCGGCGAAAAGGCCGCAATGACTATTAATTTTGTAGATCAACATTATATGGAGTTTTTCGAACTTAAATTAAAAGAAGGACGGATTTGGGATAATGAAAAAGACCAGTTCGCACAATATAAGTTTATCATTAATGAAACGGCCAAGAGAGTATTCCGCATTGAAGATATAACCAAAGCAACTCTGCAAACGGAAAGGAGACTGTTTTATACCAGCGGAATGAATCTGAATGAAAATCCTCCTTATGAAATTGTAGGAGTGATTGAAGACTTCAAAATGGGACATCTGTCCAATCCCGATTATCCGTTGGCGTTTTGTTTCTCAAGAGCCGATCACACGAATCCATTACTGGCTTGCATTGTGCCCGGTAAACGGAGGGAAGCCATCAAATACCTGGAAGATTTATTTCATGAAATAAATGGAGACGGAGAATTTTGTTACTCCTTTGCCGAAGATGATATAGCGGCTATGTATCATGATGATCAGCGTACAACACGTATCTATATTGCTTTTGCAATGATAGCTATCTTTATATCTTGCCTGGGATTATTCGGATTGTCATTATATGACATTCAGCAACGTTACCGCGAGATCGCTTTACGAAAAATAAACGGAGCCACTGCCCGTGACATATTCCGGTTATTGTTGCGTAAGTACTGCTATATATTCGGTGCGGCTTTTGTGGTAGCTTCCGGTGTCAGTTATATTATCATCCATAAGTATATGGAGAACTATCATCATCATGCTCCGATTGCCCTATGGATGTTCCTGACAGCCGGGTTCATCGTGGCTCTTATTTCTTTCTGTACCCTATGGTGGCAAATCCGTAAGGCTATCAGAATCAACCCGGCAAAAGTATTAAAAGGAGAATAGATAAACTTGTAAAATATTAGATAGAATGATACACCATTATTTAAAAATAGCATATCGGAATCTGTTGAAGTACAGAACGCAAAGTATCATCAGTATCATCGGACTGGCAATCGGTCTGGCATGTTTTGCACTGTCTACATTCTGGGTACAATATGAAATGACTTATGATGATTTCCATAAGGATGCAGAACGCATTTATTTGGTACGAATGGACGATTGCCACTTTGGAGGGCACTACTCTGACTTTGTGCCCTACGCGTTGGGGAATCATTTAAAAACGACTTACACTGAAATAGAAGATTTCTGTGCATCAGGTCAGAATACTCTATTCATTAAAAATGGGAAACAGATTACGGAATATCCGATGTTAATGCCTGATACAACTTTCATCCGCATGATGGATATAAAAGTTCTGGAGGGTGACAACCAATTCTTTTTATCCACCTCACCGGAAAAGAGCGGGATAGCCATTACAGAAAAAGCTGCTCAAGACTTGTTCGGTACTACCAAAGTGATTGGAAAGACCATAACAGATAATAACCGTCGGCACGAGTATCGCATAAGCGCCATTGTCAGCGATTGGGGAGAGCATTCTAACTTTAAATATGCTTTTATGGGGCGTACCCATAATGACACTTCATGGGATAACGCCAATTACAAGATGCTGATAAAAATAAAACCCGGAACAAATGTGGATGTACTTTTAGAAAAAATGAATCAGCATTTTCCGGATGAACTCAAAAAGAACAGCTATGGAGTAACCGGATATACACGTTTCTATTTGGAGCCCATTACCTCACTGCGTTATGCGGATGAATTTATTCGTGGAGATGAACAAATTGTGCAGTTCCGTTACATTGTTTATTTCTCCATCACAGGAGTGCTTATCATTCTGTGCGCATTAATCAACTATTTAACGATTTATATCGACTGTTTCCGCTCGCGTAAACGGGAAATGGCACTACGCAAAGTGAATGGAGCATCCGAATGTTCATTATTGGCATTACTTAGTATGGACTTTCTATTTACTATTCTATTGGCTTCACTCTTAGGGATGTTCTTCGTGGAATTACTCAAACCCTGGTTCCTGCAATATTCCATGATTGTCGATACAGATATATCCATTTATGGGAATTGCATATTATACATCGCAGGTATGTCAGTATTGGCCTTTATAGTGGCGCTATGTTCTGTTTACCTATTTCGCCGTCACCCATTGCAGAATACACTTCATAGTACTCAAATGAATATAATGGGACGTATATGCCGTAAAGGAAGCATTGTAATACAGCTTGTTGTCTGCCTTACATTTATACTTTGTACTGTCATTATGCAAATGCAACTTTATCATTTGCGTAATGTAGATATGGGAATGGATTATCGGAACCGTGCTTCCTTGGGCATCTGGATGAATGTAGACATGAATGTATGGGCAGAGAAGGTAAAAGCATTACCCATGGTAACTGAAGTTGTACGGCCTGTTTATTGGCCGCTCATCAGTATGGGTTCTTATTCATCTGTTGAGGTAGATGCTTGGGACGGATTGAATGGGATAACTGAAAATCCAATTGGCATAGATGAGATTCTGGCAGGAGAGGAATTCTTCAAATTCTATAACATGCAACTGGTAGCAGGAGAATGGATATCGGATAAGTCGGATGTCCGTGAAGTTAATATCATGGAAACGACAGCACGCACTATGGGATGGACACCTGAAGAAGCTATCAGCAAACACATCTTTTACTGCAATAAAGAAGTGGAACCTATGACTGTGATCGGAGTCATAAAAGACTGTGCATACAGATCGCCTTCCAAGGACCTGCCTCATACTGTATTTGTCAATACCAATAAATCACAGTGGATGTGGCCGCGTTGCTTTGTCCTCTTCAAGTATAAACCGGGAACCTGGGAAGAATGTCGTCGTAGCATCGAGGAAATGCAGCAAGCTGAACTTCCCGACCGCAAATTATTTCTGGACAGCGAGGAAGAACGATATAATAAGTATCTGCAATCAGAAGATGCATTATCCAGTCTATTGGGATTCTCTGCAATTGTTTGTATCCTGATATCTATATTCGGCATATATTCATTGGTATCATTGACATGCGAACAACGCCGGAAAGAAATAGCTATCCGCAAAGTAAATGGGGCTACCATCAGCAATATCCTGAGCATCTTCTTTAAAGAATACGCAATGCTATTGATCGTATCTTCATTGATAGCTTTCCCTGCCGGTTATACTATTATGAAGCACTGGATAGAGACGTACAATCGTCAGGTAAGTATAGGAGCATTACCGTTCATCCTCATTTTTGCAGGGATAGCAATGGTTATCACCATAAGTATCAGCTGGCGCGTATGGCAGGCAGCACGGCAGAATCCGGCGGAAGTGATTAAAGAATAAAAACGATTTGTATCCTTTGGGAGTATAATTATAAGAAGCAATGTCGTGATGCAGAACTAGCAATCTCGTAATGTGGAATATTGCTAGTTTTGCATCACGACATTGCTTCTTATGTTCCGTTTAAGGCAGGGGTGGACTATGCCTTGGCTTACCATATTATTTCTCTCGTACTTTTATTAAAAAAAACAACAATTCCAAGACTAATAAAAGGCTTGGTAGGGTTCAAAATAGGGTCAGGGTCACTTATAACCCCATTTGTAGGTGATTTTTAATTCTATTAGGTGGTATTGCATTGATACGCAATTAGTTGACTTTATGCGGTTTTTGCAAAAAACAAATTCCCGTAGATTCGGAATATTTCAATATGAACGAGTTTAAATGGGTAAATATTTAATGCAAAAGACAGAAAAGTGAATCGAAAGTGATAAAGAGTGAATTATAAAATCTGATTTCTTAGTAATTTGCCGCTACGTCAGTGCTTTTATTTTACATCCATTTGAGATGTTTTATTCATTTGAGCAGAATTTGGGGTTATAAGTGACCCTGGCCCTATTTTGACCCTTCCATACTACACATTTTGTCTTTCTTTAAGATGTAACCAACTGATATACAACTGGTAATTATTAGAGTATTACTTTATCCATAGTTTTACTTAATACACGCCGCTTTAGAGAAAAGTAAGCCTCGTCTTTCTAATTATCAAAAGAAAAAACGAGACATATATTCGCAGCTAAATTATCACTCCATCAAGAGTTAAAAAGTTATAGTCAGAGCCTATAGCTACCCTCTATGGTCTTAAATGTATCATTTGTGCGAATATGCACTATTATTGTGCAGTATAGCACACTGATTTCAGATTGTAAAACCAGGCAAATATTTAATAAGCAACAAGTTACAATTTTGGCACAAAATTTGAAACCTTAATATGAAAGATTCTATAAAAGCCATCAAAAGTAAATGAAATATGAGAGAATGTAGAACTATGATACAACATTATTTCAAAATAGCATTTCGTAATATACTAAAATATAAAACACAAAGTATTATTAGTATCCTTGGCCTGGCAGTCGGCTTTACCTGCTTTGCCCTTGCCAACCTGTGGATACATTATGAAATGACGTATGATGCTTACCACGAAGGAGCAGACCGGATGTATATCCTTTGCAAGGAAAGCGTATTTGGAGTAAACGGGTACTCCACTTCCATGCCATACCCGGCATCGACTCTGCTGAAAAATGATTTTCCTGAAGTAGAAGCAGCGTGTGCCTATACCAGATGGGGACAGGAAACAGATGTTAAAGCAGACGGTCGTGTGGTAAGGACATGTGAAATGCAGGCAGACTCATGTTTTATGAATATGTTTAATATTTCCGTTCTGTCAGGAAGTATGGACTTTATGTATTCAGATGAAAAGATAGCTTTAACAGAAGATGTAGCTATGCGTTTGTTCGGTTCTGTGGATGTGCTGGGTAAAGAAGTTAAAAACTACAACGACGACACAAGGACGGTTTGCGCCATTCTCGCAAATCTCAATCACAGTAATATGACATTCGGTTGCTGGGGGCAGGGAGAATACTTTCGCAAATGGCAGAATGATTGGTATAATGGAAGCTTCGAAATCATTATCAAGTTACGTAAAGGGACCAATCCGATAGCCTTTCAGAGAAAGCTTGCTGCAAATGAAACGAAAGCCGATCCAAGAGATCCTCACGGAGTGTTTGAAAATATTCGGCTAATTCCACTCGACGAGTATCACTATTCATCAATTAACAGATACAAGTCTTTTCAATTCTATTATCTGATACTGTTTTCCGTAGCCGGAGCTTTGGTGATTCTTTGTTCTCTCTTCAATTATCTCTCTCTGTTCATTACTCGCATGAGAATTCGTAGCCGTGAGATAGAGCTGCGTAAAGTATGCGGTTCCTCCATCGGAGGTGTAGTTATTCTACTTTTTATAGAATATTTGTACATCATATTACTATCTGGCATATTGGGTATGGCTTTGGTTGAGATGGCCTTACCTGCCTTTAAGAAAATGTCCGGTGTATCCGGAAATATTTATGGAGAATCACTGCTTTATTTTGTGGGAATTCTCTTACTGTCTTTGCTTTTGTTAGTGCCATTCGCCATCAGGCGGTCGCACATCCGGAATACCGGAAATAAGTATATGCTCCGTAAAGTAAGCATTGCATTTCAGTTAGCGATAGGGCTTCTTGTCACATTCTGTATAATAGTGATGATGAAGCAAATCTATTTTCTTACGAATACAGATTTAGGATGGGAAAGAAAAAATATAGCTTCTATCAATCTTTTATATCCGGATAAAGATTTTGAAACCATTGCTGATAAGATAAAGCAATTCTCATGCACAAAAGAGGTCATAACCGGACATTGTTGTTTATTGCCCAAGTCATCAGGTTTTTCACAAAGCTTCAAAAATTGGGATGGGAAAGAAGATGGTATGAAAAGCATAGATATGCTGAGTTTGTGGAATTGTGAAAAGATCGTATCTTTCTACAATCTGCAACTGCTGGAAGGGGAAATGGTAAAACCAACAGAAACTAATAAAATCATGATTAACGAGTCGGCAGTAAAAGCACTTGGAATGAGTGAACCGATTGGAAAGAAGCTTTATCTAGATAATAGAGCATGGACCATTACAGGCATAATCAAAGACTTCCACATCACAGCTCCAACAGAACCGGTACAGCCTTATACTCTAATTACAGAAGATATTCTTAAAAACTCCGGATTTTCTATAGGGAAAGGACAAATACTAATCAAGTTTCATGATGGCAAATGGAAAGAACTAAAGCAACAGATTGATAGTATATTCAATCGAGAGTATCCGGAAGTAAGATATAAATTATTCAATACAGAAGAAGAATATGCCGGGTATCTGAAATCAGAAAATGCTTTGGTGAAATTGTTGAGTTTTGTTGCCGTGGTTTGTGTACTTATTGCTGCTTTCGGTATCTTCTCTCTGATAACTTTGAGTTGCGAGCAAAGGCGCAAAGAGATAGCTGTACGCAAGGTGAACGGAGCTACAATCCGGAATATTCTTATTATGTTTGTGAAAGAATACATGCTTTTGTTGACCATTGCAGCCGTCATCGCATTCCCTGTAGGGTATGTGCTGATGAAGCTTTGGCTTGAAAACTATGTAGAACGGACAGTTATCAGTGCCTGGATATATTTTGCTATATTCGGTGGCATAATGATTGTTATTTTTGCATGCATCGGCTGGCGGGTATGGCAGGCGGCACGGCAAAATCCGGCAGAAGTGATAAAGAGTGAATAATAGAAAAATCAAAGACATGATACAGCATTATTGCAAGATAGCATTTCGTAATATACTGAAATATAAAACACAGAGTATTATTAGTATTATAGGTTTGGCAGTAGGATTTACTTGCTTTGCACTCTCAAATCTGTGGATACACTACGAAATAACGTATGACAAATTCTACGAAGGTGTGGAACGAACTCATTTGCTTTATCAAGAAGCCACTTTTAGTGAATCAACATTCAGCACATACAGTTCATATATGTTAGCTACTACACTTCGGCAAGAATTTCCGGAAGTAGAAGCCGCATGTGCAGTTTACCAAAGAGAAACAGGACTGAAAACCAAGGAGGGGAAAACGGCAAAAGTTAATTGCATGTATGCCGACTCCACATTTTTAGAGATGTTCCAACCTACCTCCATATTATCCGGAAGCATGGAATTCCTTTATTCTGATAATAAAATTGCATTAACTGAGGAGACTGCAATGTCATTATTCGGTTCAACTGAAGTTTTAGGACAAGAGATAGAGGCAAATGATACACCTAAGACAGTCTGTGCCATTCTGAAAAATGTAGAGAAACATAGTAATCTCTATTTTGCCGCATGGACAATGTCATCACAATTTCAAAAAGAAAAAAGCGAATGGGGAGTACATAGATTTCAAACCTACGTTCGGCTACGTAAAGGAGTGGATGCTATATCTTTTCAGGAAAAAATGAAGAACTACGAATCCGGAAACCAATGGTATCCCAAACCTCTCGAAAAATATAAGATAATTCCATTAACCCAATACCATTACTCTGCCATAAATGAAAAACTGACCCTTAAATTTAATTATTTAGTACTTTTCTCCATAGCAAGCGGCATGATTATACTTTGCGCATTGTTCAACTATCTCTCCTTGTTTATCACCCGTATGCGCACACGAAACCGGGAAATTGAATTAAGAAAAGTCTGTGGTTCATCCATTCGGAATTTATTCATACTTTTTGGTACTGAATATTTATTTGTGCTGCTTTTATCCGGTCTTTTAGGAATGACGTTTATCGAATTATCGCTTCCGAAATTCAGAGAGCTGTCCGAAATTAATGGAAATATTTATGGAGAGTCATTCCTCTATTTTGCAGGTATTCTTTTCATATCTTATATCCTATTAATACCTTTTATTGTCCGCCGATACTACAGGCAATCCGGCAATCTATTCCTGTTCCGTAAATGCAGCATAGTATTCCAATTGATAATATGTATCTTATTTATCTTTTGCGTAAGCATTCTTATGAAACAACTCAATCATCTGGCAAATGGTGACATTGGTTGGGAAAGAAAGAATACAGCAGTATTAAGACAATATGTTTCTCCGGAATCTTATGCTGTCGTCAGTGCCGAAATAGATAAGATGCCATGTATTGTAGAGACACTGAAAGGATGTGAACCTTTATTTCCAAGATATAGTACACTGACTTACAGGATAAACAGTTGGGAAGGAAAGAAAAGCACAGATAAGGAAGATAGAGTAGATATCATCTGCATAAGAGAAGGGAGAGAATTTATCAATTTCTACAACCTGAAACTAATAGAAGGTGAAATGCTAAAACCGGATGATGCGGATAAGGCTATCATCAACGAGACTTGTGCAAGAAGATTAGGCTTAGATGATCCGATTGGTAAGAAAATCAATATTCACCAAGGAGTTACAATCGTCGGAATTGTAAAAGACTTCCATATCACAGCACCTACAATTCCGGCAGCACCTACTTTATTCTGCAATAAAGGAGGTCTGGGAGGTTCCGATTCCGATACCAACTATGGTGATATATTGATAAAATATCGCGCAGGAACATGGGAGGATCTTAAAAAGCGAGTAGATGATGTATATGCCAAAATCTCAACTGGCAATAATGAATATCATTCTCTTCTCAATATAGAAGAGGAATATTCTAAGTTCCTGAAATCCGAAACGTTATTATTGAAGCTGCTTGGCTTTGCCTCAATTATTTGCGTACTCATTGCCGCTTTCGGAATATTCTCTTTCATTACGCTAAGTTGCGAGCAGCGGCGCAAAGAAATAGCCATCCGCAAAGTAAATGGAGCGTCTGTAAAAGAAATACTTGCTATGTTTGTAAAAGAGTACTTTATATTACTCGTTGCGGCATCAGTGATGGCATTTCCTATAGGATACGCTTTGATGAAAAAATGGCTGGAAAGTTATATAGAACAAACAACAATCAGTGCATGGATATATCTGGCTATATTTAGTGGGATAGGTTTACTTATTCTGTTATGCATCGGCTGGCGGGTATGGCAGGCGGCATGGCAGAATCCGGCAGAAGTGATAAAAAGTGAATAAATACGTATATAATACCCATAAAAAAATGTTACAACACTATTTTCAAATAGCAATACGTCATTTGCTTAAATACAAAACGCAAAATCTTATCAGTATCGTAGGATTAGCAGTGTGTCTGCTTTGCTTCAGTATATGCATGTATTGCAGTCGTTTCTTTCTAAGTATTGACCAATGTTTTGAAAATCATGATCATATTGCCGATATTGTTTTAAAGAGTTCAAACGGGGAGTTCTTCTCTGGAACTCCTGCTACAGTCTTTGAGCAATTGCAGGATATACCATTGAATGAAGTGGACATTTTAACACACATCGCTAATGCTGATCCACGTCCATACAATATAGAAATGAAAGACGGAAAGGAATATCCATTTACTGAAATGTCAACTATCGAAATTGATTCTTGTTTCCGCCAAGTATTCACTCCGAAGATTATAGCCGGTTCCTGGGATGTTGCTGTCCATACTCCCAATGCTATTATTATGATGGAAAGCACCGCACGCAAGGTTTTTGGTGAAAATGGTGATCCGATCGGTAAACGTATGGTACTGACCAAAAAACTAATGAGTTCACCAGATGCTACCACAAGTTCAGGTGGCACTGTCTATACCATCCAGGCAATCATAAAAGATATACCACAAAATAACAGTTTGAATTTTTGCAATAGAATTGATTTATTAGTGCTAAATGATAGTGAAGGTTTGTTCCAGAGTGAAAGTAGAAAGTTTACGACCGGTTGCTCCACTTTCGCTTTATTGCGTAAAGGGAAAAGTGTACAACAACTGGAGGATCATCTTCGCAAACTGAATTTATCCAGCGATGCATTCCCTGATAATACGATTTGTGCAACTGCATTGGGGAAGGGAGCCTATAGTGCAACTTTCAGACCTTACTTTGTCAGTGTTACCACTGCATTAGGAATACTAATTTTACTTATCGGCCTTCTTAATTTTTTCCATTTCCTTACCGGCTCATTTCTTAACCGTAGCCGTGAATATAGTCTCCGTAAGGTATTAGGAAGCAGTAATCACCAACTGTTATCACAGCTTTTCATTCAGTCGGCACTGATTATCTTATTAGCCTTTTTGATTACTTTTTGTTTAATTGAACTACTGGCTCCCTTTTTTCATCTTACGTTAGTAGTATTTACATTGGAAATAGACAAAACATCACTAATGAAGCAATGTTCCGAATATCTTATACTGATATTTCTACTGAATTTGCTCATTTGTACACTGACTGTTGCATATACCCATCGCATATCCATTCAAGAAGGGATCAAAGGCAATGTCAGACGTATGAGCAAACATTTTATACGGAACACTATGCTGTGCATTCAATTTTTCATTTGCTGGATATTCGTCACATTGGCAGCATCCCTTTATTTACAAACAGAGAAAACAACCTCCACGCTTTTTGGCACTCTTTCAAAAGAAGAGAAAGAATGTATTCTCAGTATTCCTCTGAACTACACCTTCATGAAAAATGAAGAGAAACTTGCCATTACAGAACGCATAGCACAACATTCGGGTGTGCAAGAGAGATTATTGTCAAATAACAATTATGCCGGTGGAATTTCTATTACCGGATTCCAATCTGAAGAGAACAACAGGGATTCTAATATCAACAGTAGTTTCATATATGCAGCTCCCAATTTTTTCCATTTCATGAATATTCCTCTGTTGAAAGGTAATAATCTGCAAAACAATACAGAAATGGTAATTGATGACGTTTTAGAAAAACGGATTCCCAAACCTATTTTAGGCAACATCTTGTATAACTTTAACGGTGGCTATACCGTCAAAGGCATTACATCTTCATTTATAACCAATGTATATTTCCAGAGCGAGAGTCTTTTCCGAAGTGAGGGTATGGCTTTCTTGCCACTTAAGATGGAAGGACCCATAGAATATTGCTACATTAAATGCCTGCCAGCTCAAGTAAAAGCCGTAGAAGAGTATGCATTCCAAGTGCTCCGTGAAGCACTTCCATACACTTTGTCCCCACAAATCAGTACGCTGCAACAAGATTTGGAAGAAATACAAGGATTGGAATCGAAAATGAAGAATATCATCTTATTTTTTGCAATAGTAAGTGTTATCATTACTTTACTGGGAGTATATTCAGCCATTACCCTTGATACTGAACACCGATGCAAAGAAGTAGCCATCCGTAAAGTTAATGGTGCGGGACTACGGCAAATACTTTATCTGTTCTTGCGTATGTATGTCCGGATATTAATAATAACAGCGGTGATTGCATTTCCACTACTATACACAATACTG
>ENA-OZXH01000228-OZXH01000228.1-human-gut-metagenome-genome-assembly--contig:-NODE-228-length-19615-cov-4.220450_pt1 | contig 19615 bp, 10 predicted proteins | sample MGYA00243542_ERZ654097 | MGnify/ENA primary metagenome ERZ654097 (study PRJEB26926, sample SAMN06165280) | human gut metagenome | biome: ENVO:00009003; feature: ENVO:2100002; material: ENVO:00002003...
ACGAGATGAGCGCTAGTCTCGTGGGCTCGGAGATGTGTATAAGAGACAGGTCATAGCCTCCGATGGCTGTTTCCTGTGGATAGGGGGCAAATTCGGCTTTTACTCCGTGAGGTGTTTGCGGGTTGACGGTGAGGAACATGCCGGGATAGTTGGACAATCCGGCTTCCAAAATGACGGCTTTCTTCCCATTTTCCAGCTCCACCATCAGTGGGGTAATGGCAAGCGAGTCTTTGTACATGCGAGAGAGGGGAATCTCGTCGTAGTAGGATTCAAAGGAGTAACAGTAACGTTCGCCGGCACGGTTGTCGTTGATGTAAGGCACGAAGGCATGGTAATCGCGGTCGAAATTGAATTCTGCAATCTCGTTCTTAACGCAGAAAGGTTTGCGCAGTTCGGAAACAAAACGATAGGCGGCTCCGTCATTGTAGGCGCGGAATTGTATGCTGTAGCCGTTCCGGCATTTCAAGGTAAGTTGGTTATAAGTCTCCTTTACGCTTGCCTTCTTATAGAAAGGAGTGGGGAAGGAGGTGTCGATGGAAGTACGGGGTGGCTTTGGTCACCTTCACATTTTTTCCGAAGGTGAAAGCAATGGGCTTTCCTTCGGCCTCGGCGCATTGCATGGCAATGTCCGAGGGCAGGAGAACTGTGGTACCGTCGTGGGTAATCGCCCAATGAAGGTTTTCCCCGGCTTCGATATTGACGATTAGTTTCCCGTCCGGTGAAGTTAGTTGGTATTGCTGTGCTTGTGCGGTCAATGCGCAAGCGAGCAGTAGGCTGGCGAAGTAAGTGGTGATTCTGTTCATTGCAGTTTTTTGTGATTGTGCTTACTTAATTTCGTGGATATTTGGCAGGAATAGCCATCATTTCTTCCAAGAAAAGAGGGTCTTCAAACTGGCAAGTCTGGCGGTTGTATTGTCCTCCCGGGATGTCCCAAAGCATTGGGCACATGCCACGCGAGTAGATGGCTTCGGTCACGGATACGCAGAAGAGTCTCACAACTTCTTGTGTCCTGCCTTTGGACGAGGCGCAATATTCACCGACGATGACCGGAATTCCCTTGTCTATGCAGTTTTTTTTCAAGAGGTCCATGTTGTTGTTCAGTTCCTTGAAGTCTTCTTCTGTTCCCCAGCTTTCTTGGCCTATGCCCCATCCGGCATCTTCACCTGCACCTAATATGGCAAAGGTAGCGGGTGTATAGTAATGTACGGTTATGGCGAGTCGGTTGGCGGGGTCATTCGGCATTTTGAATAAGGGGTCGTAGGCATATTCCAAACCTGTGTTGTAGATTTCCACCAGCAGATGGCGTTTGGCGTTGTTGCCTCCGCTGTTCCTTACGATGTCAACGAAAAGCTGATTGAGGTCGTTCACATATCCCAGTGCTTTTGCTTTGTCGGTTTCGCTGCCGTTCCACGGAGTCCAAATTTCATCGTAACCGATTTCATTCATCGGCTCGAATAGCAGATGGTCGCCGTACTTCTCGAAGCGTTCGCATATCTGTTTCCAGATGGAGGTATATTTTTCTTTGGCTTTGCTGTCGGTGGGCACTTGTTTGATCCATTCATTTTCGTGATGGATGTTGATGATGGCTACCATGCCGCAATCCAAAGTCCAGTTCAAAATATTTTCTACACGGTCCATCAAGTCGGGATGTACTTTATAGTTATCGGAGAGCAGATTGCTCCAACTGACCGGAATGCGCAAGGACGAATAACCGGCCTTGGCATATCCTTCGATAATTTCTTTGGTGATGATGGGGCTTCCCCACGCTTGTTCGTAGTTGAGGATATTGCTTGGGTCTATCCAGTCGCCTACGGCATCCAGCGTATTGCCCAAATTGATACCTAGTCCCATTTCGTTAATCAGTTGTTGGGTCGTGAGATTTTCGCGTACAGTGTATTTCTCCGGTTCTTCGCTTGGGATGTGAGCCGCTTGCTCCACATTGATTTCCTGCACGTACTCTTGTACGTTGACGGTGATGGTGGCGTTGCGCACATCGGGGGTGGTGTTCGGCTCTATGGTTATCTTGTAGATGGCCTGTACGGGCGTGCTGCTTTCCAAGGATACTTTACACCATGCTTCCGAACTTTGGAAAGTGGCGGGTTCATTGGGAGTGATGCCGAACTTCTTGCTGCCACCCTCTTGCCCGAATTGGAAGGAGGTAGGCTCTATGTTGATTTTCAGTTCTTTTTTGTTGTCAGAACAAGCCATTATCAGAAATAAGGTCAGGCAGATTGATAATATTTTCTTGAGAATTTGTGTCATGATATAGAGTTGATTTTGTTTGAGGAATTCTGGTGCTTTTCTTTTTTTAGGCACTGATTAAGCAGATTGGGCAGATTCCTTTTTTTATAACATAGAATGCTTATTATGACGCATCGCTTTTAGAATCCGCTAAATTCGCTTAATCAGTGCCTTGAAAGAACAGGTTGTTTCGTGTAATCAGTGTTTCGATTTATATCGTTCCGTTGGATTACTGCATCTTTACAATTCGGAAATTGTCAAAATAGAGTTCCATGTTATACGGACCGTTACCGGTGGGGTTAGTCATCTGGAGTGCCAGTTCATCGCCGCCACGGTTTTGGAATTCGCCCCAAGTGGCTTCGTCTATAAGTGCGGAGAGCGGAATGCTGCATTGCATCCATTGGCCGATTTCCATTTTCCCGGTAAAGTCGCTCACGGGTCGGTAGTCCGTATAGTTATGTGCCTCGTTTCCTTTGAGGTAGATGCGGAAGACCGGACCTTCGCCATATTCCAGTGCGACAAAGCATTCGAATTGCAGGGCAAGTTCGGAAGCCGGGGTAGCGGCAGGCAGGAAAGCGGCGTCAATGTTCCATACGGCGGAGTTCTGCAATTGTCCCCACCACCAGTTCCATGCCGGCAGTTCGCCCGACAGGCAGTAACACTTGCCGTCCGAGAAGAAAGGCGCTGCCGTGCCATCGGCTGTGACGGGTGCGGCCTGTCCGCCCCATACGAAGAAACCGATGTTGTCATAGTTCAGCACCACGTTTTCCAAAGGATAGAAGTTGGGTACTTCGGCAGTTCCCCCCATTGTGGTGATGGCGAGTGAACAAGTGCCTTGCGGGGCACGGGGCATGGTGAAGGTAAGCCTGTCGTTGCTTTCGCTTACCGTAACCGTGGAGAGATCCACCGAACGGTTCCCCATCGTGATGGATGCGATGTCCATGAAGTTTTGTCCGAGGACCGTGACTGTGGTCCCTGTAATAGGCATCATGGAGCTAACCTTGCTGATGTTTGGCGGGAGTGCCGTGCGTCGGAAGGGGGTGAATGCAGAAGCGGTGTAACACTCTATCACCAAGCTGCCTTCGTCAATCAGGCCTGCCGGTGCATGGAAGGAAATCTCATCAAAATCCTTGTTCACCTCGTAGTCCGTCACTTCTACTGAAACTGGAGCATCGGTGATGTCATCTACAGCGGTGGTGAAATAGATACGTTGAATTTCGTAGAAGTTACCGCCTACGATACGTAGCGCTGTACCCGTCTCCACGGGGAAGGTGGTGCTTATACGGGTAATGTAGGGAGCGGGTGATAGCACGTGCATGGAGTACGTGGCAATGCCGTGCGAGGTTTCGATACGCAATTCGCCCTTCAAATCGGGATTGGCGCCCGTCAGCAACAGGTCGCCGGGAATGGTGAGTATAAGGTTGGTAGAGGTCCCGTAGTTGCTGTTGAATGAAATCTGTTGTTCGTTGATGAATACTTTTTTCACATCGGTCAGGTTTTCACCGATAACAACAATCATGGTTCCCGGGTTTACATCGGTAAACGTGCTGTCGGCCTTTTCAGGATCGACAAGACGGATGTGATGGATGACGGGGACACCGCTCCCTTCATCATCGTTGCAGGATGTGAAGAAGTTACACGCCAACAGGATGGTTAGCAACACCAAAGGAAATTGTATATATTTCATATTGAGTCGTTATTTTAAATAATGAATGTATGGCTTGATTTATTCACTGAACTCGTATATCACAGGCTCTTCGTTCAGCAGCGGGTTTTGGATGACGTCGCTTTCAGGGTAAGGCATCAGGATATTGCCGTGATGGATTTCGATGTTCTCGCCCGGTTCCTGCCAATTCTCTACGCCTTCAAGGAAGTTGTCGCCGTCTTTTTTGCCGAAATGCAGGTAGCCGTCTTCATCCTTCATGATGTAGTCCACCGTGTAGCCGCGGTGCTGGTTCTGGAAGTAGTTTAGCATGTAGTCGGGTTTCCAGTGATACCACGATACCATGTCGTACCAGTTGCAATACTCCATCGAGAACTCTACGCGGCGTTCGCGGATGATGTCTTCGAAGGTTATGCGCTCTTTGCGTGGGATGCGCGCGCGGTCGCGCACTTGGTTCAATGCTTCCAGACCGGGACCTCCGGTCAGTTCTTCGCTGTTGCCCAAGCAAGCTTCGGCATAGGTCAGGTAAACATCGGCCAGACGCAGGATGTAGGTGTTGAGCGGAGAGTTCATGGACTGGATATAGCCGTCGTTGTCGTCGTTCGGGCCACCTGGTACCCCTTTCTTGATGGAAGAGGTGTTGCCATCGTAGGTATAGCCGCCATCGGCAATGCAGATGTACGGATAATATGTACCCGGTGTGCAGAAGGTGGCGTTGCGGCGGATGGTATCGCCCAGCTCATATTGCTGGAGCATGTCGATGCTTGCCTGATAGCTGCTCCACACGTTCACGCCGCCGGTCATCTTGCTGTTGCCGGCAAGGTCGGCGAGGAGGGTGTTGCATACGCCCCAGTCGCCCAGCGGCACCCACTGCATGGCGATGAGCGATTCGGGATTGTTGTTGTGCTTGTACTTGAAGAGGTCTTCATAGTTTTCGTAGAGGCTGAGGCCGCTGTTGTTTATCACGTCGGCTGCTATTTCCTTGGACTTTTCCAAATCGGCGTTGTCGCGTGTGCCTCCCTTCCAACCCGAACGGGCCAGGTAAACTTTGGCAAGCATGCCTTTGGCACCCCATGCGTTGGCACGTCCTTTGGCGGCTGACACTTCGGGCAGGTTCTCGGTCGCATAAGTGAGGTCGCGGATAATGAATTCCAGCACATCCTCTTCGCGATGGAGCGGTTGTACGGGGTTGGCAACCACCTTGTCGTTGTTCTCGATGATGATGACCGGTCCCCAAAGGCGGACCATGTAGAAGTAAGCGCAAGCACGCATCAGGCGGGCTTCGGCGATGGCTGTACGTTTGGCGCGTTCGCTCACACCGCTGCTGCATTTGGTCTGTACATCGCTGATAACGGCATTTGCCATGGTGATGACCGAGTAGAAACCTGTCCATGCATTAGCAAGGTTATCGCTGAGCGCCGTCACTTTGAAGTTGGTAAATTCGGGGTATCCCCAACGGCTGAAATTGTCGTTGGCGCGGTTGCTGCCCAGCGGCACGATGGCGCGGGAGTTGAGATCGAACCATGCACGGTTGTAAAGCGGTGCAGTGGCTTGTTCGAGGGCATCATCGGAGGTGTAATAAGTCACATCTACATAATTCCCTTCGGGAGCACGTTCCAGAAATGAGTCGCTGCATGCCGCAAGCAGGAAGAGCGACGATATGAGAGTTAGAAATTTGTATTTCATAGAATATGTTGAGATTTTAAATATTGAGTGATAAATAATTTGTCCGTTCCGTCAGAAATTGAAGTTTAGCCCGAATGTATAGATGCGTTGCGACGGATAACGCGCATCGTCCACGCCGCGCAGCAGGACGTTGTAGTTCAAGGCGCCTACTTCGGGGTCGTACCCTTTATAGCCCGTGATGGTCCAGAGGTTCTGGATGTTGACGTACAAGCGCAGGTGGTCTATCTGCAAGCGGCGCATCCATTTCTTAGGGAAAGTGTATCCCAGCGAGATGTTCTTCACGCGGAGGTAGGAAGCATCTTCCACAAAGCGGTCGGAAATGCGGTTGTTGTCGTTGGCGCTGCTGGTGGTGATTCGTTGTACCTTGGCTGCGTCGGCATTGGCTATGTAAACGTTGGAAAGGGTCTCGTCACCCACTTCGGGGTCGTGCATGGCAATTTGCGCAATGTTGGTGGCTTCTTTCAGCAGGTTGCTGTTACGCATGGGGTCGGTGAAGGTGCGGCGAATCAAGTTGATGGCTTTGTTGCCCACCGAGCCGTTCAGGAAGATGTTGAGGTCAAATCCCTTGTAAGCGATGTAGTTGTTGAAGCCGAAGGTGAATTTGGGTGCAGGGTTGCCCAGGAATGTGCGGTCTTTCTCGTCAATCACGCCGTCATTGTTGCGGTCTTCATAGATATAGTCGCCTACCCAGATGCCCGATTTGCCGATGGACTGGCTCTTAGGTATGGCTACAGGTATGCGGTTGCCGACTTCGTCGAGCAGGAAGTTGCCGTCGGCACCTTTCTTGTAGAAATCACCTTCTTCCTTGAACATGCCGATGACCTTATAGCCATAGAATTGTCCGACCGGTTCGCCTACCATGGTATAGGTCAGTGTTTCCGCACCGTTGATGCCCGAGATGGCGGATGATTCGGAATAGAGCTTCGTCACCTCATTGCGGTTGATGGAGAAGGTGAGGCCTGAAGTCCAGGTGAAGTCACGTGTCTGAATGTTGTGGGTGTTCAGGGTGAATTCTACACCTTTGTTGGTCATGGCACCGGCATTGACCCACGGTGCCTGGATTAAACCGCTGACGTATGCCGGGAGCGAGGCTTGCATGAGGAGGTTGTCTGTTTTCTTATAATAAGCATCGGCGATGAACTCTATACGGTTGTCAAAAAGGGCGAGGTCGAGTCCGATATTATAGGAGTTTGTCTCTTCCCATTTCAGTTCGCGGTTGGGATAGTTGCCCGCATAGAAGCCTGTGCCCCAAATGGAAGCAGCCGATGCCATGGTGACTCCGTAGGCATACGAGCCGGCCCATTGGTTACCTACGACACCCCAACCCAGACGGAGCTTCAGCTAGTTGATGGCTTCTACATCTTTCAGGAATGCCTCGTTGTTGATTTTCCATGCCAGTGCTACCGAAGGGAACCAGCCCCAGCGGCTCTCTTTGGCAAACGAGGACGAACCATCGGCACGGAGGGTGGCAGTCAGGAGATAACGATCATCGAAATTGTAGTTCAGACGTCCGAAGTAGGATTCAATGGCAGACGAACCGCGAGAACTGCCGGCCTTTGCCGTTGTGGCATCGCCTGCATCCAGTTCGTGTACGGAGTTGAAAAGGAAGTTGGTACGACTGCCGTTCAGCGACTCGTACTGGTTTTCCTGTGCTTCGTGTCCCAGCATGGCGGAGAGGCTGTGTTTGCCGAAATTATTGTTGTATGTAAAGTAAGTTTTCAGTGTCCAGTTGCTTCCGTTGCTGGCTGAACGACTAGCCGACGATTGTTGCTTGAAGTGCTCATAATCATAGGAAGGTGTAAACCGGTAGTCGTTGCTATAGCTGAAATTGGCAGCATACTCCGTGCGGAATATGAGTCCTTTCCACAGCTTGATGTCGGCAAAGGCGTTTACATATACCTGTGTGCTGCGGCTATAGTTCTCGTTTTGGATAAGGTCGGAAAGCGGGTTGGAGAAATAGGTTCCATACATGTTTTCCGTCTGCATGCCGAAACTGCCGTCCGGATTGCGCGCCGGAACTTCGGGAAGCTGGTTAAGGGCATTGTAGATGGCACCCGAACCATCCACGCGGTTGGTCTGCCGGGTGCGGGCAACAGATGCGCGCAGCCCGGTGCTGAGCCACTTGTTGATGTCGTTGTCCATGTTGACACGAAACGAGAAGCGTTCGAAGTCCGAGCCGAACACAATGCCATCCTGCTGCATATAGCCGCCCGAGAGGGAGTATTTCATGTTCTGCGAACCGCCTGAAATGTTAACCTGGTGGTTGTGCATCGGGGCGGTGCGGAAAATCTCATCCTGCCAATCGGTACCCCGGCCCAGCAACGAGGGGTCTTTGAATTCCTCGCGTGCGCCGAATCCGATGGTGGCGGCGCGGAGGTTCTGATAGACGGCATATTCAGGGAGTGTCAGTGTCTCCAGCTTTTTGGGAAGCTGCTGGAGGGCGTAGTAGCCTTCGTAGGACACTTTGGTTTTGCCGACCTCTCCCTGGCGGGTGGTGATGAGTACTACACCGTTGGAGGCGCGGCTACCGTAGATGGCAGTGGCAGAAGCGTCCTTCAAAACCTCCATAGATACGATGTCCGATGGGTTGATGGAACTGAGTACACTACTGTTACCGTTATTGTTACCCGATATGGCTACACCGTCGATGACGTAGAGCGGTTCGTTGCCGTTCAGGGAGTTGATGCCACGGATACTGACGGAGATACCGCCACCCGGAGTACCGGAGTTCTGCGTTACTTGTACACCGGCGGCGCGTCCTTGCAAAGCTTGGTCGAGCGAGGTGACTACGGATTTTTTCAGTTCGTCACCCGTCACGCTGACCACGGAACCGGTCAAGTCACTGCGTTTCATCGTACCGTAACCTACAACTACTACTTCGTCCAACATTTCGTTGTCCTCTTGTAATTGCACGTCTATACGGCTGTTTTTTCCGACCTTTATTTCTTTGGAACGGTAGCCGATGTAGGAAACAATCAAAGTCTGCCCTTGTCCTGCTTGGACGGAATAACGTCCGTTGAGGTCGGTGGTACCACCGGCTTTGGTCTCTTTTACTATAACGGTGGCTCCTACAAGTGGTTCACCGTCCGATTCTGACTGAACGATACCGGAAATCATTTTACTTTGTCCGTACATGGAGATTGTACCCCAAAACATCAGCACAATGGCAAGCAATTGCTTTAATTTTGCCCATTGCCATTGTGGACGTACATTTGCGCGTAACTTCATAATACTTTAATTTAAGATTTAAAAATATAAGAAATGACTGATTTGAAAGTCACTGCAAATATGAACTGTTTTGGCAATAATGTAGGCTTGTTATGTTTTAAATAGTGTACCTTTATGTTTCAAGTTATCATTTTAGACTGCGGATGTAATCAGATGGTGATATTCCAAATTCATTCTTGAAGTTTACAGTGAACCTTTTTGGAGAACTGAATCCCACCTCATAGGCAATTTCTGCAATTTGTTTCTGGCTTTCCTTTAGAAGTTGCTTACTGCGCTTCAAACGGATAATCCGGATGAATTCTGCCGGACCTTTACCGGTGATACACATCAGCTTTTTGTAGAGATGGCTACGACTCAACCCCAATTCTGCTCCTAACATTTCCACAGAGAAGTCGGAATCACTCATGCGCTCTTCTACTATTTTGATAGCTTTTTCAATAAATTGTTCGTCTAGTGGAGTGATTGTTATTTCATTAGGTGTCACTTCTATTTTCTGACTGAATTTACGATGGCTTTTTTCTGTCCATTCAATAAATTTCCTGATGCGCAGCTTTAGTAATTTGAAGTCAAAAGGCTTTACGATATAGTCATCGGCTCCTTGCTCAAATCCTTCACTTTTGTATTCTTCTGCCATACGGGCTGTAAGCAATATAACGGGAATGTGGGACCATTGCATGTTTGTTTTGATTTGCCGACATAGCTCTGTTCCATTCATCACTGGCATCATGATGTCGCTTATTACAATATTGACGCTGTTTTTTTCTAATATCTTCAATGCCTCTGCTCCATTGTAGGCAACCTGTATGGCGTATTCATCGGACAGGTATTCAGACATGAAACTACAGAAATCCTTGTTGTCGTCCACCAACAAGATGGTATACCGCAATTCTTCCGCATTTGGAACGGGAAGTTCATTCGGAGCTTTGTCATTGTTTAGCAGTTCCGGAAGTAATTCCTCCTTTTCACTGGCATATGTGACGATAGGCAATTTAACGGTAAATACGGAACCTTTAGGAAAATTGTCCGTGACGGAGATTGTTCCTTTGTGTAGATGTACATATTCGTTTGCAATATGCAGGCCGATTCCACTGCCGGTTTTTTCCGAAGTTTGTTGCACTTGATAAAAACGTTCGAAGATATGTTTCTTGTCTTTGTCTATGATACCTTGTCCGTTATCTGCCACACAGATGCATACATTGTCATCTTCGCGATAAAGATGTACATTGATTTCTCCTTTATCAGGAGTGTATTTGAAGGCATTGGACAACAAGTTGTTCATTACTTTTTTTATTTTAACCGGATCGAAGGACATGTTCAGGTTTTCTACTTCGCACATGAAACAGAAGCTGATGGTATGGTCAAGAGCATACTCTTGAAAAGTACTGCAAATCTCGCGGATAAAGTTGACAATATCTCCCGATTTGTAATGAGCTGTCTCGGCTCCTACATCCAGTTTCCGGAAATCAAGCAGAGAGTTTATCGATGTAAGTAATTGTTGTGCATTTTTATTGATTGTATTTAGTTTTTTGCGTATTCCGTCATCCAGGGTTTCTGACAATAACATTTGTAACGGGCTAATGATAAGCGTCAGTGGTGTACGTAAATCATGGCTTATATTTGTAAAGAACTTTAGCTTCATCTCATTCAGGAGCAACTTTTGTTCTTGCTCCAGTTTTGCTCGTTGTTGCTCCAGTCTTATGTTGTGATGCTTTTTGAATCGGTATATTACATAGGATATTATACCAATGGCAAACAATATGTATAAGATGATAGCAACATTACATAAATATATTGGAGATGAAACGGTTATATTCAACTCACTAGCTTCGTCATTCCATATACCGTCACTGTTACAAGCTTTAATCAATAGTTTGTAATTGCCAGGAGGAAGGGTGGTGAAAGCTACTTTGTTCTCGTTTGTATAGTACCATTGGGTATTTAATCCTTCCAGTTTATAGGCATATCTTATTTTATCAGCATTCAGCAAATCGCCTGCGGCAAATTCGATGGAGATTAAATAATCGTCATATCTGACAGACAATGATGGGGTTCTGCCAAGTACAGTTGTTAATAGTTTACGCCCTTCATATATTGAGTCTACTTCTATATGTTGATTGCCAATGGTCAGATTTGTAAAATACACCTTTGCCAGCGGTCGGCTCTTTTCGGTCAGCTTGTTCGGATTTATAGATGTATAGCCACTGGTGCCTCCCAGCAGTAAATCTCCGCTGGACAATTTACAAGCGGAATAGGAGTTGAAATGATTTTCTGGCAATCCGTCTCTGGTAGAAAGATTCTTGAAAGAAAAGTCTACTCTTTCCTGGGTGTCTGGGGTTACTTCCAATATAGACAATCCGTTACTTGTTGCAAGCCACATGTTACCATGATTGTCTTGGGTTATACTGTTAATGAGATTGTCACACAATCCGTTGTTTACGTCGAACCAGTGTAGTGAATCATTTTTTAAGTCCCAGGCAGTCAATCCTTGTTTATGGGCTAACCACAATATATCTCTGTCGTCCTTGAATACAGTGGAAATGAAGAGCTGCTTGAATGGCTGTGTCTCTTTTCGATTGGCATAAATCATTTCGGGTTTTCTCGTCACGATGTCCATTACACAGAGTCCGTATGTAGTCCCGATATACATTTTGTCTCCATAGTCATAACAGATATTGAGTACATTGATATTATTCCCATCAGGTAGTAGATAACTTGTCGCAGTATTTGCGTCCGGATTAAAACAAACCAAAGTTTCCAGTACATAACCTATCCATAAGTTTCCATATCGGTCTTCCTTCATACTCCATACGCCACTGTATGGCAGTTGGCTGTTCTCTGGAGTAAAATGGCGAATACTGTTGTTCTCATAGCAGAACAATCCGTCTTGATAACTTCCTGCCCAAATCCGTCCTTTATGGTCTTCGAGAAGACTGATGATGGCTATGTCGGGGATGGATAGTTTGCGAATGGCAAATCCTTTTTGCTTTTCTTTTACATAAAGTCCGTTCCCATCTGTTCCCAGCCAAATGTTTCCGGCCTTATCCTCTAAAATGGAGGCTATATCACCGCATTCTTTATGCTGGGTATCAATAAATTCATGGAAGCTTTCGTGATAATAAGAAACTCCTTTTTTGAAATTTCCTAACCAAATGACGCCTGAATCATCACGGTAGATTGTATTTATTCTGTTGGAAGCAAGGGATGTGGAAGACATAGGGGTATTCAGGAGGTTGACAAGGTTATCATTTACGTAGTCATAAATGAATACTCCTTTATGGTCCGTTCCTATCCAGACATGTCCGTTCGAGTCATCCAGTATGCTCCTTACCGCATTACTTTTTGTCTCTATTTTAGAATGGAGATTGATTTGGTTCCATTCCGATTTTATGTTTTTCTTATAGAATATTTGTTCATCGGTATATGAATATAGCCAGATGCCTCCATGATAATCAATGTATATGTGCTTTCCGATAATAGAGTTGGAGGGTAAGCTGATGTTATCTACCCGTTTACATTTTATTGCGTTGTTCTCTAGTTTCAATAAGGTCGAATTCCAAAGAAGATATAGGTTTTCACCATCATCGCTGATACTCAGTTCCGGAGTTTCTTCTGGAAAGTTTTCTATTTTGAATGTTTTAAGGGTTTTATGAGAAAAATTGAAGTAAAAAGCATTTTGGCCTTGCAGTACCCATAAATTGTGTCTTTTGTCAACATGTACTTTGTAGGTACCATTTATCTGGATGCCTATTTTAAGGAGGTATGAGGGAATATCGGTAATGAAGTTGTCTTTGTCTCGGTCGTATATACAATATCTTGCCTCGCTTCCAATCCACAAATTGCCCAAACCGTCTTCCTGTAAGTTCCAGATGTCGTTAGACAATAAAGAATGGATGTCTTTTTCTTTGGGTTGATACACTTTAAAGTTATATCCGTCGTATCGGTTCAATCCATTGGCGGTCCCTATCCATAAAAAGCCTTCACAGTCTTTCAATATGGTTTTTACGTTATTGTTTGAAAGCCCGTTTTCTACTTTCAGATGGCGAAATACATACGGAGTTTGTCCTGCTAACGGCAGATAAGCCAGTAACAGAATAATGAGGGGGAACACTAATTTGTGTAAATAGTTTGTAAAAGACATACTATATAATCTGAAATTGAATTCTCAAAGATAGCAATATCTTATTTAAATAAACGTAAATATGTTGCATTAATAGGTCTGTAATGTTGCATCGCGGTCGTATAAGTCTTAAACATGTCATCCGTTTGTTGTCTTGCGTGTCTTGAAGTGTTTTTCTCATTTATTATTCAACATTTATTTCATACCTTTGCAGGGAAGGACTGGTTCCTGCCAATATGATTAACCTTCTAATACTTTATCGAAAATGAACAGATTCATCATTTTATTTTTATTCTCTTTGGGAATATTGTCAACATGTGTATTTGCCGTAGAGGTGATTCCACTGAATGAAGGATGGAATTTCCACCGGGGTTTTCAGGCACCTGCTTCGGAAATAGTGAAGGTTACTTTGCCTCACACTTGGAATGCGGGCGATGGCATGTTTGGCAATGCCGATTATTATAGGGGATTATGCAATTACAGTCGTAAGTTGTCTGTTCCTGCCCATTATCGGGGCAAACGTTTTTTCTTGAAAGTGATGGCTGCACAGACGGTTGCCGACATTTTTATCGACCATTATTTTGTGATGCAACATAAAGGTGGTTATACGGCATTTGTAGCAGAACTGACTGATTTCTTGGTTCCGGGAAAAGAAAGTGTATTGGAAATTCGTGTCAGCAATGCTCAGACTATGGATATCGCTCCCATTTGCGGTGACTTCAATATGTTTGGCGGGTTGTATCGGGGAGTGGAGCTGCTGGTAACGGAGGATGTCTGCATAGAACCTGCTTATTATGCCTCTTCAGGTGTATTCTTCACTCAGTCCGATGTATCGGAGAAAAAGGCCCATTTGAAAATTGAAGCACTGCTTTCGGCAAGGGAAACTACTGTGACCGGTTGCGAGGTGGAGTTTCAACTATATGACAAGGAAAAGTTGCTTTGCCGTGTTGCCAGTGCAGAGGTGGGTGAGGATAAAAAGGTGGTGATGGACATGGTGCTTGAAAGGCCTCATTTGTGGGATGGAGTGAAGGACCCCTATTTATATAAAGGAGTGGTGATATTGCGTAAGGATGGGAAAGAGATAGACCGCCGCGAAGAAGAGATAGGTTTCCGCTACTTTCATGCCGATGCGGAAAAAGGTTTCTTTCTGAATGGAAAGCCTTATCGTTTGAATGGCGTGAACCGGCATCAGGACAGGGCGGAACGCGCTTCGGCATTTTATCCGCAAGACCATGACGAAGATTTGGACTTGATGCAGGAAATGGGATGCAATGCCGTGCGTCTTTGCCACTATCCGCAAGCCAAATACATGCATCAACAGATGGACAAGCGGGGACTGGTGGCATGGGTTGAGATTCCTTTTGTCAATGTTTATGTGAATAATCCTGCTTATGATGAAAACTTGCGCCTGCAATTGAAGGAACTGATTTTACAGAACTACAATCACCCCTGCATTTTGTTCTGGGGGCTGTTCAATGAGATAAATTCCGGTTGGCTGGACCGTCCTTCGCGTATGGCGGCAGAGCTTCATGCTTTGGCCCGTCAGTTGGACTCGAGCCGTCCCACTATGGGAGCCAGTAATCAGGATGACGACTTCAACGGATTCACCGACCTGATTGCTTTCAACAAGTATTTCGGCTGGTATGGCGACAACATGGATGACATGGGGCGCTGGATAGACCGCGAGCATGCAGCACATCCGGAGCGGAAGATGGGCATCAGCGAGTATGGTGCCGGGGCATGCGTATTCCAGCAGGCAGACTCGCTGAGGCATCCGGAACCGTGGGGGCAATGGCATCCCGAAAACTGGCAGACTTATTATCATGTGGAGAATTGGAAACAGCTTCAGGAACGTGAATTCTTGTGGTGTAACTTCATCTGGTGCATGTTCGACTTTTCGGCGGCAGGCCGTAGGGAGGGGACCATTATGGGACGCAATGATAAGGGGCTGGTGACTTACGACCGGAAAATAAAGAAAGATGCCTTTTACTTTTATAAGGCAAACTGGAATCAAGAAGATAAGTTTGTATATATCGCAGGAAAACGATTGGTAAACAGAACCCGCAAAACTGTTGATGTGCAAGTATTCAGCAATAGCGGAGCTGCCAAATTGTATATCAATGGCAAAGCATATGGGACTGCAAAACCTGATTCCGTAAATGTACTGGAATGGAAAGGCATTGTATTGGATACCGGTGAAAATAGAATTGAAGTCAGGAACAAATATGGAGCGGATTGTTGTGTATGGATATGTCCTTTTTAATTTTCATCAGGCGCGGAATGTATAGGAGAACCACGGAGAATAATGAACCGTGACATGCTGTGCAGTCTGCGCCTGATGGCTTTAATATGTGATTTTCTGTAAATCCGTATTCGGTCCGTGGACTACCAGTTTCCCGTCCGGTTGGATGTCTATGGGGTCGATGAATACCATTCGTTCGTCACCAGTGGTTTCGGTGCGTCCATGATAGACACAGTAGAGGCGGTTGTGAATATCGATGAGCATACAATGCCCGGTTCCGGTCACGATGCCGCCTTGCTCTGTATCCTTTTGCAGCACCGGATTGTTGGCAGCTTTTGTGAATGGTCCTAAGGGGTTCTGGGAGGTAGCATAACCCACCGCATAATTTTTCCCTCCGAAAAAGTTTGCAGAGTACAGCATATAGTAAAGATTTTTGTGCTTCACGATATACGAACCTTCTGTCCAGCGTCTGTTGACTTCATGTGAAGTCACCGAGCGGTTCTCCCATTCCGCTTGAGGGTCGTCCATTGTCTGGGGCGGGCAAAGCAGTGCTACCGGTTCTCCGATGATACCGGAGAAATCTGGTTTCAGTTCCACGCCGTAAATCCAACTTTCCTCAATCTCGTCAAACCAGCCCTTTTCTTTAGCCCATGCTGAAACTTCGCTTTCAACGGCATGTTTGTAGCAGCAGCGGGAGTAGTAGAGGTAGGTCTTTCCGGAAGCATCGTCAAAGAGTATGTTTGCGTCGATGATAGGATAGCCGGGGTCGAATACCGGTTGGTTGAACAGCTCTTTGAAAGGGCCGGTAGGCTTATCGGCTACGGCTACACCGATACGGAAGTTCTCTTGCTCCTTAGTGGGATTTTCCTTCCAGTTGGCGCTGAACCATAGGTAGTATTTGCCGTCCCGTTCATACACTTCGGGTGCCCAGAAACAGTCGGTGGCCCATGAGTCGGAGGTGCCGCCTTGATAGATGGGACCCTCGTCTGTCCATGTCACCAGGTCATCGGAGGAGTATACTTTAAAACCGTTCGATACTCCGCCCGTTCCGTACATATAGTATTTGCCGTCGGAAGCTTTCAGTAGGAACGGGTCTCCGAAGGCCATGGGCAGGGGATTCTGATATGCTACTTTCTTGTTTCCGCATGATGTTGACAGTAAGGCCAGTAAAAACAGTGTCAATGTGAAAAAAGTGTGTTTCATCTTGTTATAATTTTAATGGTGAAGTAATGAAAAGTGTTTGTATCCGCAAAGTAAACATAATATAGGGAAAGCAGCAAGGAAATTAGATAGAATGCAATCTTTTCATTATTTTTGTGCATCATTCCAAATAATTCTTTGATGGAACAGTCATTTTCGGATATATCGCTATACCACGAGTACCGGTCGGCGAGGGAGACAGAACATTTGGTGTTGCAGAAAACCTGGGATGACCTCAATCTGGATGATTTTTTCGAATGGGCTGACCGTACCTCTTCTTGTGTGGGCCGACAGTACCTCTACGACGTGTTGTATTACAACCGTCTTTCGGAGATTTCGGAACAAGAGGAAGTGATTCGTAAGCTTTCTGCTGACAAGGAGTTGCGTGCAGGAATCCGGTCGGAGTTGCGGAAACTGGATACGCCGGATGCTTATACCATTGCATCGCTATTCTCCATTTCCCATCCCGTGTATTCCCGCCGCTTTTACCGTTTGCTGACTATCTTGCAATTCGCGCCTTTTGTTTTGTTGGGAATAGTTTACATTACGTCTTCGCTTTATGTTTTGGGGATTTTGTGCACATCGGTATTGGTGAACATGGTACTGCACTATCGCAGCAAGGCGCGGATTCAGGGCTATTTCTTTTCCATTCCTCAGTTATGGCAGTTGCTCAGGCAAGCGGAGAAGTTGGCACAGATTCCGTTGTGTGCATCCGTGCATCGGGATATCCAAAAGACTTTGCAGGCATTGCATCCGTTGCGAAAGAAACTTTCCACTTTCCGTTTCAGTATCAGACTGGAGAGCGACATCGCCATTTTCGCTTATTTCTTCACCGAGATAGTGAATGTGTTTTTTCTGCGGGAAGTTATTCCGGTTTCCAAGGCTTTCTTTCTATTGCAGGGTAGACAGGAACAGATTGAAGAGGTTTTCCGCTATTTCGGATTGGTGGATGTGCTTTGCTCTGTTTCCGAACTCCGGAATGGGCTGCCTTATTATGTTTTACCGGAAGCTTGCAGCGAGGGTGAAACGTTTCATGCAGAAGGGCTTTATCATCCGCTTATAGAACGTTGTATCCCTAATGACATTACACTCTGTGGCAAATCTGTCCTTGTTGCCGGCTCCAATATGTCCGGTAAGACAACTTTTATCCGTGCCATCGGACTTAACCTGCTTTCCGCACAAGTGCTCCATACTTGTTTTGCCCGCAGTTTCCGTTTTCCTATGGATACTGCATTATATTCTGCTATCCATCTGGAGGATAGTCTGATGGAAGGAAAAAGTTTCTTTCTGCAGGAGGTGCAAATTGTTCGAGAGATGCTGGAAGCCGGAAAGGAGTGTTGGCGGTTTTTCCTGCTGGACGAGTTGTTCAAGGGGACGAATACGGTGGAACGGATAGCTATAGCCAAAGCTGTGCTGTCTGCTTTGGCGCACAAGAACAGTATTGTGTTTGCTTCCACTCACGATGTCGAACTGGCTTCCTTACTTGAGGACGAATATGAATTGTTTCATTTTTGTGAGTGTGTTGCCGACAATACATTGTCTTTTGATTATAAGTTGAAGCCGGGACCGGTGACGGAACGTAATGCCATCCGGATTATCGAGATGTGCGGCTATCCGCAGGAAGTGGTCAGGGAAGCATATCGGCTGGTTGGAAAGGGTAAAATGTAATATTTAATGTCTTCTTGTAGGTGGAAGTAATGAGGGTAAGTATTTATGCTTGTATCTATTTTCAAGTGTAGAAACGCTCGTATCCTACCGATAGGGAATTGTAATTTTTATGCTTCGGTGCGTCCGTTCAAAAGGTGGAATAAGATAAATTAATACCCTCCGTGTCCTACTTACGATATAAATCCCTATCTTTGTGGCGCTTTTTAGCTGAAAATAAGATTCAAATTAATTTAGATACAACAGAAAATGGCACAAGAAGACGTTTTTAAGAAACTCGTATCACACTGTAAGGAATATGGTTTTGTGTTCCCTTCCAGCGAGATTTATGATGGACTGGGAGCTGTGTATGACTATGGTCAGATGGGTGTGGAACTGAAAAATAACATCAAGCAATACTGGTGGCAGAGTATGGTACTGCTGCACGAAAATATTGTCGGCATCGACTCGGCTATCTTTATGCACCCCACTATCTGGAAAGCCAGCGGACACGTGGACGCTTTCAATGACCCTTTGATTGACAACCGCGATTCCAAGAAACGTTATCGTGCCGATGTGTTGATAGAGGACCAGCTTGCCAAGTACGATGACAAGATAAACAAAGAAGTGGCCAAAGCTGCCAAGCGTTTTGGTGAGGCTTTCGATGAGGCTCAGTTCCGCAGTACCAACGGTCGTGTGCTGGAACACCAGGCCAAGCGTGATGCCCTGCATGAACGCTTTTCCAAGGCTTTGAACGATAATAATCTGGACGAACTCCGTCAGATTATCCTTGACGAAGAAATCGTTTGTCCTATCAGTGGTACAAAGAACTGGACAGAGGTGCGCCAGTTCAACCTGATGTTCTCAACAGAGATGGGTTCCACTGCCGATGGTGCCATGAAGATATACCTTCGCCCGGAAACGGCACAAGGTATCTTCGTAAATTACCTGAATGTACAGAAAACCGGTCGTATGAAGATTCCTTTCGGTATCGCCCAGATTGGTAAGGCTTTCCGTAACGAAATCGTAGCTCGTCAGTTCATCTTCCGTATGCGCGAGTTCGAGCAGATGGAAATGCAGTTCTTCGTGAAGCCGGGTACGGAACTCGACTGGTTCAAGACCTGGAAGGCTACCCGTCTGAAATGGCACAAGGCGCTGGGCTTCGGCGACGACCATTACCGCTACCACGACCACGACAAGCTGGCTCACTACGCCAATGCGGCTACGGACATCGAGTTCCTGATGCCCTTCGGCTTCAAGGAAGTGGAAGGCATCCACAGCCGTACGAATTTCGACTTGTCCCAACATGAGAAGTTCTCCGGCAAGAACATCAAGTATTTCGACCCTGAAACCAACGAAAGCTATACCCCGTACGTCATCGAGACCTCGATTGGTGTAGACCGCATGTTCCTCAGCATCATGTCTGCTTCCTATTGTGAAGAGAAGCTGGAGAATGGTGAAACGCGCGTAGTATTGAAACTTCCCGCTGCCCTGGCTCCGGTGAAGCTGGCTGTGATGCCGTTGGTAAAGAAAGACGGACTGCCCGAAAAGGCACGCGAAATCATCGACAACCTGAAGTTCCACTTCCATTGCC
>ENA-OZXH01000239-OZXH01000239.1-human-gut-metagenome-genome-assembly--contig:-NODE-239-length-19203-cov-5.723940_pt1 | contig 19203 bp, 12 predicted proteins | sample MGYA00243542_ERZ654097 | MGnify/ENA primary metagenome ERZ654097 (study PRJEB26926, sample SAMN06165280) | human gut metagenome | biome: ENVO:00009003; feature: ENVO:2100002; material: ENVO:00002003...
GTAATACAAATATATGAAAAATATTTTGTACCAAGAATCTATTGTAGAAATTAAACATTTATTTCGGGTTATGAAAATCACAGCTCTGGCCTTGTTTTTATTTGTCGGAACAGCTTTTGCCACGAAATCTTATTCACAGACCATGAAAGTTACAGTTGTTTCGGACCGTATATCAACAGGCAAAGTTATCAACGAGATAGAAAAGCAGACTGATTATCTGTTTGTGTATGATATGAATGAGGTTAATCTGAAACGTAACGTCAAAGTTCATGCACAAGATAAACCGGTGGCAGAGGTCTTGAACGAGGTCTTTGAAGGGACTGATATTTATTATGCTATGGAAGGCAAGAATATCATGCTGATGAATAAAGCAAAAGAGAAAGCTTCTGAAAAACAAGCTGATGATAATAAGGTGACAGGATCTATAAAAGATATGGCCGGTGAACCGATCATTGGTGCTAATGTTACGATAAAGGGACAATCAATAGGTACAATTACAGATATAGATGGGCGTTTTATTATCAATGCCCCGGCTAATGCAATTCTACTAATTACATACATTGGCTATATTCCGCAGGAAATCAAAGTGGAGAATAAAAGAGAACTGAAAATCATTCTGCAGGAAGATACGGAAACGTTAGACGAAGTGGTAGTGGTGGGGTATGGTGTTCAGAAGAAATCGGACGTTACCGGTGCTATGATTCGTGTAAATTCGGACGAACTGAATTCCCGACCGGCAGCCAATGCTTTCGAAGCTATGCAAGGTAAAGCGGCAGGTGTGGATATTGTTAGCAATGAACGTCCGGGTGAAATAGGAACTATTAATGTACGCGGTGTACGTTCGTTGAGTGCCAGCAATACTCCGCTTTATGTAGTGGATGGTATTCCTTTAATGTCGACAAGTGGCATTGAGACTTTGAATCCGCAGGATATAGAATCCATTGATGTCCTGAAGGATGCCTCTGCTACTGCTATTTATGGTTCACGTGGTGCCAACGGTGTCATTTTGGTTACTACTAAACAGGGTAAGGCGGGCAAGATGTCATTGAACTATTCGGGTACGATGACCATTGAAAATTTGCAGGATTACTCTGAAATGATGAATTCTGCCGAATACATTGAGTGGCGTCGTTGGGCTTATTACTATAAAGAACCGAATAAATATCCGAGGGGTGACGAGCCTGATAGGGATAGTGATTATCTGATTTTTAACGGAGCAAAAGATCCTTATGCCTGGAGGAATATTGAAAAAGGTTGGGCTGGTGGTAGCTGGAATGCATCTGCGGTTCCTACAACGGATTGGGCTGATATGGTTACACAAACCGGTGTTACCCATGAACATACGTTGAGCGCCAGTGGTGGTACGGATAAAGTACAAGGTTATGCTTCTATCGGCTATCTGGATAATGAGGGTACCGTGAAAGGTCAGTCTTACACTCGTTATACAGCCAAAGTCAGCTTGAATCTTGATCCGACCAAATGGTTCAAGATGGGCTTGAATGTCAACGGTACTTTCAGTGAACAGCAATATGGTTCTTCGGCTAAGGCTGTAGGACAGATGATCAGTGACCGGCCATCCAATCTGTATGCAGCTTCTACCAGTTTGTATCCGTATGCCGTGCCCTTTGATGATGAGGGGAACCGCATTGATTATCCGGGTGGAGATGATAAAGTGAAAACGATAGTCAACGAATGGAATTATAGTGAGAATGAACGTCGTATGTTCCGTGCTATCGGTAGTCTGTATGCCCAGTTGAACTTGGGTGAGATCTTCTCTCCTCTGAAAGGGCTCAGATATCGCTTCAATTTTGGTCCCGACTTTCGTAGTTACCGTAATGGAAGTTTTGCAGATGCGAACTCTGTCAGTCGCGAGGGAACCAATCGTGCCAGTTTAACGAATCAATCTGATTTTTCATGGACACTTGATAATCTTATCTACTATGATAAGGAAATAGGAAAACACTCTTTGGGAGTGACTTTACTGCAAAGTGCCACTAAATATCGTTATGAAGAATCCTCTATGGCTGCTTTAAATATTCCCCTGGCCAGTGCCAAATGGAATGCGTTGAGTAAAGCAAATATTTCTGCACTGGATGACTGGGGGAGTGATTTAGTAGAGAAGCAGTTACTCTCGTATATGTTCCGTTTAAATTATGATTATAACAGCAGATACCTCCTCACGGTTTCCGGTCGTTGGGATGGCGCTTCGCAGCTTGCCAAAGGTAATAAATGGGCATTTTTCCCTAGTGCGGCGTTGGGCTGGCGTCTTGATCAGGAAGGATTTTTGCAGGATGTAAGTTGGCTCAATCAGTTGAAACTACGTGTGGGAGTCGGGGTTACCGGTAACTCCGCTATTGATCCTTACCAAACAAAGGGGGCCGTTGTTCCTATCTATTATCCTTATGGTGACAGTTCCACTTCAGGCTTCGTAGCTTCCGATCCTGTAGCTACGGGTGGTACGGTTGCTATGGCAAATAAAGACTTAACTTGGGAAAAGACCACCCAATATAATATTGGCGTTGATTACTCTGTACTGAACGGAAGAATTTCGGGAGTTCTGGATTTTTATACTTCGCGTACAACAGACTTATTGATGCAGATGGGAATTCCTTCATTAAATGGTTATACCCAAACTTATGCCAATGTGGGGGAAACTTCCAATATAGGTGTGGATATCACATTGAATACTGTGAATATCCGGACCCGGGACTTTGAGTGGTCTACCAGTCTAAATGTCGCCTGGCAGAAAGATAAAATAGAGGAGTTGGCAAATGGTAAAGAAGATGATATTAATAATAATTGGTTCATCGGAAAGTCATTGGGAGTGATCTATGGCTATGAATCTGCCGGAATCTGGAAAGAAGAAGATGCGGCTGAAATGGCTGAATTTAATAAGAAAGGACATTCGTTTCAGGTAGGTATGGCACGACCGGTAGACCAGAATGGTGACCATAAGATTGATCCGAATGATGACCGTATAGTAGTGGGACATACACGTCCACGCTGGACTTTGGGTATGACCAATACTTTCTCTTATAAGAATTTTGAGCTTTCTTTCATGTTGTACGGCCGTTTTGACTATATGGTTGATACAGGTGGTGAGTGGCAGGGAGGCCGCTACACTCAGCGTAAGATAAATTACTATAATGAGAATAATAAGAATGCTGAATATCAGAAACCTATCCATGATGATGGAGGCGGTGATCCCTACTACCGGATTCTGGGATATAAGAACGGTTCGTTCCTGAAAGTGCGTAATGTTTCATTAGGTTACGTTTTCCCGAAGAACATGGTGAGCAAATGGAATCTATCTAATCTGAAAGTATATGTGCAGGCTAAGAATCCGGGGCGTATCTTTTCTAATATAGATTTTCTGGAACTGGACGCTTCGCAGAATTTAACATCTACCTGGAACCGTGGTTTCACAATAGGATTGAATGTAGGATTTTAAACTAAAAAGCAAACAATTATGAAATTATATAAGAATATTACATTCGGCTTATTAGCCTTGACCTTGGGAGGCGTGATGGCTTCCTGTAGTGATTTCCTGGATGAAAAGCTTACCACTCAACAGACTACCGATTTCTTTGATACACCGGAAGGTATTGATCAGCTGGCTGTGGGCATTTACAATAACCTGCGTTTTCATTTCTTCAAGGAGAATGCCTATACTACCACTAATTACGGTACGGATGAGTTTACTGTGGGTGGTGATGGTTCCAATAAAGTGTGGAATAATTATGATGGTAGTTTCCAGTCACAGATTGTAGCCGCTAATTCAAATACTACGATGGCCGAAAGCCTTTGGGATGCCATGTATATCGGAATCAACAATGCGAACCTGTTGTTAAGTAAAATAACTCCTGATAGTTATACCGGTACGAATAAGAAGACGTATATGGGCGAAGCCTATTTCCTGCGTGGCTTTAATTATCTGAAGTTGGTTTCCCAGTATGGAGGTGTACCCTTGAAATTAGAGTCGAGCTTTGTACCTGTCCGTGAGTTCACCCGTGCTACGGCAGAAGCCACGGTAGAGCAGGCGATTGGTGATTTGAAGAATGCTTATGATCTGTTGCCGGCGACGGTAAGCATGGTGGGGAAGATTAGCAGGGATGCTGCGGCTCATTTTTTAGCTAAGGCTTACTTGTTCCGTGCCAGTGAAATTAATGATGGATGGAACAGTACGACTAAAGAATCTGACCTGAAAGAAGCCTTGAAACTGGCCAAAGAAGTAATTTCACGTCATCAGTTAGCCCCCAATTTTTCTGATCTGTGGCATTATACGGAACCTGACGGAGCGAGTGAAAAATTAGATGAGATTATTCTTTCGGCACAGTTCTCTTCTGACAAATCTTCCAGAAGTGCCGGTACTAACAGATGCCATCTCTTCTTCTTGTCTGTTTACAATAATTTGCCTCAAATGAAACGTGACTTGGCTGGCGGTCGCGAGTACCAACGTTTAAGAACCACATATTATATGTATAATATCTATGATATGATTAATGATTCCCGTTTCTGGAAAAGCTTTAAGACTAAGTATGCTGTTAATAACCCGAAAGCGGGTTCCGGTTACGAAGTGGGAGATTTGGGCGTGATGTATGTTGTCAATCGTCCGGGTGATACCCGGTTCGATGGAGTGCAACTCAGCGGAAAGGTGATTGATGAAAAGACCGGCAAAGCCATTCCTACTACATTTGTGACTTATCCGAAAGATCGTAACGGTAAGGACGATGTGGCATTATATGATGATGTAAGCCGTTTTGTAGCTCTTAATAAGTATATTGATGGTTCGCGTGAAACGGTCAGTGATATGGGAGGCAATCGGGATGGTATTCTGGCCCGTCTTGGTGAAACTTATCTGATCGCTGCTGAAGTTCTGATTCGTCAAGGCGAGTATGGTGATGCTCTGCATTACATTAATGAACTCCGCAAGCGTGCTGCCTACAAGAACGGGGAAGATCGTTCGGCATATTGTGACGGTGGTGCATCATATAATGAAAATGCCTTAGGGTGGCAGATTGACGGCATAAACTCTTATTACACCGGAAATTCTTATTATGAGTCCAATGATATTGATAAGACTACACTTCCCACTGATCTTGAAATAACAGATATACATAGTCTTCCGGCTGAAGATGAGGCTGTCATTTCAAAACTGAAATATAGCTCTGATTATGATCGTATGATGTGCCTTTTGCTGAATGAGCGTTCCCGTGAACTTTGCGGTGAGTTTTATCGTTGGGAAGACTTATCAAGAACAAAAACATTGGTGGCACGTACCAAAGCTTTTAATTCGGATGCTGCTCCTAATATTGATGAACATCATTGTTTGCGTCCTATCCCTCAAACTTATCTGGATGCTATCCAAAAGGATGGTCATGCATTGACTTCCGAGGAAAAAAAGCAACAACAGAATCCTGGTTATTAATAATAGATGATAAACTGACATATACCAGTCTTTATGTGTATCTGAAAATATAGACAAAAAAAGGAGTAAAGTCCCCCAAATGACTTTACTCCTCCCAATCTTCTTTTCCTCGTAACTAATACGGAGAAAAACACCACTAATCAAAATTCTATACCTTGGTCTTATTGGAATTTAGAAATTATTCTTTCCGGCATCCCACCAGAGACGAGTACCACCTGTGTCGGCACCACCCAGTGCTCTTGTTAATGAACTGTACTGAGTAGGATTAGATGTTTTCAGACCTTCCGGATATGGGAGACGACGGATCATCTCATCTGTGTTAATGGCACCACCGCTATTATTCACTTTGACTTTAAATAATTTCGGATAACCGGTACGACGTTGCTCTGTCCATGCTTCATTACCTTCGGGATATATGGCAAGCCATTTCTGTGTCATGATTTTCTCAAATTGTTCTTCTGTACCGTTGGCATCCGCCCAATTGGGAGTAGTAGTGATGCGTGCATTCATATCGAATTGGGTATCGAACGGATCTTTGTAATCAGCTGGTGTCTTGTCACTTTGCAGGTAAGCATCAACTCCACCTACTCCCCATTGCTCAAAGGATGTTTTTACACCTGTCTCATAGCATATTTTGGGATCTTCTGTAGAGATGCCTCGTAAAGCAGCTTCTGCACGAAGGAACCATACCTCGGCAGCAGTCATTAAAATAGGGTTCGTTTTTTGACTGACTGTACTCTTTGAACATTCTTTATAGCGATTGTCGGCAGAAAGCAAGCCGGTTCCCTGTGGTACGCCTTTGTAGCTTCCAGCGTACTCAAAGAGCTGCGGAAGTTCTTTCACTACATCGTTCTCTTTCCATGTGATAACTGCACCATTTGCTGGATCATAATATTTGGACATGCGTGGATCATCATATCCGGTCAGTACAGATTCCATGGTGGCCCCCATGAAGACTTCCCCCCATGACTTGTTGATTTCACCCAGCGGATTATTGTAGCCGCCGGCAGTCGATACGGAAATAATCTCATTTGGTGCTTCCAGGAATTGCCCGAGGGTGAATGATTTCTGAGCTTGCTCGGTGGCAAGAGCTTTGTCTACGTTAGCAACACGCATGGCTAGACGCAAACGCAATGAATTGCCAAATTTAACCCATTCTGCCAAAGTCTTGTTAGGAGTCAGCATGTCGGCGTCTTTATACGGCTCTACGCCGGGATTGTCCTTGATAAAACTTTGTAAAGAAGTGATTCCTTTTTCCAGATCGGTGAAGAATTGTTTGTAGGCTGTCTTCAGATCATCTACATTGTCACCTTCCTGTCCGAATTTACTATATACCAATGGTCCGTAGCAATCTGCTACACGGTGCATCAATTCAACCTTCAATATTTGGGTTACAGCTAACAGCGCAGGTTGCTCTACGTTGATTTGTTCGCACTTCTGTACTTCGGGCATAATGTACGAGTAATTGTATGTCCAGTGAGTAGAAGTCCATCCATCGTTCAGTGCATATACGCTGTTCTTATCATTGAAACCTTGATTGAAATCATGGAAATAGCCTGAGAACATGTCTTGCCCTAAATTTTGTGCGATTTGGAAAGTCCAGTTTTTACCTTCGCCCCAGTCGTAGTTAAAGTAGATACCACTCTGGATTATTTCAAACTTCAACAGATATTTTTGGAAATCATATTCCTGCAATTCGGAGTCAAACCCTGTATTGTTTCTGTTATCTGCTTCAAAATTGTCGGTACATGCGACTGCGATACCCAGCAATCCGCTTGCAAAAAGTATGGTTAGGAATTTATTATATTTCATAATCGTAAATGCTTTAAGTTAGAATGTGAATTTGATATTGAAACCAATGTTTCTGGTAGAAGGCATGCCGAATACATCTACACCTTGAAGTGAGTTGCCAACAGACAAGGTTGCATCCGGGTCGAACGGTGCATCTTTGTAGAAAAAGAACAGGTTGCGTGCTACCAGCGATACATCGATACCCTTGAATGCCTTCGTCTTTTCCAGCAGTGATTGCGGGAAAGAATAGCCGATTGACAATTCACGCATACGGATATTGGTAGCATCATACATATAATATTCGGATATACCATTACGACCACCTACTGATTTAAAGAATGGTTTAATATGATTCTCGTCGAAGCGAGTTCCTTCGTATTCTATGTAACCTCTATCACGGGCCTGTGCCGTTGCTTTGGTCACGCCATTTTGGTCAAGGACTGCTTGTGTCAAGGACATGACATCACCACCTACGCGGGCATCGATCAGGAAATAGAGACTGAATCCTTTATAGGTAAATGTATTACTCCAACTCAATAAGCAGTCGGGGTTTGCATTACCCAGATAGTCGTTGTTACCAGTCTTTACAAGAGGACTTCCATCTTCATTGAGCTTTATTTTTCCATTCTCACGTACGAATGCATTTCCGTAGATATCGCCCAGGGAACCACCTTCTTTGATGCGCATCAGGTAAGCCATAGAAAGTCCGGAACTACCATAAATGAATGAAGTATAATCCGGGTGAAGAGAAATGACTTCATTGCTGTTTGTTGAGAAGTTGACGGCAGTTTTCCAACGGAAATTATCATTCATAACCGGAGTTGCATCTATTGTTAATTCTATACCTTTATTACGGATCTTCCCGGCATTGATATAGCGATATGCATATTTGTCTCCTGCGGCGGTGGGCATTCTCAACAATTGATTCTTTGTATCAGTCTGATACCAGGTAAAGTCAATTCCTAAGCGGCTTTGGAAGAATCTCCATTCCGTACCAAATTCGATAGAACTACTGATTTCCGGTTTCAGATCGCCCTTATTGTATGTGTCGGCTGCTTGCAATACACCACCGGCCTGAATAATGTCTACAAGGTTAGTGATACCGATAGGCAGGTCGTTACCTACTTGTGCCCATGAACCACGTACTTTACCAAAGGAAATCCATTCCGGTAGTTTTAATGAGTTATTAATGATCCAGGATAAACCAACGGAAGGGTAGAAGAAGCCTGAATTCATACTTTCCGTATGAGCCAATGTGGAAGACCAGTCATTACGTGCTGTAATGTCAAGATACAGGGCTTCGTCAAAGCCGATTTGTGCTGTTCCGAATACAGACTGAATGGTACGTCTCTGATCAATCTCCTGATTGATGGAGGCATTGGAGCCCATAACGATATTGGCAACCGTAAATAAGTTAGGTTTGTAAAGTGAGGCGATTTTAGAGTCGAGCATCAGTGAGTTGACTTTATTCTTGTTGATACTGGTACCGACAGCGGCATTCAATGACCATTTGTTCCATGTTTTATTGAACATGGCCATCACATCGGCATAAATCTGGAATTGTTCGCTTTCTGACCAAACATAACGTCCGTTACTCTTTCCGTTATAGGTACCTGTAATGTTGGGAGCTGTAGATGCATACATTTTCTGATCGAATTTGTCGCTTACGTAGTCTGCATTACCACGGGCTTGCAGGGTTAACCAATCGTTTATTTTCAGGCTGGCACTTAGGGATGCCATAGCGCGGTAACGCTTATTGGTGTTGGTAACACGATTCTTAATCCAGTAAGGATTTTGTGACCATTCGGAAACGTCTGTATACCAGTTTTGTACAGGCATACCATTTCTTGTCGGGTCGGCTACTTCAAAATTAGTAGCATATTCAGACATGTCCATTCCACGTGGGAAACTGTACAGGTCGACCAATGGATTCAGGTATATACCTCCGGATGCAGTGCTATTCTTAATCTTTTGTGTCATCAGGGTAGCATTTCCATCGAGTTTCAGACGGTCATTGAAGAAACTCGCTGTTTCGCGGAACGTAAGGTTGTGCTTTTGCAATTTGTTGGAATCAATGATACCTTTGGCTGTAGTGTTGGCATAAGAGAAGTAAGTCTGCATCTTCTCGTTTCCGCTTTGTACGGATATAGAGTTAATAGCGGTTACACCGTTACCGAGGAATTTGCCAACATTATCGTAGTCGGTTAATGACTTTTTTTCTCCCCAACTGTCAGTTCCGCTGGGGCCATACGAATTCTGGAATTCCGGCAGACTGATGGCATGATCGATGGTCAGATTTGAAGAGAAAGTAACTCTTTGCATACCTGCTTTACCTTTCTTGGTAGTTATTAAGATAACACCGTTGGCTGCTTGTGATCCGTAAAGAGCGGCGGCAGAAGCACCTTTCAGAATGCTCATACTTTCAATGTCTTCGGGATTCAGGTTGGAGATACCATCACCGGCGTCACGATTCACACCGTCATTTTCTCCACCCATAACGGTGGAAGTAGATTCGGTAGTCGTATTTAGCATAGGGACACCATCGATGACATATAACGGTTGGTTATTGCCTCCTTCGTAAGCGGAACGTGTACCACGGATAGAAACTTTGGCTGAGCCACCAAGGCCGGATGCGCTCTTATTGATTTGTACACCGGCTGATTTACCTGCTAATGCGGTTATCATATTCGGATCTTTGGCGCGTGTCAGTTCATCGCCACCCACTTGTTGGGTTGAATAAGTCAATGAAGCTGCTTTTTTCTTGATACCCATAGCCGTTACCACAACCGTTTCCAGTGACAGGGCTTCTTCCTGCATCTGTACATTGAGAGTTTTCTGCCCGTTGAGAGCAATCGTTACAGGCTGGTATCCGATAAAGCTGATAACCAGCGTTGCATTAGTCGGTGTATTTAGTGAAAACTCACCGTCTATATTGGTAATGCAACCGTTTGTAGTTCCTTTTTCCACGACATTGGCACCGATAATGGGTTCACCTTTTGTATCGGTAACAACACCTTTTACAGAGATATTTTCTTGTTGTACGGTAGCAATGATTTCACTGGCCTTTTCATTTTGTTTGGTCAACACAATATTCTTGCCTTCCATTACATATCTGATGTCGGTACCATTAAAGATTTCGTCCAAAACTTCGGACACCGGTTGATTGTCTGCATCTACATTTACGGTGCGGCGCACGTCCACACTTTTCTTATTGTAGACAAACAAATACTCGGTCTGAGCCTCGATTTTATCGAGGATTTCGCCTACTCGTAACTCAGAACGGGGGATGCTGATTCTTGTACTCTGAGAGTAGGTAGCGTGGCTGTACGCCTGGAACGTTACAAACAAAAGAAGGAATAGTGTGATCTTCATAGTTCGTAATATTTGCTTAAATACTAAACTTTTTGGGCAAAAAAGCCCATTCAAAGAAATTTTTCTCATATCTTTGTAATGTGTTAAGTTAATAAATTGATTAAGGTCGATTTTTGACTGTTTCGGATCGGAAAGTATGGGGGTACTTTCCGATCTTTTTTGTAGGGGTAATTAGCAGACTGTTTCTTCTATTTCATAATGCTTTTCAGTTTAAGGGGTTAGTACTAAATTTTAAGGTTTTATCTTTGATATCAAATTATTTCTCGTAAATGAAAATCGAATCTTTTTCTTCGTTGATGCTGAATTCAAAAGGATGGTCTTTTGAAATGGTTCGGAGAATATGCTCTATACCATCCTGTTCGCGGAATTTTCCGGTACAACTGTCATAGTTCAGCAATTTAGGATCGGAAACGGTTATTTTTACATTATAGTACATTTCAAGTTTAGTTAGGATGCAGCTGAACGGCACATCATCGAAGCAGTACAATCCTTCTTTCCATCGCAGATATTCATAAGAAGGGAGTATTACCTTTTTGCATTTCCCGTCATAGTTGCCAAAGAATTCCTCTTTCTGTAAGCGGGTGATAACCTTATTACAGTTGGCAGGATAAATATCCACAATACCTTCTACAAGGGTGGTTTCAAATTCTTTGCTTCCTGCATAGGCACAAACATTAAAGCTGGTACCTACAACTTTCACCTTATTCATCTCTGTGTGCACGTAGAAGGGGATATCTTTGTTTTTTGCCACTTCAAAGTAGGCTTCACCATCCAGCTCCACGTTTCTTTCGCCACGCCCAAAATTGGAAGCATAGGTCAATGTGGACTGTGCATTCAGCCATACTCGTGTGCCGTCGGCAAGAGTGATTTGTGCACGTTGTCCGGCGGGGACGGTTACTGTTTGTGGCAGGGATGCCTGATTATATAGATAATCATTAGTCATGAAATAACCGCATACGCCTACGATGATAACGGCTGCTACGCGTATTCCCCATTTTAGTATCGGAGCCAGACGGAAGGTCTTTTTTCCGGCACTTTGTCTGTCGGAGAATAAGGCGACATCAAACATCATACGTTCTTTCAAGAAAGCTTCCCGATTTTCTTCCGAGGCTTCCACCCAGTCAAGGATGCGCTTTTCTTCTTCAATGGTGGTGGTTCCTTTAAAATACTTATATAATAGTTCTTGGTTCATAAGGTACTTAATTTGTTTGTTGAATAAGGGTGTTTTTTTCTGTCCCTCTATAATTAATACAGGTGAACTTGGAACTACCCTAACGGAAAATGAAACTTTTTTTGTTTTTTCTTCGAAATGAGTTGGAAACAGAGAAATTGTCGGGAAGTGATGCTCTGGAAGCAGGCGGAATGAGATGTGTAATTTTGGTCAGGAACTCTTCTGAACCGTATTCGGTTCATTCCTGCTTCGCTTCTATAGGAGGATGAAAATAGCGAAGCAGGTACGAGGAGGGTACGAAGAAGATAGGAACCGGGTATGGAGCGGATCGCTTTGTTCTGTTTTTCGGATACTCCAAACGTAAGCGCATAGAATATCCGTGTGATGCACCGGAGGCACATCAGAACTTTATGGAATGTGACAGGAAATTAATTAATTGCCGGTATCAACTTACCGGATTGGGAATTATGGATACAATGTAACATTCATCCGGAGCTTCGGCTTTAAATAGATTGTAAGCAATGCCTATGGCTTCCTCCGGAGAGTTTGCTTCAATATTCTTGTTGACATTCAGGGTCTCGAAAACTTGTTCTCCCTCGATAAGCACGTAGTATATTATTACAATATATCTCATAACTACCATGTTTAATAGCCAGCAATATTACTGATTTTGCAAACATATATCTTTTATTTATATTATCAAAGAAAAGCAGGAGAGTTTTACTAAAGTAGGATAGAGGCGAGATAATCTTTCAGTTCCACACGCAGAATACGTAGGGCTTTGGTGATATGGAATTCTACTGTTTTGAGAGAGAGATTCAGTTGTTCGGCTATTTTCTTGTTTGGCAGGTTGCTGTAACGGCTGAGCATAAAGATTTCGCGACTTTGTGGTGGCATCTTGTCCAAGGCTTTGTTTACGATATGCTGTATCTCTGTACTGAAAATCTTGTCGGGCTCACAATCTTTCAACGTGGCAATACGCAAGTCTAACTCGCGCTGACGGTGCGAATTCAAATCTTCCTCAATACGCAGGCGGGTTTGTTCGTGTTCCAGGTAATTGAGTGCCTTATTTTTGATAATGGTAAGGAGCAATGCGTGCAGACCTTTATCTTCTTCCCAGCGGTCGCGACATTCCCACAAAGAAATCATAGATTCCATAAGAATATCTTCAGCTTCTGCCCAGCTTCTGATGTAGGAATAGGCAAAGGCAAGAAACTTTTCCTGATTCTCTCGAAAGAAACGAGAAAATAAATCCATAGTATGTAGGTTTCCGGCTAAAGGCATTTTTAAATATTCTCTCTCTTATTTAAGGTTTATAGGGTAAAGTAACATAATCTTTTTGGAATACGCAAAAGTCTTAAAAGTTTTTTCTTCCTTTTTTTACAAAAAGAAAGCCCGGCGGGTTTCCGTCGGGCTTTATATACTGAATAATAAGGTGTTTCTTATTTCTTTTCAGGTCTTTCTTGTCTTTCCGGTCTCGGAAGCAATACTTTGCGGGAAAGTTTGAACTTACCGGTCTTCGGATCAATATCAAGCAGTTTCACTTCGATTTCATCACCTTCCTTGATACCGGCCTCTTCTACTGTTTCCAGACGTTTCCAGTCGATTTCAGAGATGTGCAACAAACCGTCTTTACCCGGCAGGAACTCAACAAAAGCACCATAAGGCATTACAGAACGTACTTTACCTTTGTATACTTCACCAACTTCCGGTACGGCAACGATGCCCTTGATAAGACGCATAGCGTCATCAATGCTCTTCTTGTTAGTTCCGGAGATTTCTATTCTTCCGATGTTGTCTACTTCTTCGATAGTGATTGTAGCACCGGTTTCTTCCTGCATACCTTGGATGATCTTACCGCCAGGACCGATTACTGCACCGATAAACTCTTTAGGTATAGTCATCGTTTCGATGCGCGGAGCATGAGGTTTCAGTTCTTCGCGTGGTTCTTGGATAGTTTCCAGAATCTTGCCAAGGATGTGCATACGTCCTTCTTTAGCCTGGTTCAAAGCGCGTTCCAGGATTTCGAATGACAGACCGTCTACCTTGATATCCATCTGAGTAGCGGTGATACCATTCTTGGTTCCTGTTACTTTGAAGTCCATGTCGCCCAGGTGGTCTTCATCACCAAGGATGTCGGACAATACAGCATATTTGTCTTCGCCCGGATTCTTGATCAATCCCATAGCGATACCTGATACCGGTTGTTTGATCTTCACACCTGCATCCATCAATGCCAGTGTTCCGGCACATACGGTAGCCATAGAAGAAGAACCGTTAGATTCAAGAATATCGGATACTACGCGCACTACATATGGGTAGTCAGCAGGAATTTGTCCTTTCAGTGCACGCCAAGCTAAGTGTCCGTGACCGACTTCACGACGGCCTACGCCACGTTGTGCCTTGGCTTCTCCGGTAGAGAACGGAGGGAAGTTATAGTGCAACAGGAAACGTTCTTTGCCATGTTCCAGTACGTTGTCGATAATCTTCTCATCCAGTTTTGTACCGAGGGTAACGGTAGACAAGGATTGAGTTTCACCGCGAGTGAAGATAGCAGAGCCATGAGGTCCAGGCAGGCAGTTGATTTCACTCCAGATAGGACGGATCTCGTCAGTCTTACGTCCGTCAAGGCGTTTACCTTCGTCCAGGATGCTGCGGCGCATAGCCTCTTTTTCTACATCGTGGTAGTAACGGTCGATCAGTGCTGCTTTTTCTGCCAGCTCTTCTTCGCTGAACTGTGCTTTGAACTCTTCACGGATAGCATCGAAAGCGTCCATGCGTTCATGTTTATTTTTGTTGCCGGAAGCGGCGATGGCATAAGCCTTTGCGTAGCAAGCTTCGTGAACGGCTTTACGCAGTTCTTCATCGTTTACTTCGTGACAATATTCGCGTTTTACGGTAGAACCAACAGCCTCTGCCAGTTCTTTCTGAGCCAAGCATTGCACTTTGATTGCTTCGTGGGCTGCTTTCATGGCGTTCAGCAAGTCAAGTTCGGAAACTTCACTCATTTCACCTTCTACCATCATGATGTTTTCGTAAGTAGCACCTACCATGAGGTCCATGTCAGCTTTTTCCAGTTGATCGAAAGTAGGGTTGATAACGAACTGTCCGTCGATGCGTGCTACGCGTACTTCGGAAATAGGTCCGTTGAAAGGAATATCTGAAACTGCGAGGGCGGCAGAAGCGGCAAGCCCTGCCAGTGCGTCCGGTATATCAATACCGTCGGCGGAATAGAGGATGATGTTTACATATACCTCTGCGTGATAATTATCGGGGAATAAGGGGCGGAGAGCACGGTCAACAAGGCGGCAGGTCAGGATTTCATAATCTGAAGCGCGTCCTTCACGCTTGGTGAAACCGCCGGGAAAACGTCCAGATGCGGAGAATTTTTCTTTGTACTCTACCTGTAACGGCATGAAATCTGTTCCGGGAACTGCGTCCTTAGCGGCACAAACAGTAGCAAGAAGCATGGTGTTACCCATACGAAGCATTACAGAACCGTCTGCCTGTTTTGCCAGCTTTCCCGTTTCGAGTGTGATGGTTCTGCCATCAGGAAGCTCGATCGTCTTAACAATTGGGTTAATCATAAAAAATGTTTTATCTATATTTTCTTTCAAAATTCGTGCAAAGATACATATTAATTCATGTAATCAGGTGGGAATGAGATAAAAAAGTTTATAATTGACTATTTTTTTAGGTTTCCATGTGGAAGAAGCAATGAAAATGCTTTGACTAAACTTGAAAAGAACTATATTTGCACGTTCTTTCTAATAGAAATTAAGAAGCTAAATATGAAAAAGATCTGTTTTGTTGCACTTGCCGCTTTGGTTTTAAGTGCATGTAATTCTGAACCGAAATTCAAAGTTGAAGGTGAAGTTTCAGGTGCCGACGGCAAAATGCTGTACCTGGAAGCGGCTGCTTTGGAGGGCATCGTGCCCTTGGATTCTGTAAAGTTGAAGGGTGACGGTTCTTTCAGTTTCAAACAAACACGTCCGGTATCTCCGGAGTTCTACCGCCTTCGTGTGGACGACAAGGTTATCAATTTCTCTGTGGATTCTACGGAAACTATCGGACTGAAAGCGCCGTATACTGATTTTGCTACGGCTTATACGGTAGAAGGTTCGGCAAACAGCACTAAGATAAAGGAATTGACGCTGAAGCAAGTGCAGTTGCAGAATGAGGTGAATGAGTTGGTGAAGAAGATGCAGGCTCATCAGATAGGTGCCGATGTTTTTGAAGAAAAACTGGCTGCCTTGATGAAAGATTATAAGGATGAGGTGAAAACTAAATATATTTTTGCAGCTCCCAATACGGCTGCCGCTTATTTTGCTCTGTTCCAGAAACTGAATAATTACCTTATCTTCGATCCTTTGAATAGCAAGGATGATATTAAGTGCTTTGCAGCCGTTGCCACCAGTCTGAATAATTATTATCCGCATGCGGATCGCTCCAAGAATCTCTATAATATTGTGATTAAAGGAATGAAGAATACCCGTACACCGCAACAGAAAGTTCTGGAGTTGCCGGAAGAAGTTATTTCCGAAACCGGTATCATCGATATCAGCCTTCGTGATATGAAGGGGAATACCCATAAGTTGAGCGATCTGAAAGGTAAAGTAGTCTTGTTGGACTTTACTATTTACCAAAGTGCAGCTTCTGCTCCCCATAACTTCTTGCTGAATGACCTTTATACTAAATATAAAGATCAGGGACTGGTGATCTATCAGGTTTCACTGGATGCTGACGAGCATTTCTGGAAAACAACGGCTGATAATCTGCCTTGGATTTCTGTAAGAGATGCAAATGGAATTTACTCAAATGTGGCCGCTATGTACAACGTAAAGGAGGTTCCTTCTCTGTTCCTGATTAACCGGAATAGTGAGTTGAGCGCTCGTGGAGAGACTATAAAAGACCTGGACGCTGCGGTGAAAGCACTGTTGTAACTTGTTATAAATTAGAAGTTTTTATTTAAATATGTTACATAGCAGCAATTTTTGCTTGACACGCATTAATTAAAAGGCTATCTTTGCAAAAGAAAAATCGGAAGAGGGTTCCAGCATGCTGACCATGTTGGAATTCTTTTTTGTTATATAATACCATTTAGAAACTAAAAAGGAGGAAAAAAGTATGGCTTATATGTCAGAAGAAGGCTACAAGAAATTGATGGCCGAACTGAAAGAATTGGAGACGGTAGAACGTCCTAAGATTTCGGCTGCTATCGCCGAAGCACGTGACAAAGGTGACCTGTCGGAGAATGCAGAGTATGATGCCGCCAAAGAGGCACAGGGCATGCTTGAGATGAAAATCAATAAATTGAAGACGATTATAGCAGATGCCAAGATTATTGATGAGTCCAAGTTGAAAACGGATTCCGTGCAGATTTTGAACAAGGTGGAACTGAAGAACATAAAGAATGGCATGAAGATGATTTATACCATTGTTTCGGAAAGCGAAGCTAATCTGAAAGAAGGAAAGATTTCTGTTAACACTCCCATTGCACAAGGTTTGCTTGGTAAGAAAGTGGGTGATGTAGCTGAAATCAAAGTGCCGCAGGGCATGGTTAATCTTGAAGTAGTGAACATATCATTTTAAAGTAAAGGCAGGTCCGCATGCGGGCTTGCCTTAATTTATATATCATAAAAGTTATGGCAACAATATTCAGTAGAATTATCGCAGGTGAAATACCAAGCTATAAGGTGGCGGAGGATGATAAGTTCTTTGCATTTCTGGACATCAATCCGCTGGTGAAAGGGCACACGCTGGTCGTTCCCAAGCAGGAAGTGGATTATATCTTTGATCTGGATGATGAAGATCTGGCAGCAATGCATGTTTTCGTCAAGAAGGTGGCTCGTGCCATTGAGAAGGCTTTCCCTTGCAAGAAAGTAGGTGAAGCAGTGATTGGTCTGGAAGTACCTCATGCGCACATTCATCTTATTCCTATACAGAAAGAGTCGGACATGCTGTTCTCTAATCCAAAGCTGAAACTTTCTGATGAAGAATTTAAAGCAGTTGCCGAAGCGATTCGCGCTGCATTCTAAAAATAAAACTCCTTCCTTTTATAATAAGAACGGGGGCTGAAATGGATTCAGTCCCCGTTTCCTTTATTCTGGCTTGAAAGTCTATGCTTTCAAATTCCGATATCCGGTTAGATGTAATCTTCCCCTAATTTTATTTGTGCGTCGTTTACGTATTTACGGATAGAATGTTCTTCATCCTTCTTGCAAATCAGCAATACATTGTCCGATTCGGCTATGAGATAGCCTTCCAGTCCATCAATAACGGCGAGTTTGTTTTGTGGGAGCACCACGATGTTGTCTTTACTGTTGTACATTAGAGACTCACACTTCAAGGTTACATTTCCTTCTTTGTCCTTTGGGGACAAGTCGTACAATGACCCCCATGTACCTAAATCGGACCAACCGAAATCTCCTAATGAAACATATACATTGTCTGCTTTCTCCATGATGCCGAAATCGACGGACACATTGGGGCATGCAGGGAAATTTTCGTCGATGAATGCTTTTTCGGCAGGAGTACCGTATAAATCTTTACCAGGAATCAGTTTGCTTGCCAGTTCGGGAAGCAGTGCTTCCACGGCCTTGATGACAGAGTTTACATTCCACATGAAGAGGCCGGAGTTCCAATAAAATTCTCCACTTTCTACGAAAACTTTGGCTAACTCCAGTTCCGGTTTTTCGGTAAAGGTCTTCACCTTGTAGAAATTATCTCCTGCTTGTTCGGCTATCTGAATGTAACCATAACCTGTTTCGGGACGGTTCGGTTTGATACCGAGAGTCAGCAACTTTTCTGATTGAGATACGAACGTCAAGCCTTTTTCGATGGCATCAAGGAACTCTCCTTCCTTCAGAATCAAATGATCGGATGGGGCTACCACGATATTGGCATTCGGGTTTAATGCGCGAATGTGATAAGCTGCCCATGCGATACACGGAGCAGTATTTCTGCGTGTAGGCTCCAGCAAGATTTGTTCGGGATTCAATTCAGGCAGTTGCTCCTTTACAAGATCTGCGTATAAATCGTTTGTAACGATAAGTATGTTCTCTGTGGGAATAACTTTATTGAAGCGGTCGAAGGTTTGTTGCAGTAATGACCTGCCTGTGCCAAAGAAGTCCAGAAACTGTTTAGGGAGCGTTTTTCGACTAAACGGCCAGAAGCGACTGCCGATACCTCCACCCATGATAACACAGAAATTATCCTTATTTGTTGTCATATCGTTTGTTTTAAAAGTTTCTGCTAAAGTACACTATATTTTGGAAACACGGAATGTTTGTAGAATGTTTTATGACTTTTTTCTCCTTTTTTTAGGAAAAGTATTGCAGGTTTAGAAAAAAGCCGTATCTTTGCACCGCAATTGAGAAATCAAGCATGCCCAGATGGCGGAATCGGTAGACGCGCTGGTCTCAAACACCAGTGGATTCAC